>Ga0105051_10000407_pt1 | contig 59560 bp, 42 predicted proteins | sample FRY02_FD_78383 | JGI IMG/M metagenome (GOLD analysis project Ga0105051, IMG submission 78383) | Freshwater microbial communities from Lake Fryxell liftoff mats and glacier meltwater in Antarctica - FRY-02 (megahit assembly) | ecosystem: Environmental > Aquatic > Freshwater > Ice > Glacier... | reverse complement strand
TTGGGCAAGCACTACACATTTAAAGAAAATCCCGGCATGGGCGATGCGGGGCTCTTCTACTATTTTCACACTGCGGCCAAAGCGCTCGACGTGCTTGGAGAAGATTCGTTTACCGATGCCGAGGGCATTGCCCACAACTGGCGCAGCGAACTGGCCGATGCGATTCTTGCCAAACAGCAACCTGATGGTTCGTGGATCAACACCAACCCCCGCTGGATGGAAGGCGACGCAAATCTCGTCACCGGCTACGCTCTTCTGGCCCTCACCTACTGTTCGCCACGCTAATCTTTCAGGTCGAAGAGGCGTTTGAGTGCGTCGAGGAGACCGTGCGGTGGGCCGGAGTGACTTTCGCTGCGCAGCGTTGCCAGCGGGGAATGAAGCAACTTAGCTGCGTAGCGGTCGAACGCTTGGCGAATTTCAGTTTGCGCAGTGGCATCGAGCGTGGGCAGGCGACGAAACAGTCTGTCGAGTTCTGCATCGCCCGTCTCCGTCCAGCCGGCCCGCAGTTGCTCGATCACAGGTGTTGTTGAACGGTGGTGCAGATCTCCCATGAAACGCCCAGTCTCTTCTTCGATGATGGCGATGGCCGCGGGCAATTCTCGCTGTCGGCTCTTGCGATTGGCTGCACAGGCCGAGGTTAAATCGTCGATGGAATAGAGCCACACGCCCGGTCGGCTGCCAATCCGTGGATCGAAGTCACGAGGTACAGCCAGATCGAGAACAACCAGCGGCCGCCCATCGCGCCTGGCTTCTGCTCGCTGGAAAAGTTCTAGCGATACGACAATCTCAGTCGCGCCGGTCGTGCTCACCACAAGATCGGCGCTGGTGAGTTCTGCTTGCAGGTTTTCAAACCGTCCATTCCGGGCACCGAGCCGGGCAGCTAGTTGTTCGGCGCGGACGCTTGTGCGATTGACTAAAACGATGTCGTGGGCGCCAGCCTCACGCAAATAGCGGAGAGTTTCAGCCGCCATTTTGCCAGCCCCGATGACGAGCACGCGCTTGTCGTCAAAGCGTTCAAAGACGCCTCGTGCAAAGTCGGCAACCGCCACGCTGGGGATCGAAAGCCGCTCGCGTCCAATCGCCGTTTCGCTCGTGACTCGCTTCGCGGTGCGCAGCGCCGCCTGAAACATTTCTCCAGTCAGCGGGCCAGTGGTTTGGCTCTCCTGTGCAATGGCCCACGCCTGCTTGACCTGCGACACGATCTGCGGTTCTCCCAGAACCATGCTGTCGAGCCCGGAGGCCACGCTAAAAAGATGCCGCACAGCGGCCTCGTCGCATTCGCCCGAGAGCACGGGCTCTAAAAGTCGCACATCAATCCCACGACACTCGGCCAGAAAGGCGAGGAGTTGCTCCCTTGGCGGTGGGCCAGCGGTGTTTTCACCGGCGGCATAAAATTCGACGCGGTTACAGGTTGAGAGGAGCACGCCTTCCCGACCGGGAAAACGCAGGCGAAATCGCTTCAGCGCCTCGGCGGCCTGTTCGGCCGAAAATGCCAAACGCTCGCGCAGATCCAGCGGCACGGTGCGGTGCGATCCTCCGATAAAAGCGAGCGTCATAGGGCGGCCTCACTGTCGATGGCCGCGGCCGCAGGCACAGCGGGTGGCACGCCGTGTCGTGTTGTGCCAAAAATCCCCCAGAGAATCGAAGCCGTCAGCACTGCAAAGCTGACGAGCGTGAGCCAGGCTGTGATGCGAGAGGCCTCGGGTCGACGATAGACGGCCCGCGACACCGCAGCAGCGACGACCAGCCACGCCACCATCGCCCCCATGCGCAGCACAACAGGATCAGTCCACGGCACGGTTTCAAGCAGTCCTCGCTGGCGGTTGGCCGCGTTGAGCATGATCCCCGATGCAAAGCCAGCGGAAGCCGTCCATGCGGCAACCGAGAGCGTACGGCTACTGATCTGCGCCAGTTTTTCTAAACTCGGCATGCGGAAGCCCTGCAGGGGTGCCTGCTTGCGAGCCAGCCGACCGGCTTGAATCAGCCACATCAATCCTGCGATCGCACCAATCGCCACAGCCACACTGGCCGCCAGATTAAAGCTCCCATGAATCGCGCCCCAGACCTGTGTGGCAGGGCTCTGCGGAAAAGGCTGGCGACTGGAAAATTCTGCGGCCCCAATCAGCCCCAACACGACTGGCAGCATGAACAGCCCAACCGGCGTGCGAGGATTGGCGATGGCTAGCCACAGATAGCCCCCGGCCAATACCCACGCCGCGAGGAGATACCAGTCGAAGGCGCTTGAGAGAGGTACAGCCTGTTCGGTGGCAGCCCGCCACAACAAAAAAAGCGTATGAGCAAAGAGCCCGGCTGCAGCGAAAGCGATCATTGCCGCGCCCCGCACGCCCGAGCGGAAGACGAGTCGAGAAGCCTCACAGGCAAGCGCTACCAGATAGCTTGCAACGAAGCAGACGACTGAGATGCCCGATACAAATTCGATCATAAAATAAATCCTGCGCGACTGGATATTCTAGTTTGCGGGAGATCCAACGGCTAGAAACAGGGGCTCTTTGAGCCAGTTGGCCGTGGTTCATGCCGAAATGCGAACTCTTCATCGCTCGTCAAGCACAGAGCAAAGCCCAGAGCCAGAATACAGATTCTCTTCGGGAGTCAAAAATGATGAATGGCGGGGCATTTGGGGCGATTGAGTGGCGTGTATACTCGACCGGAATGACTGCTCTTGCCACCCCTGAACTTTTAGCCCCCGCAGGTGATTGGGATTGCGTTGCTGCAGCCATCGAGAACGGTGCTGATGCCGTCTATTTCGGCCTCGATGTGGGATTCAACGCAAGGGCTCGGGCGGCCAACTTTCCCGTCGAGGATCTTCCTCGGCTCATGCAAACGCTGCACCGCCGGGGCTTGAAGGGCTACGCCACGCTCAACACACTCGTCTTTAGCGATGAGCTCGCTGCTTTTGAGCAGGTGATCGTGGCCGTCGCCGAAGCGGGCGTCGATGCGGTGCTTGTGCAGGATGTCGGAGCGGCCCGTTTGATCAAGCGAATCTGCCCCGACTTACCCATCCATGCCTCGACACAGATGACGCTCACGAGTGCCGAGAGCATCGCGCTGGCCGAGACGCTGGGAATGGAACGCGTGGTTGTGGCGCGAGAACTCTCCATCGATGAGATCGTACAGATTCGTCGTCAGACTGCCATGCCGCTGGAAGTATTTGTGCACGGGGCCCTTTGTGTGGCCTACTCGGGGCAGTGCCTCACCAGCGAGTCGCTGGGGGGTCGCAGCGCCAATCGCGGCCAATGTGCGCAGGCCTGCAGGCTCCCCTACGACCTGATCTGTGACGGCCAGCATGTCGATCTCGGCGCACAAACATATCTGCTCTCGCCACAGGATCTGGCCGCTTACGCATTGGCCCCCGAGTTGATCGCAGCCGGAGTGTCGTCGTTCAAGATTGAGGGACGGCTGAAGACAGCGGAGTATGTGGCTAACATTACAAAGCACTATCGCACCGCGATTGATAACGCCGTTGCCCAGCAGGCCGTGGCAATTACGCCCCGCGAAGTTGAGGAGATGGAGCTCTCGTTTTCACGGGGATTTTCCCCTGGCTGGCTACAGGGCAGCGACCACAAAATGCTCGTGCCAGCGACGAGCAGTGCCAAACGCGGCGTGAAATTGGGAACCGTTGTGGCGGTGCGACGGGATCGTGTGACTGTCGATCTGGTGGCGGGCATCAAACGCGGTGACGGCGTGGCGTTTGGCCGCACGATTCCTGCTGCCGTTTCCGGTGCTGTCACGGCAGGCCGCACGACCAGCGACGATCCCGAAGGCGGACGAGTCTACGAGGTTTTTAGCCGTGGAAAGTCACTCACCGAATCGATTTCCAACGGACAGGTGGAGCTCACATTTGGGTATGGAGCCATCAATTTTAGCGGCATGACTCCCGGCCAAACGGTTTGGAAAACTGACGATCCCCAACTGACGGCCAGGCTTCGCAAAACATTTACATCGGCCGATCCAAGCCGACGCACTCCGATCGATCTGCATGTGACAGTGGCCGTGGGTCAGCCGCTGCGCATCAGGGCCACGTTAGCCGGTTTTTCAACGTCTGATTCTGCTTCGGCGAGGATCACAACCAGCGAGATTGTCTCGGTAGAACTAGCCGCACTCGCCACCCGTCATCCGCTCGATACCGCCACGCTGTGCGCCCAGTTCGGCCGGCTGGGCGGTTCGCCGTTTGAACTTCGCTCGCTTACCGCCGATATCACTGGCGCTGCGATGCTGCCTTTGAGCGTACTAGGGAAACTACGCCACCAACTGGTGCGACAATTGGAAGAAGCGGCCGTGGCCATGCCGGTGCGGGCCATCACTCCTAGCGAGTCCTACTCACTGCAGGTGCAGCCGGCAGATTCTACTGGGCAGATGATTGCGCCGACCCTTCACCTGCTCGTTCGCACGCTTGCACAGTTGCAGACGGTCCTGCAAATCGGCGAACGGCATCTCTACGCGGAGTTTCAAGATATTCGTCAGTACCGCGAGGCGATGGCCTTGGCTCACGCAGCGGGTGCCACGCTCGCATTGGCCACACCTCGGATCCAAAAGCCAGAAGAAATGGGTATCTTTCAACTTCTGGCCAAGCAGCACCCCGACTCGATCGTGGTTCGCAATTATGCCGGCCTGCAATTTTTTCGCGGCTTAGGAATGGCGGTTGTGGCCGACTTTTCGTTGAATGTGACCAATCAGTTGACGGCGGAGTTTTTCATGACTGCAGGTGCCCAGCGGGTGACACCGTCGTACGATCTAAACCGCGAACAGTTGCTGGGCCTCGTTGCGGCCACACCACCAGAGTGGTTGGAAGTGGTGGTGCACCAACACATGCCGATGTTTCACATGGAGCACTGCGTGTTTTGTGCGGTGCTCTCTCCGGGTACGAATAAAACAAACTGTGGTCGTCCGTGCGATGAGCATCTCGTGCAACTCCGCGATCGGATTGGCACGGCCCACCCGCTCACGGCCGATGTTGGTTGTCGTAACACGCTCTACAACGCTGTGCCGCAAAGCGGTGCCGAAGCGGTGCCTGTGCTGCTGGCCAAGGGAGTTCGCCATTTCCGCGTCGAACTACTGAACGAGACTCCGGACGAAATCGCCGCAGTGATTGAAGCCTATCGAGATCTGCTGGCCGGGCGAGTCAAGGGAAAGGATGTCTGGACACGGCTTAACGCGGCCAATCGCGTGGGTGTGACACGTGGCACGTTGGAAGAACGCCGCAATCCCTTGGCCCTTTTGTAGACTCCGCACTCTCACTCCGGTCATGCGGACCCAGCCGCCGGCGTCACTTCTGTCTCCAACCGTAGATTCAACCACCACCGCGAGATGATCGCCCGTTACGACCAACCATTCGCGCATGAGCCTGCCATCGAGAGAGATATCTGTGTCGATCCAAGGCAGTATCGATCGATGATTGAGGCCGGCTTCCTCGAGGCCCTGCTGCACTCCTGTTGGCAGTTTAGAGTCGGCAGTCATATGCTGTGGCAGTACGATTCGATCGGGCAGGCTGGAGCGAATCGAAGTTTCCTTCACCATTCGGTTTTCTTGTATCACCCGGTTTTCTTTTTTCACGCTGGAGAGTTTCTCGATGAGATACGCACGATTCTCGCTGGTTGCTGGCTGCGGCTTAAGCCGTGGGCTGCACTTCTGGATGGCAGCCATTCTGGCGGCACTTGGATGGGCAAACGCCCGGGCCGAGGAAGCGGGATTCGAAAGCCTCTTTGACGGCAAAAGCTTGGCGGGCTGGAAGGCAAACGAGAACCCAGAGAGCTGGAAAGTAACCGACGGCCAGATTGTGTGTCACGGCCCGCGCAGCCATCTTTTCTTCATTGGGTCCGATGCCGCACAGCCGGCCTCATTCAAAAACTTTGATTTCAAAGCCGAAGTGATGACAAAGCCAGGGGCTAATTCCGGGATTTTCTTTCACACAAAGTTTCAGTCCGAGGGCTGGCCCGCTCAGGGCTACGAAATGCAGGTCAACAACTCGCAGAGCGATCCAGTGCGGACAGGGAGCCTCTATAATGTCGTAAAAAACTTTCTGGCACCAGCCAAGGACGATGCGTGGTTTACAGAAGAAGTGATTGTGGAAGGCAAGCGGATTACGGTCAAAGTAGACGATCGAACGCTCTTTGAATTTGTTGAGCCGGATGGCGTGACAGGCACCCGCAAGCTTTCTAACGGCACATTTGCGTTGCAAGCGCACGACCCTGGCAGCGTGGTTTATTTTAAGAATCTACGAGTCAAACGGCTGCCATAACGCTTAAGAATCGCCGTCCAAGAGGATTTGTTTTGCCAGGCACAATTGATCTTTACCGCAGATTTTTATCCATTTAGGCTGCATGGGTTGTTTGGCAACGAGTGGTCCACACGAACGAGTGGTCCACACGAGAGCCCTCCGCTCGGTTTTCGCTGCGGCGGCAAGGTTTTCAAGCGGCTCGTTGACCGGTGCTCTTTTTGGCGCTTTTGAAACAGGTGGGTGATGACTATGTCTCAGCTTCCAGCAGGGATTCGCGACGATATCACGCAGTGCATCGGACGCACGCCGTTGGTGCGGCTGCGGCGAGTGACCGAGGGATGCGTGGCCACAGTCGTTGGAAAAATAGAAAACATGAATCCGCTTTGGAGCGTGAAAGACCGGATCGCGGTCGCCATGATCGACGCTGCCGAACGGGATGGCTTGATCAACCCAGACACGATCATCATCGAACCAACCAGCGGCAATACAGGGATTGGTCTAGCGTATGTTTGCGCTGCGAGGGGCTACAAACTTCGCGTGACTATGCCTGAGAGCATGAGCATCGAGCGGCGGCGAATGCTCAAGGCCCTCGGCGCCGAACTGGTGCTCACGCCGGCCGCCGAGGGGATGCCTGGAGCCGTGCGTCACGCCGAGGAGATCAGCTGCTCCAGTAGCCAGTTTTTCATGCCTCAGCAGTTTAAAAATCCAGCAAATCCGGAGATTCACCGGCGCACGACGGCCGAAGAAATCTGGCAGGACAGCGAAGGTCGAGTCGATATTGTGGTCTGTGGCGTTGGCACCGGAGGCACGATCACCGGAGTGGGTGAGGCGCTGAAGCATAAAAATCCGGGCATCAAGGTGGTGGCCGTAGAGCCGCTCAACAGTCCCGTCATTTCGCAGAAGTTGGCTGGTCAGCCGATCAAGCCTGGCCGCCACACAATTCAAGGTATTGGCGCGGGATTTATCCCCGACATTCTCAACCTCGACATCATTGATGAAGTGGTTAAAGTGGACGACGAAGATGCCGTGGAAACGACTCGGCAGATGGCTAGACGCGAGGGCTTGATGTGCGGCATCAGTTGCGGAGCTGCCGCGTGGGGTGCCATCCAAGTGGCGCAGCGAAAAGAAAACGCTGGAAAGTTGATCGTGGTGGTGCTTCCCGATCTCGGCGAACGCTACCTCTCAACGAGGCTTTTTCCGGAGTAGGATCTGCCTTTTATCAAGGCTGCGTTCGGCGCTGAGCAAACAGCCAATCGAGTACGGCTTGATCGCGGTAAGCTGTCGACCATGAATCGTGGCCAACGCCTGGGAGTTCTGAGTATTGTGGAGTGCCGCCAGCCGCCTTGACTGCCTCGATCATGACTCGCGACCGTTCCACGGGCACGGTGGTGTCGGCATCACCGTGAAAGCACCAGATCGGCAATCTGCTCAACTGTGCCGCCGTGCGTTCGTCGCCGCCACCACAGATCGGTAGCATGGCAGCCCACTGTTTGGGCTTGCGGGCGGCCAGATCCCAGCAGCCATAACCACCCATTGAGAGGCCGGTGAGGTAGAGGCACTCGGGATCAACCGGTTCAGACTGTAAGACATCTTCGAGCGCGGCGATGGCTGCGGCTAAGTCTAGAGTAGGCGTCGCGGCCTGCGGAGTGCTTTTTTTATCAGCCCATGAAATATCGACCCACCGTTCATCCATGCGACACTGCGGGGCGAGCACGAAGCAGGGATACTTCCTTTGCATTTCCGGTTCGGCCAGCCATGCGGGCAGATATTTGAGTTGCTTGGCGTTGTCGGTTCCTCGTTCGCCGGCACCGTGGAGAAAGAACACCAGTGGATAGCGTTGGCCCGGCAAACAGACTGCCGGCTTGAGCAATCGGAAGCGAAACTCCCGTTGGCCACCGTCGTTGTCCGGCACGCGTACCATGCGATCCTGGTAGGGCGATTTGATATCGAATTTGGGATCGATGAGAGAAGCTGTTTGCACGGGTACATCCTCGCCGCAAGCGATGGCCAGAGCCACGCAAAAAAACTTCGCCAGAAACAGCACGATCCAGAATGGCTGGGCGGAGTTCAGGACCCCCAGAAAATACCCTCGAGGTCTTTAAAAAGCCATTCTGTGTTTTTTCGCTAGACGAGCGAATCTCCTAGGAGAAAAGGGAACGTACGGAAAAGAGCTGCTTCACTCAATCGCGAGTTTTATACGTCGCGGCATCCCCATGCGGGCAAACATGCTGAGGGAGCCCTTGGGCAACCCCAAGAACTCAAGCTGCTCAAACCACTGGGGAATTTCCGCAGAGAGCTTACCGACTGCCGTGCCTCTCAAATCGAGAGAGCGGAGGTTTTTCAGGCCTTTCAGTTGCTGCAATCCTTCGTCGGTGATCGATCCGCCCGACAGATCGAGCACGGCAAGATCCTTAAGGGAATCGGTGCGGAAGCCGATTAGAATGGCATACAAATTGTTGGCATTGGGGCCGTGAAGACGCACGGATACGAGCTTGTCGGCCACATGGCCAAAATCATCGCCGAACGACTTCCGCAGCCAATCGGTTTCCTCCATCTCAACATCTCCTCCTCGCTCGATCGTTTCGGTGACGACTTCCTGTTGCTGGGAGTAAGCGTCAATCTTGGATGCCAACCATTCGAGTTTGCTGGCCTTGAATTTGACGAAATCGTTTGCCTCTTCAAATGCTTTTTGCAGTTGGATGAACTGTTCGCGGTCACCGCCTCGATCGGGGTGCGCCGTCATTGCCTTGGAGAGATAAGCCTGCTTGACATCCTCCAGTGTGACTGGCGGGAGAAGCCCCAGCACCGACAGGCAACCGGGATGTTGATGGTCCAGTGTTTGCGAAGAAGTGGTCATGGGGGCAGTCTACCCGATGCGATCGAAAGAAGGGATGGATCGAAGGTTGCGGTGGCTGGGGCGAGAGAAATCCATCCGGAAGCGGACTTTATGGCGGTCGTTTCGCCATTGATCGCTGGAGGGAAATCTCCTAATTTCACTAGAGATTCTGCTCACGATGTGTGCTGCCAAGGAGGGCGATCGATGACTCAATTAGAAAAGCGTCTCCAAGAACTGAGGGAAGGCACTCGCTTTTTGCGCCAGCGACGCTGGTGCCGGCGGGTCTGGAATCAGATCGCGACCGGCGCTCGACACACCCAGCACCTCCGTGAGGCTGCGGCGATCATGATCATCATCGGCGCCTGTCTGTTCTGGCGATATGCGACCGGTGGAGTCGAGGCTGTTGCCAAGCCGCCCCAACCCCTTCCCTTACCGGCTGTGCAAGTCGCGGCAGCGGTTCCAGAACCAAAAACGGCTCCTCCGAAAATGATGGCGATGGTCAACGGTGCTGAGATAGGAGAGCCGCAGCTAGCAGCCGAGTGCTTGAGTCGCCACGGCACGCCTGTGCTGGAGACGCTCGTCAATCGCAAGATCATCGAAAATGCTTGCGCTCAACAGGGCGTGACCATCACCCCGCAAGATGTGGATGCCGATATCGATGCCATGTCGCGTCGCTTCAATGTGCCTCGCGACAAGTGGATCGAGTTGATTCAGCGAGAGCGTGGGATCAGTGCAAAGCAGTATGCCGAAGAGATTGTCTGGCCGATGGTGGCGCTGAGAAAACTGGCGCACGCCAGCCTGGAACCGACGCCCGCTGAGATCACCAAGGCTTTTGAAAATCAGTTTGGTCCGGCGGTCAAAGCGAGGATCATCGTGATGCGTTCACAAAAAGAGGCCGAACAGGTTCGGCAACTCGCGGTTGGGGCGCCGGGCGATTTTGGGGCACTTGCCCGCCAGCATTCAGTCGACATCGGCAGCGCCAGCGCCAATGGTTGGGTGCAGCCAATCCGACAACACTCCGGTGAACCAAGTTTTGAACAGACGGCGTTTGCCCTCGCAGCGGGGCACATCTCCAAAGTGGTCCAAGTTGCCGACCAATTTATCATCATTCAATGCGAAGGCCACCTGCCGGCAGCCGAGGTGAAACTTGAGGACGCCCAGCCGCGAATTGCCGAAGAGCTTCGCGAGCGCAAGAGTCGAGCCGAATCGAGCGTGCTGTTTCGCAAACTCCAAGACGCAACGACTGTAGAGAATGTCTACAACGACCCAGCCAAAGCTGCCCAAGCTCCCGGCGTGGCGGCGCGAGTCAATGGTGAGCCGATTGCCGTCCAGCAGGTGCAGGAGGTTTGCCTGGAACGGCACGGCAAAGACACGCTCGAAATCCTGATTACGCGAGCCATCATTGAGCAGGCCCTGAAGCGGGAGCGTCAAAAAATAGGCCAGGCCGACATCGATGCCGAGATTGCCCGGGCTGCCGAGGCGATGGGCTTTCATAAGCCAGACGGATCGCCAGATGTGGCCGCATGGCTTGAGAGAGTGACCCGCGACGAGAAACTGCCGATGCGGCACTACATCGAAGACATTGTGCAGCCCACGGTGGCCCTGAAGAAATTAGTGGGCAAAGTGCCGGTCACCAAAGAAGATCTTGAGAAGGCCTTCGAGGCGACCTTTGGCCTGCGATCAAAGTGTCGTGTCGTGATCCTTGACAATCAGCGACGAGCGCAGGAAGTCTGGCAAATGGCGCGGGAAAACCCCTCCGTGGAACGCATCGGCGACTTGGCAGAAAAATATTCGGTTGATCCCACGAGTAAGACGCTGCGTGGTGAGGTGCCGCCAATCCAGCGTCACGGCGGCCAGCCCGCCCTTGAGCGAGAAGCCTTTGCACTCAAAGCCGGAGAGCTATCAGGTGTGGTGCAGGTGGCCGACCGTTTCATGGTGCTCTTCTGCGAGGGCTATACCGAACCAGCAAAAGTAAAAATGGAAGAGGTGCGAGCGGAACTATCAGCCGATATTTTTGAAAAGAAGCAGCGCATCGAAATGTCGCGATATTTTTCGCATCTCCGCGAAGGCGCTGCCATCGACAACTTTTTGGCTGGCACAAGTCAGTCGCCTGTGCAGGCTGGCACCCCACGGGCGGGAGGAGTCCCACGGTCAGCGCTCTCGCAAGCTGATGCTCAAGAACTGTCACAAGTCCGGGCTGGCAGTCGCAAGGCAGGAGCGGGATCCCCCATTCCTACTTCTGGTGAAACTGGCGTGGTGCCGGCCTCCTTAGACGCCCCGTTGGTGCCGGCTCCGAGGGGCCGGTAGCAGAGAGGCGCTGGCCAGGCATACAATAACGTTCGCTTTGCGATCCCTCTTAAAACCGTTTCACGGTTTATGGATTTTTATACATGCCACAGTCCTCCGACCTGAGCCAGCCCGGTCCTCTAGCAGCAGAGCCGATTGAAACTGCCGAACCGTTGCCAGGGACTTGCCAATCGGCCGAAAAGCCGATCGATATGCAGCGGCCCTTTGAAGTTCGGGTGGCCGATCGGATCGCGCAACTCCCCCCGTATTTGTTTGCCAGGATCAATCAGCTCACGTATCAAAAGCGCCGTGCCGGTAACGACGTGATCGACATGAGCATGGGGAACCCCTCCGATCCTCCAGCCCAGCGAGTGGTCGACAAACTCACCGAAGCGGCAAACGATCCTCGTAACCACGGCTATGCCCCAGCCCTTGGGATCATGAGCCTGCGGCGTGAAGTTGCGGCGAAGTATTTGAAAAAGTGGGGCGTGCGGCTCGATCCGGAAACAGAAGTGATTTCCACGCTCGGTTCGAAAGAGGGTTTTGGACATCTCTGCTTGGCCCTGATTGGCCCGGGCGATAGCGTGATTGTGCCGGCTCCATCTTATCCGGCCCATGTCTATGGGGTAGCACTGGCATCGGGCAACGCTGTTTTGATCGACACGACTGATCCCTCGCGATATCTTTCTGACATTGCAAAAACATGCGAGGCCATCCGACCAAAGATGGTGATTGTGAATTTCCCGCACAATCCCACTGCTACCGTTGTCGGCCCGGACTTCTATGAAGATGTCGTACAACTGGCCAAACGCTACGGTTTTCTCGTCGTTTCTGATTTGGCCTACGCCGATGTCACATTCGATGGTTATGTCAGCCCGAGTATTTTGTCTGTTGACGGCGCGAAGCAGTTGGCCGTTGAGTTTACGACCATGAGCAAGGGCTACAGCATGGCTGGCTGGCGCGTGGGATTCTGTGCCGGAAACCGCGAGATCATCAGGGCCCTTGGCACGATCAAAACCTACTACGACTACGGTATGTTTCGGCCAATTCAGATTGCGGCGATCATGGCACTTCGGCATGGTGAAGCCGATGTGGAGGCTCAGGCAAAGGTCTACGAAAACAGACGTGATGTGCTCTGCGAGGGGCTTGCACGGATTGGCTGGAAGGTGGCAGTGCCAAAGGCAAGTATGTTTGTCTGGGCAAAAATCCCCGAACCCTTTGCCAATCGTATGACGAGCATGGAGTTTGCCACAAAACTATTGGAGGAGGCTGATGTGGCCGTCAGTCCGGGGGCTGGCTTCGGAGTCGCTGGCGAAGGCTTTGTACGACTGGCGTTGATCGAAAATGAAAACCGACTTCGGCAGGCGGTGCGACAAATCGGCCGTGCACTCGGCGACGAATTGAAGGCAGCCACCAACGGGCATTCAGACGCGAGTTGAGCAGAGCGGCAGATTCTCGCTGTCATTCTCCCACGCCGAGTCAATTGCCAGTGCTGCTCGTCGGCTTGACAGCGATTTGTCGCTGGTCGTCGCTTGACAGCGATTGCTCGCTGGTCGTCGCTTGACAGCGATTGCTCGCTGGTCGTCGCTTGATAGCGCTTGCTCGGCCGCGAGCGGCGATCAATCCAACTCTGGAAGCAAGGCATTGCTGGCGGCCGCTTGCCGCAATTTCCCCAACGCTTTTACTTCAATTTGTCGAACGCGTTCTTTGGTCAATGCGAGCGAAGAACCAACCTCCATCAAGGTCTGCGGTTCGTGATTGTGGTCAAGGCCGTAGCGTCGAATGATGATCGTCTGCTCCCGCTCGTCGAGACGATCGAGAAACTGACTCACCTGCTTGAGGCGATCCTTCTCCGCGAGTCGCTCCTGATTTTCATCCGTTCGACGATCGGCAGTGGTTTGCAGAACCTCCACATCGGCTGGGCGAAAACGATCGTGGTAGCGGTGCTCGTCAGAGATGGAGCGAGAGTAGTTTTTCATGATCGCCCACGAAGCGTATGTGCTGAACTTATTTCCTCGCGAGTAATCAAACTTTTCGACGGCCCGGATTAACGACATGTTGCCATCGCTGACCAGATCAAAAAAGCTATCGCTGACAGAGACGCGCCGCTTGGCGATTGAAACGACCAAGCGAAGGTTGGCTCGCACAATTTGATTTTTGATCGCCACGACTTCCTCGGAGAGTTTTTCGATCTGATCCATCAATCGAGAGTTTGGTCTTTCAGGGTTGATCTGTTCACGCAGTTTCGTGGCTTTGTGCTTGAGGTAATTGAACTTTCGAAATAGCCAGACCTCTTGCTCGCGGGTCAGCAGCGGCACTTCGTAGAGGCTTGCCAAGTAAGCGGGCAGACCGGCGGGACGACGCACTTTTTTGGTCGGCTCTTGAATGCCCGGAAAGGGCTGGTTGACAATCTTCTCAGCAGCGACTCGTGCAAAGAGCGCATTGGGCATGAAGTCGAGCGGCAATTGCAGAACGTGCTCGGCTCGCTGTGAGAGAATCACTCGATAGATGTTGGCCCTCGAGCGATGGTATCGTTTTGCAATCGAATCCACCGCTTCCCCTTGCAGGTAGAATCGGTAGATACGCGCACAAGTTTCCGGACGAAGTCCACCTTCAGGATCGAGGAAAACAGGGGAATCGACATGTTCTTGATCGTGCCGCTTGATCGTGTAACGGATGGTTTCGACGCTTCGATTCAGACGCTTGGCAATCCGGCGGTGGGCATCCGAGGGACTTGCCCCTGCAGCGGCGAGCCGGCGGCCCCAAGAAATAATCCGTTCATGTTCGGCCGTCGTGACTTGACTAAATCGACTGCCTCTTTCGATACGGCGCGGGTTGGATTGAATAAACTGATCGACATCGCTGGCCAAGAAGCCCACCCGATTGCGACCCCCGACATCGCAGCGCTGTGCGACAAGCCCCTGATCTCGCCAGCGAGAGATTGTCTTTGTCGAAACATGAAACCGCTTCGAAAGCTCGTCAATGGAGAGCACCTGAGCGTGCATCCAGCTCACGCTTGGAGCGAGATTCGGAATGACATTTATGGATGCCGAGAGCCCAGAGGCCCCCGCCAGACTGTCAGACTGATCGTTCAAACCGTCTTCGAAAAGACGGACAAAAGAACCTGAAGCAACAGAACGCATGACGAACTCCTTTGGACTGACAATCCTTGTCAGTTGTTGTTAGTTGAAGACCTTTTGGCGGGGCAGCCCTGACAAGCCCCGCCATCAGAAACCTCCAAAACCACTTTGCATTCCCATCCCATCTAAGCCCAAACACTGCATGGGGTTTCCTTTACCCAGCAGAAACAACCCGCATTCGGTCGCCAGTTTCTGTGCTCTGGGCGACGTCAGAGTTATACGCACCGGTTTAAAAACAGTTCGCTGAAAATTGGCTTTCTTGAATCATTTTTTCAGGGACGGATTAAGCGGCCCCCTGGCTAGACCCGACCCGTTGGTCATAAGCCCAATAAAAACAGCGGCTTACGACTCGCCGCAGAGTTTCTGGGCCGTTCTCATAAAAACAGCACAGAGTCAGAGAAATCCTATTTTAAAGGCTTTCTTTATGATAGACACTTAGTATTTATCCTGAAAATAAGAGAGATTAGGCTGAGCGGCCAGGCCGTGGGCTGTGGATCCCCGATCGCGACGTTCGGGATGACAGTCATGGCTAGGGCACACTCGAGGCGGTATGCCGGGGGTGCGAATGTGGGTGGTCGCTTGGATCAGCCAATAGCTGGATCGTTCAGTCGATCCCGCAGTTCTAGCCACGAAAAACGACTACGGCTTGACGCAGGCCCCCTGACGCTGGAATACTTCTGATGAATCGCTGGAAACGCGCCGGACCGGCGAATCCAAGCCTGCGTCCGGAGTCGTCAGCCATCGAGAAACAGCATCGCATAAACGAGCAGATCCGGATTTCGCCGATCCGTGTCATTTCAGCAGACGGTGGCCAGCTCGGCATTATCTCGACTGAAGAAGCGCTTAACTTGGCGCGAGAGTCTGGTCTTGATTTGGTGGAGGTGGCTCCCAATGAAAAGCCACCTGTCTGCCGAATCATGGACTTCGGCAAGTTCAAGTATCAACAAAAAAAGAAACAACACAAAACCCACGTCCACCAGACGAAAATTAAAGAGATCCGCCTGCGTCCCAAGACGGGCGATCACGACATTGAGTTTAAGGTGAATCAGGCCAAAGGATTTTTAGAACACAAAGACAAAGTCATCGTGTCGGTCTTTTTTCGGGGTCGTGAATTGGCTCACATCGACGAAGGCCAACGGGTGATGAAAAGCATTCTCGGTCACCTAGAGCCGGTCGGAAAAGTCGATGCACCGCCTCAGCAAATGGGACGACGACTGGTCTGCACGCTATCGCCAAAGTAATATCAAGTCAATCAATTCAGTGTAGAGCGTTTGCAAAAGGAGAGTTGTTGTGCCAAAGCAGAAGACCCACAAAGGTGCCAAAAAGCGTTTTCGAATCACTGCTCGTGGGAAGGTCAAGCATCGCCGTGCTGGCACGAGTCACTTGCAGGTGCGAGTGTCGAGCAAGAGAAAACGCAATCTTCGCGGCACAGGAGTGCTGGCCTCGGTTGACACGCCGAAAATCTTGCAGGCCCTGGGGAAATACAGCTACTAGCGAAAAAGGTTTTTGCCGTTGGTGGAAGGCGTGCCTCTGCGTCTTTCGATCTTGAGGCCTAACGAGTGCAACGACCGGTTTGCAAGCGACTCGCTATTTTCCGCTCTTGAGCGGTAGCCCCTTGAAAATAATGGCTGCGATGCGACGATTATGACTTCATTCCGCGGGCGCTGCTTTTTAACCGTTGGCGGTCGGAGTTGAATCGCCAGAGTGCGAGTTCCAGAGTGCACGAATACTAATTTAAGTTATTGTTTTTGAAAGCAGAGAGTCATGCGTACAAAAAATGTCGTCCCCCGCCTGCGATCCAAGAAGCGACTCTTCAAGCGAGTGAAGGGTTCTGTCGGTGGGCGCCGCCGCCTCCTGCGAACTGCTAAGGAATCACTCGTCCGCGCCGGCGTTTTTGCCCGCCGCGATCGCCGCCGCAAGAAGCGAGATTTTCGTCGGCTCTGGATCGTGCGCATCAATGCCGCCGTCCGCGCGCGGGGCATGCGATACAGCCAGTTTATTGCGGGCCTCGAAAAAATTAGTTCCGCACTTGACCGACGCACTCTTGCTGAAATGGCCGTTGTCGATCCGACAGGATTTGATGCGGTTGTAGAGAGCGTACGGAAGGCTCTGGGGCTGCCGGAGCCGGCTGCGGTCGCGTAACTCAGCCGTGGCAAGCAGCGACGAGACAAACGCCGACGGAAATTCGCAGGCATCCTTGGCTGGGCTTTCCGCATTTGTCGCTGAAATCGACAGACTCTGTGCCGATGCCAAAGCCGTAATCGCAGCGGCTTTCGATGAAGTCGATCTGGAAAAAGCGAGGATCGAATTTCTCGGCGCCCGCAGTGGTCGTCTGAAGGGAATCACCAAGTTGCTCTCTGGCTTGTCGGCCGGCGAGCGGCCGGTTGGCGGCAAGCACTTCAACGACGCCAAGGGAACGATTACGGCAGTTTTTGCGGCGGCCAGAGATCGTATTACCGCAGCAGCGGCAGAAGAGGGAAATAGCTCTGCCGGTGCTGCAATCGACATCACGCTCCCAGGAAAGCAGTTGCGGTTGGGGCATCTGCATCCAATCACGCAGACAATCCGTCGCGTGCAAGAGATCATGTCGCGTCTGGGCTTCGAAAGTGTAGACGGTCCCGAGGTAGAAGATCAGTGGCATAATTTTGAAGCGCTTGCGATTGGCCCTGAACATCCTGCTCGTGATCCCCTCGATAATTTTTATCTGTCTGTGGCCCAAGGGGCGGAACCGCTCTTGCTGCGATCGCAGACAAGCACGGTGCAGATTCGCGTCATGGAAAAGCGAGAGGCCCCACTGCGGATTGTTTCGCTCGGCCGCGTCTACCGTCCCGATACGGCAGATGCCACGCATTATCCGATGTTTCATCAGGTCGAAGGCCTTTTGATTGAGAAAGGCAGCACGATGGCCCACCTCAAAAGCGTGCTGCGGTTTTTCGCAGCTAGCTTTTTAGGCGGGGATGTGCGCGTGCGATTTCGTCCCTCATTTTTCCCGTTTACCGAACCGAGCGTTGAGGTCGACATGGAATGGGGCGGGCGTTGGATAGAAATGGGGGGCGCCGGCATGGTCGACCCCGCCGTTCTCAAAGCAGTTGGCTACGATCCAAGCGAGGTCTCTGGGTTTGCCTTTGGCCTCGGCGTGGAGCGGATCGCCGCCCGTCGTTATGGCGTGGCCGACATCCGCGATTTTTATCGCAACGATGTGCGATTCCTCGAACAGTTCTAAGTGTTGATCCCAAGTGAATCCCCAGGGTGCTCCGGCAGTCATTTCCGATGATCATCTCCACCAACTGGCTGGCCGATTACGTACAGCTTCAAGCTCCGACAGACCTCTTGGTCGAGCGGCTTTTGATGTCTGGCCTGAATCACGAATCGACGCGATTGGTTGGCAGCGACACAGCTATTGAAATCGAGGTTACAAGCAATCGTCCCGACTGCTTGGGCCACATCGGCGTGGCGCGGGAGGCAGCCGTTCTTTTTTCACGCCCGCTACAGATTCCCGATCCGCACCCGCTTCAGCAGGGGGGCCTTGTGGCTGGCAGCGTTGCCATCGAAATACGCGCGGTCGATCTCTGTCCTTTTTATTCCGCACGCGTGATTCGGGGCGTGCGAGTCGGGCCGAGCCCAGCGTGGCTCGTCGAGCGACTTCAAACGGTGGGGATCGAAAGCGTCAATAACATCGTCGACATCACAAATTATGTGATGCTCGAATGTGGCCAGCCGCTGCATGCTTTTGATCTGGGCACCATTCGCGAGAACCGGCTCATCGTTCGTCGAGCCTTGGCCGGAGAGTCTTTTACAGCGATCAATCACAAGACCTATGTGCTGAGCGATCAGATATGCGTCATCGCTGATGCCCAGAGGCCCTTGGCATTGGCCGGCGTGATGGGGGGCGCCGACAGCGAGATCACAGCCAACACAGTCGACATCGTCATTGAATCGGCACAATTTGCTCCGCTGGCAGTACGAACTGCGGCTCGCGGGCTCATGCTGGCCAGTGCTTCAAGCTACCGCTTTGAGCGCGGCCCCGACCCGGCGGCGGTCGACTGGGCCAGTCGTCGCGTCGCGGCCATGGTGCTGGACAGTGCCGGCGGCGCGCTTGAGCACGGTGTCTGTACGGCCGGCACGCTGGCCTCTCATCCGGCCACGATCGAACTGCGGTTTGGCCGCGTGGCAGAGGTCTTGGGAATCGACATCGCTGCCTGGCGACAGCAGGAGATTCTCCTGTCGCTGGGATTTGTGGAGCAGTGGTCCAGCCCCGATGCCTCGCAGTGGCAGGCTCCCACATGGCGCCGTGATGTGTCGCGGGAGATCGACCTCGTGGAGGAGATCGCCCGCATCGAAGGCTACGATAAAGTGCCGGAAGATACACCGATCGCTGCCAGACCTGTGGAGTTATCGCATCACGAGAAAACCATCCGCAGGGCATCGGAGGTGCTTGTGGCTGCCGGCTTTTGCGAGGCGATGACACGCAGCGTTGTCAACGAGGCCATGGAGACCATGCAGAGCCCATGGAACCATGTCGGCTTAGCTGACAAGGCTCATGCGACTAAAAGCTTCCCTGAGACAGGGCCGCTGATTGTCTCGCCGGCCCTTGTGCGAGGTGCTGATCGGCTGCGTCGCACGCTGCTGCCGAGTTTACTCGAAGCCCGTGCCGTGAACATGTCTGTGGGTGCTCCGCACGGCGAGCTCTTTGAAATTGCCCGAGCCTACCTGCCTGGCTCCACTCCACAAACGCCGATCGAAGAGCCCTTGCTCCTATCGTTGGTCACGGAAGGAGATTTTTCGGTCGCCAAGGGCTTGGCTGAAGCAGTGCTTGCCGGCCTGGGACTACCCTCCGAAGCCGATCGTTGTCGAGAGGCAACTCGGATCGCATTTCGACGACTGGCTCTCGATCTTTTTGCCCCCGGCCACGCTGCCGAAATTATCTTGCACACTGCGGGCTGTGACCCCGAACGCATTGGGGTGGTCGGCATAATCGCGTCTGGCATTACTGACCGCTTCGGTCTTGCCTCTGCGGTCGGGGCTCTGGAATTGCGGCTGGATCGATTGGAGTTTGCCGTTGGCTTGGAGCGGTCGCTGCGCAAGCCGAGTGAGTTTCCCGCGATTCAGCGAGACATCAACCTTGTCGTCGATGCCACAGTGCCGTGGGGCAGTGTTGCTGAAGCGATTCGAAGTGCAGCGGGTGATCTGCTGGAGGAATGTCGTCTGGTGCAAGTCTGGCAGGATGCCGAGCGGTTGGGAAAAGACAAAAAAAGCGTCGTCGTCTCACTGCGCCTGCGGAGTACCGTCGGCACGCTCTCGAGCGACGAAGCCAACCGCATGGTTCATGCGATTGTGGCTGCCTGTGGCCAGCAGATTAACGCCACGCTCCGCCAAGCCTAACGAGCCAGCCTCCATCTCGAAAACCCTCGCGAGTCAACCCACTACGCCCATTCGTCCGTCATCCCTTCATGCCCAGATGTGTGAGCCATTCTTTCTTTGGCGTGGGGCCGAATGCTGATCACTCCAAGGCCTTAGCGGTCGGCGTAGACACGCGTGATCTCTTCTTTTGTGATTGGTGCGGGATGATCGTCGCTGGTGAGTTGCACCTGCATCCGCTGATCGCCCGCACGACGCCCTCGCACACGGACGCGGAAGATGGCCTCCTCTGAGGGCGAGAGCTTGGCAAGGGGCTCAAATAAGATCGTCAGATTTTCCACCCGATGAGCTGACGGCCCCTTGGCATCAACCGGTTCGAGATCGCCCAGAAGAGTTGCCGTGAGTCGCACGCCACTAGCCGCCTTTGTGCCCTGATTCCCAATCCTCACGACATACTCCGTCAGGCCATCCACTTCGATCGGATCCTCGCTGTCGGTAACTTCAAAGACGAGTGCTGCCACGCCCTCTACATCGACGGTGTGTGACGCTTGGTCAGAGAGCCCGTTGGCCGTACGGGCTGCTGCCACGATTTTCTGGGGGCCCATAGCGATCGGCATGACCACCATTTCTACGCGGCCAATTTCTGCGGCCGGAAGCTCTTCCAAACTCCAGAGCACCAGATGCTGGCGGTCATCGTAATAGCCCGAATTATTGGCCCGCACAAACTTCATGCCGGGTGGCAACTGAGCCGCGAGTTCAATTCCCTTGGCTGAAGCGGTGCCAGTATTAGCCATCGAGAGCACGCAGGTGGCCGGTCGCTGGAGATACCGTCGCATCGGCATTTCGACTGTGAGCTCAAGCGTCGGAGCTGTAATTTCTATCCGTACCAGTTGGTCAATTTCAATCTGTCCGTCAGCTCGCGCAACGAGCCTCGCCGAATGGACACCCGGACCAACGGAGGTCAACACAAGGTCGATCACCCGCGATTCACCGGGACGCAGTTGTCCAATGTCAAATTCCAGTTCGCGACCAGCTTTGTGCGTGACTCCCTCAGGCAATGCTCCCTCCAGCACGACGCCTGTGGCCACGCCCGTGCCAGGATTCGAGATTTTGATTGAGAGCTGGATATCCTTGCCAATCAGCACCGGCTTGGGGGCTGATGCTTCAAGGCGTATGTCGGGTTTTGTCGCACGAGATCGCACCGACGCATCGGCGCGAAATGTGACGCTCGCTACGCTGCCAACCTCTCCCTCGGCAACAGGCATCACCTCCATCGCTACGCGTGCTTCCGCACCTGGTGGCATGGCACCGATTGCCCAGATGAGTTCGCCTGAGGCTGTCGCTCCAAGGAGTGACGCACCTGTTCCATTTGTTGTGGCCGGAGTGGCTGGTGGCGAAGTGGCAATCAGCGTTGTGCCAGTAGGAACGGTATCGCGGAGCGTGACGCTTTGCGCGGTGGCACTGCCGACATTACGCACTAGAATCTCGTAGCGAGCCGCCTTGCCCACTTGCACTTCGCGTGGGCCACGCTTTTCGACAGTCAACTGCGGCGTCTGTACGCCCTCGAGCTGTAGCGGCCCTGGCCGTCCCTGGCCACTCAAACCACTGCCCTGTGTCGATGTCGGCTGGTCAGCAGGCGGATCTTTTTTGTTGGGCAACACAAGCGGAGGAGCAGCAGCAAACGGAATCACTGGGGGTCGCAGAGTGTTGGTTGGGCTGGCAGTTGCAGATGCCGCTAGAGCCTGCGTGTTCAAGGGTACGACTGCAGGTGGTGCGACAGCAGCCGGTGGGGTTGGCTCGCTTGCCGTAGGGGGCGGCACGAAGGCAGCCTGCGGTTCGATATCGGTTGCAGCCGGCAGCTCTGCTGCTTCTACGGCCGCAGGCTTTGGGTCTTGAGATTGCCCTGCTGGTATGAGAGGTGCTGGTTCGGCACTTGCATCGAGTGTCTCGCTCGCTGTATCTGTTTCGGGCTCATCTTCGACAATCTCACCTATGGGAGGCTCCACGTGGAGTGGCTGTTGGGCCTCTGCCTTTGAAACCGAAAACCGCGATAGCTTGGCCGCTGTTCCCGATGCAGGCACGACTTCTGTGGGCATGTCGAGAGATGCCGGCTGCGCGGGATAACGGTTGTCTTGAATTGGCTCATCTGCTGGCGAGGGATTCGATGGTGGATTGGGCTGCCAGCCTGGTTCGCTGGCAGCACTTGGGGTGTGGAATTCAGGATCGATAAAACGACCCGGCTCCGCGACGACGGCGGCTGCATCTGGACCATCGGATGGCAGAGGGATCGCGCCATTGCCCAGACGGCCAATGCCCATCGCCCAGACAAGGCCAAAGCCAACGCAGGCGCATGTGATCGTGCCGATCACAATTGGCCAGTGGGACTGCTTTTTTGAAACCACAAGATTCTGCCGGGATGGTCGATCAGGCATCGTTAGAAACCCTTGCAAGGTGACAGGCGTAGCGCGTGCCAGTGGCGGCGGCAAAAATACGAACGAGGAAGTACCAGAGCCATCCACAGAGGTGAAGGTCAGTTGGCTGAGTCGCAGTCAATTTTGATAGAGAGCGCAGTTGAGGGGGTACAGAGAAGCTGGCGGAGATGGAAATGGAACTTTCCCAGCTTGCCACCGTAGTTGCCCGCCGAAATGGCCACGATTTCAGGAGCTACTGCCGCGCGAATGCCTGCCACCATGCCGGCGGCCACGGCCTCTTCATCGCAGCCGTCGAGGACGATTTCTAGGGCACATGCAGCCCCATCCACAAGGCTTGTTTCTGTGCGTCCGACAAGCGACGGGCAAAACGCCTCGTTGGTTGAGGCTCGCAGAGCTTGATACCGCGAGCCAACTTTACTGCCCGAACGCACTACTCCGCCGGGAAAGGGCGTGATTGTGCCCGATATCAGCGAGATTGCAGCAACTGCGCGCTGCGCTGCCCAAAGTGTGGACTCCAGCGATCGACCCTGCAGAATAAAGTTTCCGCCGCCCACGCCTTTTTCGACACCAATCGATTCTTCGACAAGAAATTCCCCCTCCATCACGGGCACGCGCCAATAGCGACGGCCATCGACTACTTTTGTCTTTTCGAAGCCATCGCCAAAAAAGCGAATGTGGGAGCCCAGAGGCGCCCGTTCTGTCGCAGTTGGCAGGCCGTCGAATACGCTCACTGTCGGACAGGTGAGGAGGCACTGGGCAGTGCGATTGGCTACGGCCTTGCCGAGCCCCTCAGCGGAAAAACCAAATGCCAAGAGCGACACTCCAGGTCGTCCGTCCGGAGTCTGACTGCTCTTTAAAAACTGTTCCACACCAATTTCTGCGTCGCAACCGATAACGCTCGTGCCGTAGCCCGAAGCGGCACGCACTGCCGCATCGAGCCAGTGATCGTCGTGAGCGGTCACTATCAGCCGGACGAACCGCAGCCGAAAGGCCTCGGCGAAAGTGTCGATGATCTGCGTGGATTGAAGAAGCACTCAAGGCCTGCCGTTTCTAGGGGCGTTTCAGCGAGGATTTGATCGATTTGCACAGCAGCGGAATTTTAGGTTCTCAGATCGGTGGGTTTTCGCCTATCCTAATGGTCCAGTAGGCATGTTCATAGCGTTGCCGCTCCACGCACAATTCCTCCAAACGACATAAAGCACCTCATAAGAGAAGGATATAGCCGATGTTTTTTTCGCTTTGCTCACCAGTTGTCCGCCACAGCACGACAGCCGCGATTCGCAGATGGGTCGTGGCTGCCGTTGCTACGCTCGCTTTTGGAGTTGGAGCGAACGGACGTGTCCTGGCAGCCGATACGCTGGCAAAGAGCGGGGTGGCGATGGTGCCGCAAGACGCCGCCTTTCTGTCGGCCACATTGCGCCTGCGAGAACAGATCGACCTGTTTCTCAAAAGCAACGCCTTTGCTGCAATCCAAAAGCTGCCCTCTATGGTTCGGGCTCTGGAATCATTCGAAGAACAGCAGTCGCAACCAGGCAGCCCACTCTCCATCGCAGCCACGTTCCTGGAAATGCCTGAAAATGAGCAGGCGATCGAACTCTTAAACGACATGATTTCCAGCGACACCTTTCTCTACGGAGAACCCTCGTGCGTGACATTTGTCGAATTGCTCAAGAAACTTCAGCAGGCTCAGCAAACAGCAAGCATCTTGAGCATGGCCCGAGGCAATTCCTCGTTCGGTGGTCTTGGCCTGAATGGTGTTGGCGATGGCTTTGGGGTTGACGACGTTATCGAAGCGGAGGACGCAGAGCTGGAGGATGTGCTGGAAGATGCCGACGATGGCGCCGCCGCTCCGCCTGTCCGAAATCGATTCTTGCCAGTTCGCTTTCAGGCAGCCGATGCCGAGGAGCAGATTTCCTCTGAACAGATCATGGCGCAATTAATAGTGAAGACGCTGGCCGACAATGTTGATTCGATTGCCATGCCTGATATTGTCTGGGGCTTCCAAACAACCAAACTGGAGGCAGCAAAGTTTCAACTCCGGCGGATCGAAGTGCTCATCAAGGCTTTCTCGGCGTTCATCCCAGATTTTGCCGATGCACTCAAGCGGCAGAAGATCGCGGGGGGTGAGGTGGTCTCATTCACGCTGGAAAGCGACAAACTGCCGTGGGATGAGCTGATTCAAACGTGGGATGATTTTACTCACAACGGGGCCGAGGGTGTCGATCCCGATCAGCTTGAAAAAGTGCTCGACAAGCTTAAGTCGCTCAAAATTGTTGTTGCACTCGGCATCATCGGCGACCGTGTGATTCTCTCCATAGGCGACTCGATTGAGCATCTCAATAAACTCTCTGCAGGCGGCAGCGATCAGCCGGAAAGCCTGCTCACAACCAAGCCGTTTGCGCCGTTGCGAGAGCAGCAAGAAAAGCGCATCACTGCCATTTCCTATATCAGCAAAGCTTTAGCTCAGTCCCTGGCAGCGTCGGCCGACGATATTGAGCATCTGGCGAATCTGGTCGTAACGCTGGCCGAATCGGCCGATCTTCCCGAAGGTGCTGCCGAGGAGGCCAGCAAGGATCTCAAGCGAGTCGCAAGCGGATATCGAAAGCGACTCCCCCTGCCCGGCCCGTGGATGGCCTTTTCATTTTTGAACGATAAGGGCTACGAGGGCTATATCTGGAACTGGTCAAAGAACCTGCAGCTTGATGGTTCCAAACGACTGGAGCTTTTAGAGCATGCTGGCGGTAATCCGCTGGGAGCTTTTGTTGTGCGAGCCAAAAACGATCCAACGGAATTCGAAGACTTTGTCTTGTGGACCGACATGGCGTGGTCGTTTTTCCAGAAGTACCTCTTGCCAAAGGCCGACGAAGAGAGTCAGAAAAGTTTTGCGGAGTTTGATGAACACATCGCACCACTTGGCGTAAAACTCGTCGGCATCTTGCGCAAGAAAATTCTGCCGTCGCTGGCCGACGGGCAGATTGGGTTTGTGCTCGATGCCAAGAGCAAGTCGAAACGATTGCAAAAAGACCTGCCGGCCTCGGCCGATCCACTGCCGCTCATCGAACCGGCAATCGTGCTAGCCCTAGCCGACCCCGACCTCTTCCGAGACGGGATCAATGATCTCTTTGCGCTCACCGATGAACTGGTTGACGAAATTCGCGAGGTCAATCCAGACGCTGTGCCGGCCGACTACGAAGTGCCTGTGCCGTTCAAAACCAAGGTTGAGGGAGGCACTGTCTGGTCGTTTGCAATTCCCGATGCCGGTCTTGATGAGCAGGTGCAGCCGGCGGTTGGCATCGGCAGGGATGTGGCGGTGTTTTCATTGCTGCCCAAACATGCGGCAAGGCTCTTAGAGGAGACCCCCCTGAAAACAGGCGCAGAGCTTTCAAAGTTTTCCGAACCGCTGGCGGGGGCTGTGGCGCTGGATTGGCCCGGACTGATTGACGCGATACAGCCGTGGGTGGTGTACCTCACTCGTTACGGCTGTGTGCAGCAGCAGGACGGCGAGGTCGACCCAGAGACAATTCTCGACGCTGACGCGGAAAACGAGCAGGCCAAGGATGCGCTTCAGCAGGCCGCGGTGGTCTTTGAAGCACTCAAGACATTGCGAGTCGCCGTGGCTGAAACAGCGATTCAGGCCGATGCAATAGTCACCCACTGGCGGAACATCATCCGCGATACCAACTAAATAGGAACCTCTTCACTCGAGGCAAGCTGAATCAGGCAGGCGTCAGGGAAACTGCCTGGATCAACTACTTTGTGTGGCTATCACCGTTCCTCGGATGAAGATGTCGCCGCCGGGATGGCTGACGTGCTCGATGTGGATGGGCGGCACATTTGGCCGATCAAAGTTCCATACTGGGGCCAGTCGATCGCCGATGATTTTGGGCGCAACAAAAGCCCAAACTTCGTCAATGTTGGCAGAATGAAAGAGGCTGCCGAGAAGCGTTGGCCCCCCCTCGACCAGCAGGTTTGTGAGTTGCCGTGATCCCAGTTCCAGCAGCAGCGATTCCAGTCGGGCTGCGGGGCTGGCATCGTTGCCAATCCAGATTTCACAGCCGGCGTCCCTCAGCCTCTGCAGGCGATCGGCAGGTGCCAGCGGTCCAGTCGCTATGAGCAGGGGTATTCTCCGGGCCGATTCCACCAGTCGGCTGGTCAGCGGCAATCGGGCGTTGCTGTCCAAAATAATCCGTAGCGGTTGCCGCAGGCCCGCCGGACGGGCTGTCAGGTCTGGATCGTCGGCCAGGGCCGTGCCAATGCCAACGGCGATGGCATCGATTCGCCCGCGTAAAGCGTGGACGATGCCGCGGGATTCCACCGATGAAATCCAGCGGTTGTCTGGCTGGCCTGTGGCCATGCAACCGTTCAGACTGATCGCCCACTTGGCAATCAGCCAGGGCTTTTTTTTCAACACAAGTTTTTGAAACGGGGCCGTCAGTCGCCGGGCTTCATCTGCGTGAAGGCCTGTCTCTACGGTGATACCAGCCGTCTGGAGAGCCACAATGCCGCCGCCATTGACACCCGCAAAGGGATCCTGTGTTGCCACCACCACACGCGCAATGCCAGCCGCAATGATGGCGGCTGTGCAAGGGGGCGTTTTGCCCCGATGGCAGCAGGGTTCCAGCGTTGCGTAGAGCGTGGCGCCGCGAGCTAAGTTTCCAGCAGATGCAAGCGCCATCACTTCGGCATGTGCGCCGCCATACTCCGCATGCCAGCCTTCGGCAACGATTTTCCGATGACCGTCCGGATCGAGAGTAGCGATCACCGCGCCCACCATCGGATTGGGCTCGACGCGTCCCTCGCCCCGCTCTGCGAGCTGGAGCGCTCGTAGCATGGCGGCAGAGTCAAACGCATCAAAAGCCATCTCAAAAGTTCCGGCAGGAGTTGTCTGATTGTACGAGTGAATCGCTAGGCCGGCAGATCATGAGCCGGGCGTCCAAATTGCTTTCTTTTCGCCCGACGATCCACCCTGCTGGCTGCCGGGTGTCCAGATCCCGCTCGACTCTGGCTGCGATGAACCAGCAATTCCAGCAGGGCCGGCGATCGGCAATCCCGTCCCCTGTCCCATGCCAGACTGACCGGCCAGCGACGCCAAATCAAAGCCTGCTTCGGAAAGCACCTCGGCGAGGGCTTCGAGTACCTTCTGATCCCGCGAATGTTCGCGACGCAAGTGATCGAGCAACCGCACGATGCTCATTTGATCGCCTCGCTGCATGGCAATGCGCAGTTCGGCTACGTCGACCATGCCGTCGCTCACCTTGAGTGTCTTGGCGATACCACGCATTTCAGCAATGATTTCTAATTTGCGACCGCTCAAGAGGGCTCGATCTTCCAGCAGGCCAAAGGCCTCCCAGCGATCTTCGGGGCTTGTGTCGGTGCGGATCGTGATGGCCTCTGCTGCTCGCTCGGCCGCTAAGTCAAAGCCGGCATTGAGGGCGGTGAGAAACAGCCCTCGCAGTTGGTCGAGATCCAGTGACTGCATGGCCACCCGGTGCCAACGCATCGGTGGTAATTCCTCAAGTGGCTTAAGCGATTCGAGAGTCGACGGCAGAGCAAGGCCTAATCGCTGTCGCATCGCGGCCCACGCATCAGCCGCATCCCGCCTGCGCGAAGTGGCTTCCCCTTCGATGATCAAGGCCTCCACGCGGCGAACACCTGCTGGAAGTTGCAGGGCCTCGCGTGGTGTTTTGCCTAATAATTCAGGCAGGGGCGTGTCGGGCCAGACGGCCAGAAACCGCTGCCAGAGTGCGGCATCTTGCTGCTGAAGAAGGTCATCGATGGAGGGCAGATCGGTGACCGTTCCAGATTCTGGCGGCGACATGCGAAACTGTGCGGCCAAGAGCCAACTGGTGGGCGTGGTGGCCGGCAGGTCTTCCCGTTCGGCTGTGGCCTGAAACACACATCCCAGGAGCGGCTCCACAATCGTTCGGGCAGTGGCGACATCGGGAGCAAATCCCTGCAGCACAGCTTCAGGCTCGCGATCGGTTTGCCGACCAAAAATGAGCAGTGAGGCCAACAGTCGCGCAAATCCAACTTGGGTCGCCTCAAACACACGCCACACCGAACGAGGTGGCGCTGTTCCTCTTGAAACCCATTCAGCGCGATCAAACTGGGCCGTCTCGCAAGATGTACTGTGTCGAAGTTTATCTTCTAACAATTCAATCGCAGCCGCGCTTCCCTCACCGGTTGGTAGCATTGCCTGCGTACGCTCAAATAAAATCTGCGGCGAGCGATCCTCGTCGGCCTCTGTTTCTAAGCTTATTGCCCGGCCGGTGAGTTCCACGGCGTGATCAGAATCACCACTGATTGCACCACTCGCCGCCAGTTCGGCAGCGGCCAGCCAGGCCTCCGATGCTTCAAATGGGCGGGCGAGCATTTCGCAAAGAATGGCGATGTTGGTCAACATCTGCCGACTCTGGCCAGCAGCATCCTTGAGACTGCCAAAGGCCGTCAAACTAGCAGCTAGTTTCCAACTCCGGGCCAACTCCATGGCCGCATCGAATGCTGGGCGATAGGCCGCGTCGGCCGGGGGCTCTAGAAGACGCATCTTGGTGCGGAGTGCAGCCGGCACACCCGATGAGCCGACAACCGACACCAAAAGGCGTCTGTCTTCAGGACTTCCGAGCGACTTGTCTCGCATCCATTCAACGATTCCCTGTGCAAAGCCAACGTGCCCGGCCTGGGCACCAGCTTGCACGAGAGTCGCTGCAATCTTTACCAGTTCCGGTGATACGGTCTCTGCCGCAGCAGTGCGGGCCTTGTCAAAAAGGGATGCCGCTTCCTGGATGTTGCCAGTCATTGCAGCGGCGACGGCTGCGTGGCCGAGGGCCAGCGGATTATCGGGAAAGCCGTCCAGAAAAGTTCGGCTTGTGAGGGCTGCTTCGGCAAATTTTTTGGTGGAGAGCTCTAGGTTTACGCGAGTGTCCAAGAGGCAAGGACGGTTTGGATATCGCTGTGATAACCGTTCCACCTGAACCAGGGCAGCGGAGATTTGATCGCCCTCCACGAGCCTGTCGAGTTGTTCTAATTCAGTGATCAAGTCGGCACAACAAAACTTAATCTTCTTGCCAGTGCCGCCGGGGCAGGGGGAATATGAGTCGAATGGCATGGGTCAATTGGCTCCTGTTTTCTACGGCAATGTACCAAAGCCAGCCGGCACCGAAAGCCGCGCACAATAGCCCGCTGGAGAGACGCTCATTTGAGGAGGACGAGTTGCCTCTCGAGCGGCTACCCTGCATACTCGAATACTCGCGTCGGTTGGCGGCCAGCGCAAGCGTCTTTTTCAGTTACCTTTGCGGTGCGTGCACTCGCGCAGCCTTTCACACGAGCGAATCCGTGCAGCAACCGCGCATTCTGATTATCGACGCCGAAGGAGCCGGCGGGCTGCCATACGCCAGATTGATCGCACGGCTTCAGCCCATGGAGGTGCGAGTCGAAACATCAATCGACAAAGCACGCAGCAGTCTGGCAAGGGATGCGTGGGATCTGGGGATTGTGACGGCCAGACCAGGGACGACTGCTGAGGGTCTGTACGGCAAACTCACCGCATCAGACCCCCAGCTACCGATGATCGTCATCGATCCGCAGCCGAGCATCGCGACGGCAAGAGCCTGCTTGCAGGCGGGCGCGGGCGACTACCTCGACATCACTCGTGTCGAAACCGACTTAGAAGACGCGATGGTGCGACTGCTCTCGGCGTCCCGGCGCAAAGCCGCCGAAGCGGTGCTCAGACGCGCGGTTGAAAGGCCCTATTCGTTCGATGAGTTTTTGGGCGAGAGCCCGCCGATGCAGAAGGTCTATTCGATCATCGATCGCATTGCAGGCAGTTCTGTTGACGTGCTTGTCACCGGCGAAACGGGCACTGGCAAGGAACTGGTTGCGCGGTCGATCCATCTGCGCAGCCGCCGATCGGCGGGCCCGTTTGTGCCGGTTGACTGCGGCTCGATTCCCGATGCGCTGCTTGAAAGTGAACTCTTTGGCCATGAAAGAGGCGCATTTACCGGTGCTGATGCCAGACGGATGGGGCTTGTGGAATGTGCTGATGGCGGCACGCTCTTTCTCGACGAGGTGGGAGAGTTACCGCTGTCAATGCAGGCAAAGCTGCTGCGAATGCTGCAAGAACGCCGCGTGCGACGCGTTGGCGCACGACAGGAAAATGCCGTCGATGTACGCGTTGTCGCAGCCACATCGCGAGACATCATCCAGATGATTGATCGCGGGGAGTTTCGCCGCGATCTCTATTACAGGATCAATGTAGTGAGGATTGAACTGCCGCCGCTGCGGTCCCGCGGCGATGATATCGGCCTGCTAGCGGAGTTTTTTTCCAACCGTGCCGCGCAGGAAATGGGTCGCCCTGCCAGTGGCCTGACCACCGACGCCTATCAGGTGCTGAGAAATTACGACTGGCCGGGAAATGTGCGGGAATTGCAAAATGCAGTGCGTCGGGCGATTGCACTGACGCAATCGAGCATGGCTGGCGTCGAGGACTTGCCGGACGAAGTGGTTGCGTTCGCTGGTCGGAGTAGTGTTGAGGCGGGAGCGGTCGGTTTCTTTGCGCAGCGGGCGGAGCAGATCGCCAAGTTTGAGCGGCGGTATCTCCACGATCTGCTCACCCGAAATTCAGGCGATGTGTCGGCTGCTGCCCGCGAGGCAAAGCTTCCGCGTGGCACGCTCTACAGGCTGATGAAGGGGCACGCCCTCGACGGCGCTGCTTTTCGTCACGAGCGATAAAAGTGGTTTCAGAAAGTCGTCGTATCGCGCCAGAGAGGTTGGAGGTGGCGAGGGGCGTCTGGGCTGGAGGCAGGCTTTGGTGGCCCGGCAGAGACGGCTAGTCTTTGTTGAGCGGTTCAATCACTGCTGCATCGTCCAGTGGCACAATCCAGATGTTGCGAAATCGGACGGGACTGCCGTGGTCCTGCAAAAAGAGTGGCCCGGAGTCGGTTTCCAAGAGACGTTTTTCAACGCCTCGCAGATAGTCTGTGACGCCATGTTTGTACGGAATGTAGGGGGATCGTGGCTCTTTGAACTGAATGTTGTCCTGGACTTTTTTTCCGTTGAGCCATGCCGTGATTGAGCCCGCCTGAGTGATCTGTTTCTGGGCATTGCGACGCGGGGCGCGGAAGCGGATGTCGTACACCTGCCACTCTCCGACTGGCCTGGCAGCAGCCACGAGCGGCTTGCCAAATCGATACAGGCTGCCTTCGTCTTGGTCAGTCGGGGGGTCGACTCCAAACGAGTCGAATATTTGCATTTCATAATGACCGTGCAGGTAGAGACCACTGTTGCCCTGATGGACTGCCGTGGTCATAAACTCCGCGTGAATATCGGCATCGCGAAAAGAGATTGTCGATATGATGTGGTTGGCATGGCCGGGCGAAGTCTTTACCTCCATCGCTCCGTCTTTGATCGGCCAGTCGATCGGGCCGCCCGACATGCTGACAAATTTCGCAGTCACGAGAGCCAATGGTTCGCTCGACTGAGTATCCAGCAGAACGATTGCATTTCGAGGAGCCCCCGCCGGCAACTGACTCTGGAGCGGATGAAACACATCCTCGACATCGACGGGATCCACGGCTGTTTTCAGGAGATGTTGATCGGCAAAGTCTGCGAAATGCTGCCAGTCGGATGGCAGAAGATTGTGCTTCCCTGTCCGTACGCGGTAGCCGATGTCGTGGCCGATCGACATGTCGAGAGCAGGAAAAGCGACTGTTTCCAGTCCCAGCTTGCCAAACAGCTCCCACACTGGGCCGGCGGCACTGGCGGCTAGAAATTCACCGCGAGGATCAGTCCACCGGTCATCGCTGGCACTGGCCACATACAGCGGCCGCGGTGCGATCATCGCCAAGAGCGCGTGCTGGTCGCAGGGCAGTTCCATTTCGCGGTTGGCATACGTGGCCAATGCGGGGCAGAACCAGTGCGGAAATTGTTTTGTGATCGAGGCCACCGTCTCGCCGTAGTTGCGGCGGGATAGGGCAGCGCCACCACAGCCAGACTGATTGGAAATCACCAGAGCAAATCGCTCGTCGCACGCGCCAGCCCAGAGAGCCGCTTTCCCAAGCCGCGAATGGCCCACCACGATTCCTTTTTTTGGATCCACTTCAGGCAGCGTAACCAGCCAGTCAAGAACTCTCGAAAGCCCCCACGCCCACGCCGCAATGGCCCCCGGTTCATCTGCCGGAAGGATAGGTCCAACGGGCCTGCCGAGCGATTTGAGCACACTCTCGGCCCGACCATCTGGGCGGTCCGGAAAAAAATCATTACAAGCCACCGTAGCCATGCCATAACCGCGATCGAGCATTGCGGCGACGGGCCAGGACTGGCCCTTGGGTGGGATCGCAGCCTCTGCCTCATTGCCCGCAAAGTTGAGGCCCAGAAAACATGGCACAGGCATGTTTTTTTTTGGTAGCACGACAAGAACATCGACGGTTGGGGCATCTGCGGCTGTGCCCATGCGAAGACGCGTTTCAATCCGCTCAGCGAGCACATCACCAGCGAGGGTCACAGACGATCGCTTGGCAGAACCAACTTCCTGCACGACGACCGCAGGCAACTGCTTGCCGTAAACAAACTTTTCCAACTGCCTCAGTTGATGTGGCCGCGATATGTTCTGCCACTGCGAAATGGTTTGAGCAGGCACGGCATCGGGCCCGGCGAGCACATCAGGCAGTGTGTACGGTCGCACCAGATCTTCAGCGTAGTTGGGCTCTTCAGCCATTGCTGCCTGGGATCGATCCAATGCCGGTGGCTGGAAGAGCGTCATTGCGATCACAAAAATTCCCACCGCGAAGCCGACAAGCATTGGTTTCTCCTAGCCACGCGTTTTGGGAACCATCAGCCCTGTTTGCTACGAGAACCTGCCGGAGCGAGTGTGCCGAGCATTCTGTCAAGGGAATCAGAGGTCTGATAGACGAGGGCTTCGGGATAGAATCGATACGGGTGGAAGTATTCAAATGTCACGAAGCCACGATAGCCGATCGCATCAAGGGCATCCATAACGCCGGGCCAATTTGTGGTGCCGTCGAGTAAGGGACGAAAGGTTTCCAGCGAGTAGTCGGTGCCCTTCTTTGTGAACTCCTTGAAGTGGACATTTTGAATCCGCTTGCCAAGGATCGGGATCCAGTGTTCGGCGTTTTGAAACATGGAGATATTCCCTGTGTCAAAGTGGACTTTGACATGGCCATTCTCAAATCGATCGACAAAGGCGTTCATTTCCATGGGGGTCATCAGATAGCCGTTGAAGAAGATATTTTCAATATTCAGCGACACCTTGAGCTTCTCTGCCTGCTTTGCCAAGACGCCAATCGCTTCGATGGCACGAGCATCGCAGATGTCATTTCGCACAGGCTCGTGATCGGTTCTCCAAGGGATGTGAACGGCTCCCGGCACGATGAGGACATTTTCCACGCCCATCTCATGAGCGGCCTTGGCTATCAGGCCAGCGAGTTCCAAGCCTCGCTGTCGCTTCGCCAAGTCGTTGCTGGTGAGTGGGTAAGGCCAGAAAAGAAAAGAACAGAGTCCGCTAATCGCGATGCCGATTCGGTCTGCCATCGCGCGGATCGCGACAAGATCTTGAACCGTCGCCTTGGGAGAGAGATCGTTTTCAAGGTCGTAGTTGAGTTCGATGCCATCAAAGCCGGCATTTTTGGCCAGTCGCATGCACTCTTCCAGCGTCATTCGTTCGGGATAGGGAAATGCCCAGAGATTGATCGACTTCTTCATCTCATAACGCTTGGGCGACGCGCGGCGATCGTCGGGCGTCAAGGGCGCAGCGGCGTCAGCGGCGCAGACCGAACGAGTGCCCGTTGCCATCACTGCAGCACCGCCCAGCACGGCCAGGCCGGATTTTAAGGCATCGCGACGCGCGACCTGCTTGTTTTGGCCCAGCGGAACCGAGAAGGGAGTCTGTTCAGTCATGATGAAATTTTCCCAAAGATAAAAAGAACATGGGCCCGACTTTGTTTGTAGAGATTATTGTTTTGGTTTGACCTTAGGGCGTTCCCATGTCTGGCCAATCTTGTATCGCTTGGCGCGTTCAAGCGATTCGGCGTTTTTGCTCGTGGCCAGCACCATGTCGAGCGCTTTATCGAACTCGGGTTTGTTGGGCTCGCGCAGGTCGCGGTGGTGGGCGAGCTCCACGATGCTCCCGCAGGCTTTTTCGGCCGTGGCTGGATCCTCCACGAAAGGGAGGAGAAACCGCAAGGTTTCAATCGTGCGGATGGCACGAGCACGCTCGATCACGCGATTTCGGTCATCGTTTTCTTGGCAGAGCAACAGCGTTTGTTCAAGCAGGGCTAGGCGTTCCTGATTGGGCCGCTCGTCAGGCAATGGCGCCACGCGAATCAGAGCAGCCAGCAGCATGGCACGTGTGGCCGGAAGGTCTGCCTGCTGGAGCAATTCCAGCAGTCGTGGCACAACAGATGCATTCGGCCAATTGCACAAGGACCGCAGGCCAGACTGTTGCTTCCCAGCATCACCATCGTTGATCCATGTTTCTACAATCTCAAGAGAGTCTGGCCCGCCGACGCGGCCGAGTGTCGTCACGATAACGGCCGCATTGGCGGCATCAAGCCCCTGCATGGCTTGAATCAGCGGTGCGGCCTGTGCGCTCACGTCTGGATTTCGCAAGCATGCACTCACGATTGCTCGCTCTGCTTCGTCGCGTTCCCGACCAGCCTCTGCCCGAAGCACTCCGCAGACCATGCCCGCCACCTGCTCCGGACCAGCGATTTTACTGAGTGCCCGCATGGCAGCAGTCCGCACGATCGCATCTTTGTCCACTGCGGCTTGAATCATCGCCGGCATGGTGGTCGTTTCGCGCCTGTCGGCCAATATTTCCAGCAGATCGCTTTGCACTTCGGCCGAGCATGTAGGCAACACGGCAAGAATGGCGTTTGCTATTTCTGTGCCTCGCAACTGTTTGAGGCTGATTTGCGAGGCTGTGCGCTCGCGCTGGGAAGCCGACAAACTCTTGACAAGCACGGGCACATCGGCCGCCTCTCCGAGGGTTCCGAGAGCCCGCAGGATTGCCTCCCGAAGCGCTTCATTCTGGGCAATTGAGATGAGTGTGATCAGGGCAGGTCGCGCTTCCCGATCGCCCCGGTCGGCCAGCGCGCTGAGCAGGCCGATTTGCGACTCTGGCGAGAGCTTTGGCAGCAGGGCGGCAAACTGCCTGGTCGCTTCCGCACTTTTTACGCCGCTGCGAACACTCTCGAACCCCACTGCCCGAAAGTCTTTGTCCTCGCCAGAAATCAAGTCGGCGACCATCTTGATCAGTTCTTCTTGCTGGCTATCGTCAGCAACTGCCAGTCGCCAATCAGGCAGCATGATTGCCAGTAGAATTGCCGGCAGGGCAATCACGAGCAGGCGGCAATTGAATCTGAATTGAGAGTTTCGCTTGACCACGGATAACACTTCTGTGTTCAACGCAAACGATTTCAACGTTTCTGTTCGAGGCATGTTTGAATGCCACGAGTGGCAGCCAAGCGGATCAATTTCGGATTGGATTCGCCCGCGAGCAGCATGTAGATGGCCCGTGCATCCTCCATCTTGCCTTGAGCCAGGAACGCCTCGGCACAGGCCAATCGTGAATCGATCACAACAGGCATGGCAGCAGCAACCGGCTTGGCCGTCGCCAGTGCCTTGGCCGCTTCTGGAGTGTGGATGGAGCCGAGCGCAGCGGCTGCAGCGGCCGCAACTTTGGGATCGGCATCCCCAAGGGCCGCGGTTATCTGCGTTACGCTCGCAGCATCGCCCCGATTGCCCAGCGATGAAAGAACACCCACCTTCAGATCGCCGCTGACTGTGGCGAGGGCTGTCCGGAGAGCATCCGCGGCTTGGCCTGCCGGAATTCGCTCCAGAGCAAACCGCGCCATGTGTGAAAACTCTTCTTTTGTCAGCAGCGCGGACAAACTCGGCACAGAGGCAATCGAACCAATCACAGCGAGTGCCCGGCAAACATAATCTTTCGCGTCGCGTGAGACATCCGATTCGAGGACGGCGATCAAGCGTGCCTCGAGCGCGCTGCGTGCAGTGGCATCACCATAAGTTGAAACAATTGCCTCGTCGATCGGCTGCAAAGCATTTTTGTCGGTACCCCAGTTGTAGGTCTTGAATGCTTCACAGGCTGCATCTAATTTCGCTGCGTCGTCTGCCATGTTTTTACTCACTGAAAAAGGGACTGATTAGAAACGGTGTGCGAGAAGAACGATTCCTAGGCATTGCCGCCACGCCCGGCACGACAAAAAAGTTATTTACGAAAGGAACCAAGGCTGACGACGGGCACGATCGATCATCCGTCCAGCCTCTTCATCGCCGGGAAACTGCTGAGTGGCAGCGTCCCACTTCACCGTTCGCTGGAGGCGATAGGCGATTGTCAGCAGATGAAGCGCCGCCATTGTATTGACGCCGAGTTGAATGTCGCGGAATGGTTTTTCGCGGGTCTTCACGCAGTGAATAAAGTCGCCGTGAATGCCGCCGCCCCCCTTGTAGCTCGGAGCAGGCTTGGGGTCGCGCTTGACGCCGTCGCCGTGGATCTGGATCTTCCCGCCATCAATTTGTGGGCCTTCCGGCTTGAGCTGATCGGGGCGGCGGTGGTGAATCTCAAGACCGTTGGGATAGGTCAGTGTCACGTACGCACCGAGCTGGCCGTCAGCCTTATGAAATACGGCTGCAGTGGGCTGCAATTCGCAGACGTCACTGGCAAATGTAGCGCCGCCAAACAGGTGGGCGCCCCAATCAGTGAGACTGCCGCCGGAGTAATCGACATATGAACGCCAACTGCCGCCGCCGGTGCCAAAATTACCATCGCAGCGGCCTGAGTTGTAGGGCTGCCATGGGGCTGGGCCGAGCCACATTTCCCAGTCGATATCAGCGGGCGTTTCCTGAGCAGGCAGGTTGCACAACTGCGAAAGAGGACCGAAATCACGGACGTTGACCGACTTGATTGCACCCAGTTCGCCGTTCCAGCACGGGCCAACAAGGTTGTTGAAATCCTCACGAACGCGTTGGCTGCCACCCGAAACAATCCGGCTGTAGCGACGGGCAGCGGCGATCATCAAAGGACCCTCTCGCAGCGTGAGCGTTTCTGGTTTTTGACAGTAAACGTCCTTGCCCGCACGACACGCCTCGATGACCATGATCGCATGCCAGTGATCGGGTGTGGCAATGTGAACTGCATCGATGTCGTCGCGAGCAAGTAATTCGCGAAAGTCGTTGTAGGCCGCGCAGTCGCTATTTTTGTTGTGTCCGTTGACACGGTCTTTCGCGCCGTCACGCCATTTTTTCCGGACATCGCAAACGGCGACATACTGAACATCCCCACGACCTAAAAAGGCACCCTGATCTCCACCACCTTGGTTGCCAATTCCAATGCCGCCCATCACAATTCTGTCGCTGGCTGGAGGGGTTGTATCGTCCCCAAGAGCCTTTGAAGTGATGATATAAGGGGCTGCAAAGATCCCCGTTGCCGTAGCGCCAGTGGCTGTTTTAAGAAACTCGCGACGCGTGCTCGATGTGCCGTGGTTCATATCGTCTTTTCTCCGTTTGCTCGGTCTGTTCTGTCTGCCAACGCCAATCCGTTCCCTTGTTCCAAACCGCTGTCATCCGTAAGTTCCAGCGATGGTCTAGGCAGAAGAATAGCCATTCGTTTTGTAAAACGCAAGCAACAAGGGCCTTTCTCGGCTGCGCTGGGCGTGCCAATTTCGTGAAGGCGCGCTAATTTCATGAAAGCGCGCGCTAATTTCATGAAAGCGCGCGCTAATTTCATGAAAGCGCGCGCTAATTTCATGAAAGCGCGCCTCAAGGCCGAGACGGACAATAGCTCGACGAGGAGCGTAAAAAGTGGCTTCAGGCGCTGCGTTTGTGGCACACGCCGATCAGCCGCCGGCTATTCTTACAGCCTTTGTGTAACGAATCGCATCTGGCACGCCATATGCTCTGTCCCCCATAGCTCACTGTGGTGAGTGAATCAAAGTGATCCACTCCGCAGTGAAGTGAATGGTTCCAGGGCATCGGTGAGGCCAGGGCATCAATACCACGGCTTTTGCTTGAAAGAGAGAAGAGGATTCAATCATGAAGAAAATCGAAGCTATCATTCGGCATTTTAAACTGGAAGAGGTGAAAGATGCCCTCAATGCGCTTGGCGTGAAGGGGATGACCGTGACGGAGGTGCGAGGCTTTGGTCGTCAAAAGGGGCACACGGAGACCTATCGTGGCGCTGAATACTCGGTCGATTTTCTACCGAAGGTCAAGATTGAGGTTGTTGTCGATGACGACGAATCGCAGGCCGTCATTAGTAAGATCATGACAACGGCCCGCACTGGTCAAGTGGGCGACGGCAAGATCTTCGTCACGAATCTGGCCGATGTTATCCGCATCCGCACCGGTGAAACGGCAGCGGCGGCGATCTAACCAGCGGCGGCGATCTAACCAGCGGCGGCGATCTAACCAGCGGCGGCGATCTAACCAGCGGCGGCGTATCGAACCAGCGGCATGACCGCCTACGCGCAGATATCCGATTTTCTTAGGGCACTAGCGGCCGAGTCATCTCGGCCGGAATCACCCATTGATCGTACTGCTCGGGCGTGACATAACCCAGCGCCACGGCGGCCTCCTTGAGGCTTGTGCCGTCGTGGTGCGCTTGCTTGGCAATGGTGGCCGACTTCTCGTAGCCGATGTGGGGGTTGAGGGCCGTCGCCAGCATGAGTGATTCATTGAGGTTGTGCTGAATCCTGGCCATGTTTGGCTCGATGCCGATGGCACAGTGAATCCGCATCGAATCGCAGGCGTCGGCCATCAGTTCAGCCGACTCCAAGACATTGTGGATCATCACGGGCTTGTAGACATTCAACTGAAAATTACCCTGTGAACCCGCGAACGCCACCGTTGCATCGTTGCCAAACACCTGCGCACAAACCATCGTCATTGCCTCGCACTGTGTCGGATTGACTTTGCCCGGCATGATCGAACTGCCAGGTTCATTTTCGGGAATCGATATTTCACCGATGCCGCAGCGTGGCCCCGAAGCCAGCCAGCGAATGTCGTTGGCGATTTTCAGCAGTGCCATTGCCAGGCCTCGCTCAGTAGCGCTGATCTCCACAAGCGCATCATGGGCCGAAAGGGCGGCAAACTTATTGGCCGCCGACACAAACGGATGGCCGGTTTCTTGGGCGATCAAGTGCGCGGCCACCTCGCCAAACCTGGGGTGAGCATTGAGACCTGTGCCAACAGCGGTGCCGCCAATTGCCAGATCATAGAGGCCGGGAAGCGAGCGTTCAAAGGACTGAATGCGGTCGTCGAGTTGGGACCTCCAAGCCGATATTTCCTGGCCAAGCGTGATCGGCGTGGCATCCTGCAGATGCGTGCGGCCAATCTTTACGATCGAGGCATAGCGACTCTCCAGGTCGGCAAACAGATCTCGCAGGCAGCGCACCGCGGGCAGCAGTCGATCGTGGATCAATTCCACCGCAGCGATGTGCATGGCGGTTGGGAAAGTGTCGTTTGACGACTGCCCCCGATTGACATCGTCGTTGGGATGCACGGGCGACTTTGAGCCCATTTGGCCGCCAGCCATTTCAATGGCGCGATTGGAGATCACTTCGTTGGCGTTCATGTTGGACTGCGTGCCACTGCCGGTTTGAAAGACGACCAGCGGAAAGTGATCGTCGAGCGTGCCGGCGATCACCTCGTCGGCCGCCCGCACGATGAGCTTCACGGTTGCCGGCGGCAGTTGTTTGAGTTCGCCGTTGGCCAAGGCGGCAGATTTTTTCAAAATGCCAAGTGCCTTCTTAATGGTGCGGCCCCACTGAAAGCGATGAACGCCGATTTTAAAATTGTCGCGAGATCGTTCTGTCTGTGCTCCCCAGTAGCGATCGGCGGGAACATGGACATTCCCTATGCTGTCACTTTCGACGCGAAACGCTGGTGGCTGGATCGACATAGCGTGGCAGGCCTTTTGAGTAAAAAAACGAGGCGGGCTCGAGATCTCTTTTATTCTAACGAACGCGGGTCTTTCGCTCGGGCGTGGCTGGCTCTGCCGCTGTGGCAGTTGGCGAAGGCTCACGCTTGCCGATCGCGATCGCCAGCCAGCCATCGGTGCTGACAGCCTGCAGGGCTCGCATCTCAGCGATGCGAGGATGCGCGACGATCTTTTCTGGAAGCAGCGGAATGGCGCGATCCTTGGGAAAGATTTTTCCGAAGATTATCCGCAGAGCAATCTCCATGCGGCCTTGATGGCCGGGGCCGCTGAGTTGCACCGGCCCCTCACGCTCCAAAAACACCTGCGGACCAGAGGAGGTGGGTTTGTAGGCGACGTGAGCCACGATGTCGTACCAGTTGCGGCGACCACTCTCTAAGCTCTCGATCGAGACATGCACATGCATCAGGCCATCGCGGCATTCGACCCGCAGTGGCTGTGACTTGGTAAAAGTTACGGCGACTCCCTCAGGCAGGTCTTGCGGGATCGTCTGCTCGACCCCAAGTCGCTTGTAGACCACCCGCACCAGTTCCTCCAGTGACAATCGCCGGCCGGCCAGGCCAAGACGCTCAAAGGCGTTGTTGAGCGATGATTCATGCAGCTGCACACTGAGCTGGGAGTCGGAGGGAGCCCGTGGACGAGGCGTGTGAGCAGCCAACTGATTGTCGGCAGCCAGTCGCAAGCGAACGGTTGCCACCGTGGCGGTGGTTTCCATCGCTACGGCGGTCGGCTCAAGCCCAAGTTGCGTAAGCGGCTGCCAGAGTTTTGTCCGCACGCGCTCGCTGAATTCGACAAACTTTGATTCCGACTGTGCGTCCACTTCCCGGCAGGCGCGTGAAATAATTTTATCAATCACCTCACGATTGAGTTCCGGGAGGCTTCCCTCGTACTGGCTCTTGACGATGGATCGCATCGCCGATCGCATGACAGGCACGGAGTCAAAACTCGTTTGGATCGTGTCGAGGTGCGAGCGATTGGAGGCAACCCCCACAGCATCGCCAAAGAGCAGGCCTTGCGATGACACTTTAAACGGCTTGAGCACCGTAAATGCCGAAGCGCCGCTGGCCGTAACCGCCACCGGACCGGATTCTGTAATCGTGCGGGAGGCAATGTCGCCGTGCACTTCCAGCTCAAAGCAGATTTCATCGGAGTCGGGAGTAAGTCGTACGGCCGTAGTCTGTTTGACGGTGCGAGTTCCCCGCACTTTTCGACCCATCACCACTTCCGCCATCGGTCCGGTTTGAATGGTAGCCTCGGGCAGAAGTTGCTTGCAGAAGTTTTCGTGAACGGCAATGCGCAGATTGGGGGCGATGTAATGGTCGCCGACCGATTTGGCAATGGCCTTGGCACCGATGAGCGGAGATGCAGAAACGGCGGCAAGCGATGCTTTGACGGATGCCGCCTCGGCTGGAGCCAGGGTCTGCTCAAAGCGTTCGAGCGCATCGAGCAGGATGGCCACTTCCGATTCAATGACACCACCGGCGAGAGGGGCGGGAAACTGATTGGCAGTGGCTGTGTCGGGTGGACTGACAAAGAGTGCACTGGCAGTTCGCCAGACAGCGACTCGTCGCGCCAACGCCAAGGCCGTTCGTCTGGTGCTCGATGCGATACTTATGTCGCTTGTGCTATCGGCCAAGGTCATGCCGGAGTGAACCGACTCGTCGAGTGATAGCAAAGCCACATCGGATGCTGTGTCGGGTGGTCCCTGTGTTGCTAAGGCACGATCGAGCTTGTTGCGAGTCTGCTTGGCCCAATCGTCGGCGGCGGCATGCAACGGGTTGAGGCGAGTAGTGGTTGAGAGTTTTTCAAGCTGCCCAATCAGCGTTGTGGGCTGAGGCCACGCGCGAATACTCGGGATCGTCGCGGGCGATGGAGCAGACGGTTGGGCGCGGGCAAGCAGGCGGTCTCCGCTGCGGAGTCGCTCAAGGATTCTGCCGCCCAGAGGCCCTATGGCATGATCGCTCTGCGTGTTCTTGGGCATGCCATCGCCCTGCCCCTCGCCCGATCGAATCTCGCCGAGACGCTCCGAAAAGAGTTTGATTCGTGAGATCACTTCCGACTTTGGCAGAGCGATGGTCGGGGCATCTGCCCAATTCAGACTGTCGAGGTCGTCCCCCGATTCGCAAGGCAGCGGCGCTGCCCCCAGCGATTGAACCGCACTGGACAGCGCTGGGGGAGACAGATGTGCGGGGCTGGATTTATCGGGGGCAGGCTCATTTAAAACCAATGGAGGTGGCACGGGCGGCTGCCTGCGCACCACGAGGTCGCGGAGCGAATTGGGAGCCTGAGTCGAGGGGACTGGCTGTGGGACTGGCTGTGGGACTGGCTGTGGGACTGGCTGTGGGATAGGTAGCGTCTGCGAGACAACCATCACGCTTTGAAAGCCATCCGTCTGGCGCAAGGCTAAACGCTCAGGTGGCTGTGCCGCCAGCACTGCGGCCATATACGACAGGTCTCCGACACCCCGATTGCGTGGAGTCAATTGGTGTCTGGATGGTATTTCTTGATCGAGCGAAGACGGGGTGGCTCCCGCAGAGCGCAGACTTTCGTTGAGGGTAAGCGGCGGGTTGGCATTCACGGCGATACCTGAAAAAACCTCAATTGCATCGGCAATCGATCCAGTCTTAGCGGATGGGATGATGACTGGTCCATCGAGACCAAAGAATGGCTCTGGCAGCGGGTCCCAAGCCGTCGGCATACAGATAAACGCTGCAAACAACACGCCGACAATGAAGGAGAACGATAAGACAGTGACCCCGCCAACCCGTTTTTGAGACATGCATTGCCCCCGCAGATTTTAGCTTCCCAAGCCTCGGGTGTGGCCGATGGCCCCCGCAGGCCTACGACCCGTATAGATGGATCGACAGGCAGGACCCGAAAACTCAAACGCTGACCCAGGCATCCGTCAGGGCTTGACAAAGTGTGCGAATATGGAGGGAAAATGGCTTCAAACAGTCCCAGCAGCAAGTTTGACCGACTGCAAAATGCTTCAAGTCGGCGGCAGCCAACCGGGACACTAAGGCCCAGAAGATCGCCCGAGGGCCAATTTGGGAATGGCGAGTATCGAAGAGCCACAGCAGTTTGGTATTGTACGAGCCCTCGATTTCTCTCGCTGTCTTGTGCCTCAATTGCCTCCGCTTGCCATGCTCGAAATCATCAACCAACGCACGGCAGTGCCTTTCAGGACGGCCGACGGTTCGACTATCAGGGAACTTCTGGCCCACCGCAATTCCTCTATTTGTCAGCAGAGCCTGGCTGAAGCGCGGCTTGCCCCAGGCCAATCAACGACTCCTCACCACCATAAAATCACCGAGGAGATTTACTTCATTCTCAACGGCACGGCAGAGATGACTCTCAACAGCGATACGCAACCAGTTGGCCCAGGAGACGCGATCGCTATTCCACCGAACGCTCGCCACACCATTAAAAATACAGGACTTGAAGAACTCGTCTTTCTTTGCACCTGCGCCCCCGGCTACGAACCCACCGACACATTCCTCGAAAATCATTTCTCGCAAATCAACAGCACAGAACTCTCCTAGCAGGAACGACGCGACTTCTCGAATGCCTCCTCCCGATGCTTTTTCCAATGTCCTTCTCACCGAAGGCATTGTCAGTGCCGATCAACTTGCTGAGGCACTGCGCGTCTCTGCTGGCTCCGGTAAAAAAGTGCACGACGAGGTTGTCAGGCTCGGTTATGCGACTGGCGACAAAGTGATGAAGGCTCTTGCCAAAGCCCATCGCCTCAAGTTTGTTGATCTCGCCGGAATCACCGTGCCGCAGCAGGTCATCGATCTTTTGCCTGAAAGCGTGGCCCGAGAAAACACGATTTTTCCAGTGGCAGAGAAGGGAACCGCGCTGCGGATTGCTACGTGCGATCCCGCCGACATCGACACGCAGGATAAACTGCGGTTCATTCTCAACCGTGATGTCGAGTCGGTTTTGGCTTTGCGGGAGCAGATCGTCGAAGCCATCAACCGTCATTACGGCACGGGCGACGGCGAAAGCGCTGATTCGATGCTGCAAGAATTTACCGACACAGCAATCGATTTTACTGAAACCGCCGTCGAGCAGGCTGCAGCAGCCAATACCGACGACACCTCCGAAGCCCCGGTTGTAAAACTCGTCAATCTGATCATCACAGAGGCCGTCCAACTCCGTGCCAGTGACATTCATATCGAGCCATTTGAGGATCGGGTGAGAATCCGCTATCGGATCGATGGCCGGTTGGTCGAGCGCGATAACCCCCCGCGTCGGTTGCTCGGGGCGATCCTCTCCCGCATTAAGATTCTTTCAAAACTCGACATCGCGGAACGCCGCCGACCGCAGGACGGGCGCATCAAACTGACGGCCGACGGCAAAGATTACGACTTGCGGGTCAGCGTGCTCCCCACCAACCACGGTCAGTCGGTGGTGATGCGAATTCTAGACAAAGACAATATTAAGGTCGGCATTCGCCAACTCGGCCTGTCAGAGAATGACTTTCGGGCGTTCAAGAACCTGATCCGTCGCCCCAATGGAATCATCCTCGTGACTGGCCCGACGGGATCTGGAAAAACAACAACCCTTTACGCATCGCTCAATGAGCTCAACCGCCCCGATACGAAGATCATCACGGCAGAAGACCCCGTGGAGTACTACTTGGCGGGCATTAACCAAGTAGAGGTGCGACACCAGATCGGCCTCGACTTTGCCCGAGTCATCCGCTCCATGCTCCGGCAGGCGCCCAATGTGATCTTAGTGGGCGAAATGCGCGACACAGAAACAGCCCAGATGGGAATTCAAGCCTCGCTGACGGGGCATTTGGTCTTTAGCACGCTCCACACCAACGACGCCCCTGGGGCGATCACTCGCATGATCGATATGGGCGTGCCAGCGTATCTCGTGGCCTCCAGCGTTATCGCCGTACTGGCCCAGCGGTTAGTCCGCGTCAATTGCACGAAGTGCAAACAGCCTTACCAGCCGCTCGACACGCAGATTGAAGCGGCTGGCATCACGCCTGAAATGCTCAAAGGCGCAACCTTTATGAAGGGCCGCGGCTGTTCGCACTGTCAAAAATCCGGCTACAAGGGCCGGTTGGGCATCTTTGAAATGATGGTTATGACGAGCAAACTGCGGGAGTTGGCGTTTCAAGGTGCTCCCACACAGGACATTCGCCGGGCGGCAGTAAGCCAAGGCATGCGGGTGATGTTCAATGACGGGGTGCTCAAGGTGCTCCGAGGAATAACGACTTTCGACGAAGTTTTTCGCGTTTCCAAGCGGGCTGAGGAGTAGCCTCAGGAAGTGGAAGGGGTAGGAAATAAGTGGGAGGGGTAGGAAATGGGCATGGAAGCCCTGGGATTGTCAAAGAAATAATTTTGTGCCCGTGACTTTCCTGTCGATAAAGCGTATACTACTCAAGGTGCGATTGCCAGCCGTCAGGGGCCTGAGGCGAATCGCCCTTCCGAGCCATTGAACCGTGAACGGCCACGTTCTTTTCCCTGAACATTCTTTTTTGCCAGCATCTGCTCGGCGATCGGTTGAACGATTGCCAGCCGAATTTCAACGATCGAAATCGGGACACCTGAGAACTCTGTGCGCGTTTGTGGATCAATCGCAGTGTCGTGCTGGTCCGCCACATCAGCATCCTCTCAGATATACTCAGATCTCAGGGAGGGCCTTGCGGTTTTCCGGTGTTTCCCATGTCACAGGTCTTCATCCCATGAATACGAATACCGTTGCACCTTCTCCATTGATCATGCAGATCGAGAAGCTTCTCAAAGTTGCCATTGACAACAACGCCAGCGAATTGCGTCTATCGGGTGACGCCGCGCCGATGCTTCGTATCGATGACAAACTACGGCCGCTCAAAATCAATAAGCTGATCTCTGCAGAGGAAGTGCAGGCCATGGTTGCAGCGGTGCTGCCGTCGGGAGCCGACGACGCCGATTTTTTCTTTGCCACATCGCTCGGCCGCTATCGAGGGCTCCTTCGCGAGGTGTCGGGCACGAAGGTGCTCGTGTTCCAGCCTGCTCCTGAACCGCCGCCAGACAATCTCCTCGGCGACGTATTCATGGATGCCGAAGCCCCGCTTGAGCTCGACATCCAAGCGGATGATTCGGCTGCCGATCAAGTTGACAAAAACACCGGCAAGGGATCGGCCTTCGCGATGCCGGCGGTTGCCAGTGGCACGATTCAGATCGATAAACTCCTGAATGCGGCCGTGAAAAATGGCGTCAGCGACATTCACATCACAGTGGGCTTGCCCCCTGTTTTCCGGATTGATGGCCGCATGAAGCCGCAGCCCACAAAGGTACTGACGGCCGACGACACCAACGGCCTGATGAAGGCGATCACTCCCGAGCGTTGCCAGACAGAACTCGCTGAAGTGGGTGGTTGCGACTTCGGCTTTGCATTCGGCGACATGGCCCGTTTCCGTGTCAGCGTGTTCAAGCAGCGTGGCAATATTGCGATGGTGCTGCGGCAGATTCCCAACAAAATGCTCACGCCGGAACAACTCGGCGTGCCCGCCATCTGCAAAAAGTTAGCCACGCGACCGCGGGGACTTTTTCTTGTGACCGGCCCGACCGGTTCCGGCAAGAGCACCACGCTTGCCAGTCTGATCAACTACATCAACGAAAACTACGACCACCACATCATCACAATTGAAGATCCGATCGAGTTTTATCACCAGTCGAAAAAGAGCACGGTCAATCAACGCGAAATTGGCAGCGATGTGCCCAGCTTTTCTGAAGCCCTTCGCCGTGCGTTGAGGCAGGATCCAGATGTGATTCTGGTGGGTGAGTTGCGGGATCTGGAAACAATCGAGGCGGCGATTTCGGCAGCTGAAACGGGGCACGTTGTTTTTGGCACGCTGCACACAACGGGGGCCCAAGGCACCGTCAACCGCATCATCGATGCCTTTCCCACGAATCAACAGGAGCAGGTGCGCACGCAGCTCTCGACGGCAATCATCGGCGTGGTCTCGCAGGCACTGCTGCCGAAGATCGGCGGCGGACGCGTGGCGGCCTACGAGATCCTTGTCTGCACGCCGGCCATCGGCAATCTGATTCGCGAAAACAAAACGTTTCGCATCAACTCGGCCATTCAAACCGGCACCAAACTGGGTATGCAGCTCCTCGACGACAGCCTCTTCAAGCTTTGGAGCGAGAAGAAGGTGACGGAGGAAGATGTGCTTGCCAAATCGCAAAACCCCGACGAACTCGCCAGACGCATCGCCAACGCCAAACGCGGCATTTTTGAAGATGAAGAAGATGTGTCCCGCAAAGCCAAGGACATGGATCGCTAGTTACTCGTTACACACGCAGACCACACTCAACAACACGCACCCACTTCATTGAAACGCATGGGGCAGGCACCTCCCTGTCAAAAGACACAATGGCAATGAAACGTCTCGGAAAAATCCTCATCGATCTAGGCCTCGTAGACGAGAATCAACTCGCCTCGATGCTTGAAGAGCAGTCGAACCGGGGTGGTGAAATGCTTGGCAAGGTGGGCCTCTCGCTCGGTTTCTTTACCGACGAACAGCTCGGCGAAGCCTTGGCCGAACAATGGGGCACGACATTTGTCACGCTCTACGATCGCCCGCTCGTGCCAGTTGTGCTCAAGCTCATCAGCGAGCCGATGGCACAGCTCTACCGCATCATTCCGCTGGAGCTTTCAGGCAACCGGCTGACGGTAGCCTCGGCCGAGCCGCAAAAGATTCAAATAGCGGACGAATTGCGGACATTTCTGGGGTACGACATCCACATCTGCGTGGCCACGGAACCAGAGATTCAAAAGGCTATCGAGAAGTCCTACTCCTCGCACAACGAGAGCGTTGAATCGATTGTCGACGACCTTCAAGCCGACAATATTTTGGCTGCACAAGCGGCTGCTGTCGGCCGTGAGGGTCCGACCGACCTGACGAGCGTGGAGGCTCTTGCCGAGAGTGCCCCGGTACGAAAACTCTTGAATATGGTCCTCTTGATGGCAATTCGCGACGGCGCCAGCGATATCCATTTCGAGCCTTTTGAACACGAGTTCCGCATCCGCATTAAGGCCGATGGCGTCTTGCAGGAAATGGTGCCGCCGCCCAAGCACCTCGCTTTTGCAATCACGACCCGTATCAAGGTGATGGCAAACCTCGACATCGCCGAGCGGCGATTGCCGCAAGACGGTCGCATCGAATTGAATGTCGGAGGCCATCCAGTTGACCTCCGAGTCAGCGTGCTCCCCACGCTGTTTGGCGAGAGCGTTGTCATGCGTGTGCTCGATCGAGGCGTTGTGTCGCTCGATTTGGAAAAAGTGGGAATGGAGCAACAGTTGCTCCGACAGTTTCGCGAGGTGATCATTCGCCCCAACGGAATCGTGCTGGTGACAGGCCCCACGGGCTCAGGCAAGACGACCACGCTCTACTCGGCGCTTTCAGAACTCAATACGATCGACGACAAGTTGATCACGACTGAGGACCCAGTCGAGTACGACATCGACGGCATTGTGCAGGTGCCGATTGATGCAGAGATCGGTAATACTTTTGCCGCCTGCCTGCGAGCGATCCTTCGTCAGGACCCCGATCGGATTCTGGTCGGCGAGATCCGCGATGTGGAAACGGCTGAGATCGCCGTGCAGGCTTCGCTCACGGGCCACATGGTGTTTTCAACACTCCATACCAACGACGCCCCCTCCACCGTCACTCGTCTTCGCGACATGGGAGTGCCCCCCTTTCTGATCACAGCTACCGTTGAGGCAATCTTAGCCCAGCGACTGGTGCGCCGAATCTGTGTCGACTGCCGAGAGGAAATCGTGCCCGGGGCCGATGTGCTTGCAGACCTCGATCTGACAACAGATCAGACATTCGGCAAGAAATTTTATCGGGGTAAGGGCTGTCCGAAGTGTCACGCCACAGGTTACAGGGGCCGTCTGGGCCTCTTTGAATTGCTGATTATGAATGACGAAATGCGAGATATGATCATGCGCAACGCTTCGACGGGCGACCTCCGCGAAGCGGCCCGCAAAAACGGCATGAAGACGCTGCGTGAAGCGGGCGTCGAGGGCATTTTCAGTGGTTTTACTTCCGCTGAAGAAGTCATTCGCGAAACCATTCTTGAAGTTTAAACCAAAAGAGGACAGGCAATAGACCTGCCAGAGCCATGCCAACATTTCAATTTGAAGCCATCGACGCCGCCACAGGCAAAGAAATCCGCGACTCTGTCGACGCAGCGACCGAGGCAGAGGCTCAGGCCACGATCCGTTCGATGGGCTATATGGTGACAAAGCTCAAGGCCAAAAAAGCCCGCGCTGCCGGGGCTGCCGGAGCAAAAAAGAAACCCGGCCGCACGTTTGTTATTGGCGGTGTAAAAAGTAAAGACCTCACGCTCTTCACGCGACAGCTCTCAATTCTGCAGGATGCCGGCCTGCCAATCCTGCGGAGCTTAAAAGTGCTCGCGGACATGCAAAAACCCGGCCGCCTGAAAAACTCACTGCTCGACACCTGCGATGAAATTGAAGGTGGCAGTACGCTGTCGGAAGCATTTTCCAAGAGCCCGAAGGCTTTCGACAGGCTCTACTGCAATATGATTCGCGCGGGCGAAGCCGGCGGTGCTTTAGAAGTGATTCTGCGGCGTTTGGCTGAATTTCAAGAACGCAGCCAATCGCTCAAACGCAAGGTCAAGGGGGCAATGGTCTATCCCATTGTGGTCGTCAGCGTGGCCGTCGGCATTTTGACGTTCATCATGATGAAGGTTGTGCCCCAGTTCAAAAAAATATTTGACGATTTCGGCAGCACGTTGCCGCCAATGACGCAGATTCTGATCGATATTTCAAACTGGGTTGTGAATTACTGGTACCTGATTCCGGCGATTCCCTTTGGAATCAATCTGATCATCAAGGGAATCAAGATGATTCCCTACGGTCGGTTTGGTTGGGACCTATTTATTCTCAAGGCGCCGATCTTCGGACAACTCGTAGAAAAAAATATCATGTCGCGTGCTGCCCGCACGCTCGGCACGCTCTTGGCCAGCGGCGTGCCTATTCTGGAAGCACTCAACATCACCAAGGAAACCTCTGGAAACATGATGTTTGAGAAACTCTTCACAAAGGTTTCGGAATCGATTCGGGATGGAAACGCGATCGCCAAGCCCTTGAAAGAGTTTGCCATACCGCCGTTCAATGCGGTGGCGGTCTTGTTCTGGACCGTGTTTTGTCCCGGCATCGGTTTGCTCATGTATCTGATGCGATACAAGCAGCCGGTTGTCGATGATTTGGTAGTCAACATGGTGGATGTCGGCGAAGAGTCGGGCGAACTCGACACGATGCTTTATAAAGTGGCCGACACGTACGACGAGGAAGTCGCCGTGCTCACTGAAAGCCTGACGAGCTTAATGGAACCGCTTTTGATTATCTTCCTTGGTGGTGCCGTCGGTTTCATTGTCATTGCCCTCTTCATGCCACTCATCAAATTGATCCAGGATCTTTCATGAGAACCTATTTATGAAGCGCCACGCCTTCACGCTTGTCGAACTCCTAGTCGCAATCTCCATCATCTCTGTATTGATGATGATGGTTGCTGCGGCAGCGTCGGCAGCACGAAGCAACCGCAAGGTCGCAGCCACTCGTGCAATGATTGCCAAGCTCGATCTGATCCTGACATCGCAGCTTCTCACATACAATTCCAAGGATGTGAGCGGCACAAGCGCTGTCCGTGGTGCGGCGATTCGAAAAATGATCACGGCAGATCTCCCTGATCGCTGGACAGATGTGGCTTACATGAAGGCACAATCGGGCAATTTCACAGCGGCACCGCAACGGGCCTACATCGGCACAACCCCAGGTTCCACTACTTACGCCGGCGCTGAGTGTCTTTTCATGGTGATTATGCAGGGCGGTTTTGTGAATTGCCTTGACTGCGGCGAACTCAGGACTATTGAAAAAGGAGATAAAGACAGCGATGGCGCCCAAGAGTTTTGGGACGCGTGGGGAAACCCCATCGACTACATTCTCTGGCCGTATGCCGTTGAATTGCCACCTGGCAGCGGTGCCCGTTTTTTCTCTGGAAGCCGACAGCCCGAACCACCGGGAGTATCGTCGTCATCGCCAACGCTTGGCCTGCGTCCACTTATTTATTCCGCAGGTGCGGATGGTGAATATGGGCTACAGCGCAACGGCGAAGCGGCTAACTTGGGAGGCGACTGCGGCAACTGGCAAATGTCGCCCACAAATACTTCGGCTGGACCAGAGAATTCTTCGAATGCCGCAGACAACATCAGTAATTTTGATCAGGAGGCCAAGCAATGAACCGCGCATGCCTGCACCGAGCATTCACATTGGTTGAACTGCTGGTCGTGACTGTAATTGTTGCATCCTTAATGAGCCTGCTTGTGGTCGGCGGCCAGCCGAGCACCGGCGGTCAGATTCGACGGCTCTCGCAGTCGATCGTTTCAGCAATCCTGACAGCGCAGACATCCGCGCTAGGCAATGAGGCTGGAGCGGCGATTATTTTCGAGCCTTCCAGCACTACGCTCACTGCGTGCAACGCTGTGTTCTTTGCCGATTCGCAGCCCTACATCAAAGGCACTGTTGGCAGCGGCGTGCCGCCCTCAAGCCTGGCGTCGATCTCAACAACGGTATCGCTCACCCCGACCAATGCCGATGCTCAAGATCTGGCCAACGGCTACAAGATTTTATTCCGCTGCGATGATCCGTATCTAGCACCCTCGCCTTGGATGTCGATTTCCAGCGGCACGACGGTGGCGTTTCGCACCTCGGCCAATCAAACAGCACAAAACACGATCTGGCCGAAGAAGCCCGCCACTGCCCTCCTGCAATTTGTCATGGCTCGCTATCCAGTTAAATCCTCGCCGGCCATCGATGTTATCAAAATGGCAGCCATCGACCTTCGCTACAGTGGCATCGGCAACACGACGGCTGGAGATTACGGAGCCCTTGCGAATAAGGGGGGCATCTCCATCTGCTTCAATAGTGTGGGAGTCCTCGACGCCGTCATGCAAAATGTGCTCTCCACAACAAAGTCCGTTCAGCCGGTCGTGCCTGCTGCACCGCTCTATCTGTTGATCGCCAACACCAGCGACATCCAGTCCAACGAATCGTTGCAGAAAGATTACTCGCTGTGGCTGGCAATTGCCCCCAACACGGGCCGGATCACGATTGCCAGCAATGTGCCGCAAAATGGTACGGCGGAAAATGATGTCATCAACGCCCGTGCTAAGGCCCGTCAAAGTATTTCAGTCAAGTGAGTGTAAACCCCTTCGAATCAGCAAAGACGCCGTCCATGAACTCTATTTCCCACCACTCCATTCCACACGACCACAGCACTTTTGCTCAAGAAGCCGTCATTTCATGTGACGGAAATCTCACTCGTTGTCGCGATCAGCGGGATGGTTTTTCCCTGCTTGAAGTGCTGGTGGCATGCGGCATTCTGGTCGTCGGCTTGGCCGGTGTTGCGGCAATGCTACCTGCCGCGGGATCGAGGTTGGCTGAGGCAGCGCTCTACGATCGGGCCGCAGCAACTGTGGGCGTAGCAATGTCCGAGGTTGTGCTTCGCAATGTTGTCGCTGCAAAATGTTTTGTAAAGGACGGGACTGCAGCGACAACGACTCCAGTCGCTGCGGCAACCCCAGACACCCCCATCGGCGTTAACATGGCGATTGTGTTCGGCGAGGTGCTGAAAAACATACCGACTCTGCCCTCCCCGCCGTCGACAATCGCTCTAGGCAGCGCGACGTTTCTAGCCTCACGCTTCGACATGGGCACGGGCGACACGCGGCGAGGCTTTTTTTTAGAAGATGAAATTCAATACGAATCGCCACCGAAGGATGTACCTCAGAGGTCTGCCATAGTGGATGGTTTGTACCCTTTCAAACGTGGCGTCTGCTGGGGGGCGATGGTCTCGCCTTATCCATGGGGCACAAATCCCACCAGTATGACGAAAGCTCGCGTGACGATTGCCGTTTTCAGAAAACCGGGTGACATTCAAAAAATCTCTCTGACAAAGAGTGCTCCGACATCCAGTGTTTACAAAATGGCCACGGCCGATGAATCGCTACGGAAACATTACTTGAAGGGCTGTTCATGGGTGCTCTCGGCAGCAGGGGCAACAACTGAGCCTAAGTGGCTGTCAATCAATTCGTCGTGGCAGTCAGGCTCAGACTCATTTGTCATTTTTCGGGAGAGCACAGTCGCAAGCGATTCATTGGATGTGATCGGCTTTGAAGGGTTACTGCACGTGACGGAGCAGATCATCGTTATTCAATAGCGAAGCAAGCATTGAGGCAAGGCACGGTTCGAGTACGTTCAGAGGAGATTAGCTTTAGCTATGAAAAAAATATTTTTACACAAAAGTGCGTACTGCAGCACCGACAATTGCCGCTGTGACTGCAACAGGAACGCCAACCGCAGCGGCATGCTGCTTTTAATAGTGCTCATGATGCTCTCCCTCTTTATGGTGACAGGGATCGCTATGCTCACAATGGCCACGAGGGCACGCTCTGTGGCCCGCGCCACCCTTTCGGCCAACAATAGCCGTTCGATGACCGAAGATTTAACACGGGCTGCCCTCGACGAAGCGTTACTGGCTGCTTTACGGGGCACAAAAACTGGTGAGGGAGACCCGATCACAGAAAGCATTCTGGCTGATAAATATGGCGATCCAATCACAGCCAAAGGAACGATCGCTCAATCATCCAAGCCCAACTACCTCGTCACACTGGAGGAGTTTTCAGCAGCACCCCCACCCCATCCATGTCGCCTCAATGGACGCGTTTTGACAATTCAACCTGACCCCGGGGATGGGGATATGATGAGTTTTAGAGTTCTGTCGGCAGCCCAGTCGACGGACAATGCAGCGAAAATCGATTGTATCGTGAGGCAAACATCTCCAGGACGCACGCAAAGTGTGCCCAAACTAAAATCCAAAATCATCATCAATGGCCGAGAGTTTACGCCGACAACAACGGCAAATGCCTCCACGCCGGAGTCCTACGATGCTTTTGATGACAGTAATAAGTGGCTGGCAAAGCCGACAGTCGATAGCGGCCAAGTGACTGCCGTTCCACGCCCCTCCTTTTTTAATGGTAACGCAGTTGACACTAAAGTCGATAATGATGGCGACGGCATCCCGGACGGTGTATGGACGGCCAATGTAATCCCGAGTACAGCATCCCCGCTAGGCGGTACTCTCAGCTTTCAAGTCTCGTACCTTATTATGGATCTTGACGGACGCATCAATATCAACGCTCACGGCACTTCCGGACCACCCGGCAGCTACCCAGCCTCTCTCGACAATGTGCCTGTGGGAATGGGTTATGGTCCTGCCGATATCGACCTGTCCACAATTATTCCACCTTCTTCAAGCACGCAAAGCACAGCAACGCCCTCAGATTTTTCAAGTGGGACACAGACGCTGGTGGGTGGCGGGGCTCCGTCGAGGCAGTCTGCCAATCCATCCGCAGAACAGCCTCGCAGTCCACCTTTGATCGGCAGGGTGGATGGACGCTACGGACAAAATGGCAAGCCTGGCATTCCCGTTGTTGCAACGACCGTCAATGCCAATTCGCCGGCAGATCTCAAAGCCCGTGCGAAAGTCTATATGAGTCCACCAGCGGTAGACGAATTGGTATCGACACTCAACTTTAACGTTCCCGACTGGGTCACGGCACCCGATGACGTTAATAATACTTATCAACTACGATTAGATGCCGATGCGCCGCGATCGAGTAGTATCAGAAACAAAGCTGCAGAAAATATAAATGAAAACGACGACAATCCCTATACCATCGCTGAGCTCGAACTGCTGTTGCGGTCCAATGATCCCGATGTGATGCGGCTGCCGCAGCGGCTCGCGGCGATCTTCGAAAAATCGGCCGCTCGTAGCAGGATGGCTGTCACGACCGATAGTTGGGACACGCCAGCCTTAACCGGTCAAGCGGCTCGGAAGATCGAAGACTATATGGCATCTTTCCCGGCACCAACACGCGCATCGACTCAAGGCATCTACGGCGTTCTCCCCACAGAGATCGCTGCTGGCCTACGGTTTAACATCAATCGAGAAGTAAAAATCAATGACCCAACCGATAACATATCGTACTGTAAAGAACTCTACACGCTTTTGATCGCGCTTGGTGTGAGCGATAAAGCAAAGGCCGCACAGTGGGCTGTGAATGTTCTTGATTTTCGTGATAAAGATTCAACAATGTCACGATTTCCGTATGACACCAACTTACAGGATGGTTGGAATCTAGACGATAACTCGCCAGTTGTGTACGGCGTCGAACGCCCCGATGTGTTGCTTGTCAAGACCGTTGCATATTATTACACTGCTTCAAGGTCTACCACAAGTAAACTATTAGTTACCCTTTATCGCCCAGCCTGGAATGTTAAGTGCCTTAACCAATCGGGCGACACCAACCAAAGTCCGCTGAATGAGTCGCTCGATAAAGCATTAAGCACGGGCGAGTCTTTAGATTTAGCCAAGACAACAGAAACTGGCAGTGCCGTCTGGCAATTACGATACGGCGGCAACACAACTCCAATTCCCCGGGCGGTGCGATTTAGCTCTGGGGCCGCAGCGGCCCTACCCAAGTACGACAATAAAAAAAACCTGACAACAAGCGCCGCTACAAGTGCCCAACTGGCCCCCAATAAGTATCTGTGCATTAGAGGAATGGCACCCCAAATCACGGCCTACAACACGGGCGTAGTATTTACGGTCGACAAGGAGGATTCTGTACAAACCGTAATGACCAGCGACGCATTCCATTTCGGCACGGCAACAACCGGCATGGTCTCTTTAGAGCGACTCGCCGATCCGAATCAGCAGTATGACGCCAAATTAAATCCGTACGTCACGGTCGACTCGTGCTTAGTAGTGAAGAATAATCAGACTGCAAGTGCCCTTATAATCTCCCCTACACAGCAGCGGTCAGGCCCAGCCGACCCCACGCCGGCTTCTTTTTGGCAGCAGCAGTGGACGGACAATTCGGACGTTAATTTGGGTAAATACACGTCCGCAGGGACTGCGAACCCAGTCCCGTGGCTCCATTGGCCCAACCGTCCGTTTGTGAGTCAGGCCGAACTGGCTTTAGTGCCCTCTGACAGCCCGGAGGAACATTTGAAAAACTACAGTAAAACAGGCAATTCATTGGCACAGACCGCGGCCAGTCTGATTGTGGATGCGACCTATGTCCCATCGAAATTTATTGGGAATAATACGACGGCCGTCGCGGCATTGTTTGGAAGTAAATATGCTACCACCGCGTCAGCTTTTCGCGAACCTGGTCGCATGAACGTTAACACAATGAGTCTCGATGGCAGTCCTCTCTCTGGAAAAAGTGCTTGGAAGGCCTTAATTGCCGGGAAATCGACTACAAAAACCAGTAACCCATTCTCTAGCATCGCTGCAACCAGTGTCGGCCAGATGCTTTCGTTGTCGAATACTGACGGTGTGCAAATCTTTTCCGAAACGTTTCCAAACACCGATCAGAGAAGTAATAATCCGTTTCTGGCAATGTCGTTGCCGATATCGCTTGCCAACACAGGAACGATTCGTTCACAGGTCTTTGCTGTTTGGATCACAGTCAAAGTTACGGATGATTCGGCCAATGCCTCCGCACCACTCACAAAACGTTTGTTCGCAATTGTTGATCGGTCGATTCCGGTCGGCTATGCCCCGGCCCAAAATCTCAATGTCAGCGACTGCGTTCGATTAAAACGGTTCATCGATTAACTTATAAAGGTTTTCATCCGTGGCATTTTGCGTGTGTTCTTGTAGTCTCTGTTGCGATCAACCGGGCCAGTGCCTGCTAGGCACTGGGCCCATCCGGTTCTCCCAAGCCCGTCGTGGCTTTACGTTAATCGAACTGCTCGTTGCCGCATCGATTGCGATGAGCGTCATGGCGGCCGTTGCCAGCCTCTTTACGCTTTTTGGACGCGCTGCTTCAAATGGCCAATCCGTTGTGGAGATGTCGGCACGCATGCGAACGGCGGCGGCAAATCTCTCGCGAGATCTCCGTGGTCTGACGGTTCGCCCCGTGCCCTCGATCAATCCTGAAAGTGCCAGCGGATATTTCGAACTGATTGAAGGCCCGTTAATCGATGGCAACCCTTTTATGTCGGGCTCGGGCCAGTCTGGGAATTTTAGCGTAGAAACTCAAGGCGATACAGACGACGCGATTCTATTCACAACGCAATCGCCCAGCCAACCCTTTGTCGGGCGCTATAATAGCACTCAATTAGAGTCCACGACTGCCGAAGTTGCGTGGTTTTGCCAACCGGCGACCACTCAGTCAGTGACGGGCCTTACGCTCTACACTATCTACCGGCGGCAGTTGCTCGTTACCGCATATGTTGGTGCGGCCCCTTTTTTGACAGACGGAACAGCGACGAATAATCAGATTGTTGGCACTTTGCCTGCGGCGTACAACTCCTATGACCTCTCTCTCCAGGTCGATCCCACAACAACATCGGCCTTGCTCCCGAATTCGCTTGCGGATTTAACGCTTCGAGAAAATCGATTTTGTCACACGGCAGATAATGCCAGCTTCCCTTTAGTGCCATCCATAAAGTCCACAACATCCCTTGCCATTGGCGTGGGCTCTAAAACATTTACCGTGGCCAAGACGAGTACGTACGCGGTTGGGGATCGTGTTAAAGTGACTGGCGTTGATCCCTCGTGGTACATGATTGGTGTCATCACGAATCTGACGATCGATTCTTCAATCACAGTCAATATAGACACTGTTGCGGGGAGCGGTTCATATGCAGACTGGACTTTTACGCAGGCCTCACCCAGCCAAACACTCACATTCAATTCTGCAAGCCTCCGCGAAGGGGAAGACATCGTACTGACAAATGTATTGGGGTTTGATGTGCGAGTCTTTGATCCGGAGGTCAAGATAAAGAAGAAGAGCGCAACGCCGGCCGCTGCGACTGCCCTCTATCCAGCAGATCCGGGTTATTATGGGTTCACGGATCTGTCACCTAGCGGTACAAGTTCCACCGGTGCCTTTGTCGATCTAGGCTTTTTTGCGTCTGCTAACGACTCTACTACGACCCCTACTCCTTTCACTGTCGGTCCGCAGACATCTTCTGGTTTGCCAGCGAGTCCTGCGACATACGATACATGGAGCACAACCTACGAGGCTCTTGCAATTAATTCCACTACCCCGGTTCGTCCGCCCCCCTATGCAGTGCCGCTGCGGGGCATAGAAGTTCGTATTCGCTGTTATGACCCCAGCAGTAAACTCGTTCGACAAGTCACGGTTCGCCACGTATTTAGCCGTTAACCATCATATTCGTTCGTATCAGTTCACAGACACCATTTTTTTGTGGAGATTCACTATGCACGGTACCCGCGTCGTCGTTCGCCGAGGCTTTACGCTCATTGAACTCCTTGTTGTGATTGCCATCATCGGCCTTCTGATGGGGCTGTTACTACCGGCGGTGCAAAATGCCCGCGAGGCGGCCCGGCGACTCACCTGCTCAAACAATCTCTATCAATTGGCCTTTGCAACCACGCGGCACTCCGATTCCAATGGATTCTTTCCAGGGTGGAAAAATAAAGCTGCCGCAAATGGTCTCATGTTTGGCTGGCCGGTCTCGCTTCTGCCCTTCGTGGAACGACGGGACTTGGCCACTGCGATCACAGGCGCCACCGCAAGTACCGCGTATACCGAGGCGATCAAGTCTTATGTTACCCTGTTTGTCTGCCCTTCGAGCCCACCAGGCAATCAGTCAGATGCATGGCTTAGCTACGGCGGCAATGCGGGCTATGGAACTACAGTAGCGGTGACTTCCAGCGGCGTTAATGGCAAGGGTAGCGGCGTGATGGTCGATACTTCATTAGCGGGCAATCAGACCAATAGAATTGACACAGATTATGTTTCCAATGGTGACGGCACGGCCAACACGGCGTTGCTCAGCGAAAAGTGCGGGACTTTTGTGGGCATCACCGGACCAAAATGGTCTGCCACGATCAGCGGTGCTACGGCGAATCCAATTGGACTGCCGAATGTTGTTCCAACCGTGTCGTCACAGCTCCCGGTGTTTCTCTTCTTTGGCACCGGCACTCCTCCGAGCTTCAGTGCATCGCTGCCCACGGGCGTCGTTGGCACGAGCAATATCGTTATTCCGGCTGTTGCTCCTTCGACCACGACTACGACCGACAATCGGTATCCAAGTTCCAATCACTCTGGCGGCGTAAGTATTGCCTTCTGTGATGGCCACGTCCTTTTTATCAAGAGCACCGTTGATGTGTTCACGTACACGCAAATTATGACATCCAATGCGAAAGAGTCGATTACTTGGAATACT
>Ga0105051_10000399_pt1 | contig 59738 bp, 53 predicted proteins | sample FRY02_FD_78383 | JGI IMG/M metagenome (GOLD analysis project Ga0105051, IMG submission 78383) | Freshwater microbial communities from Lake Fryxell liftoff mats and glacier meltwater in Antarctica - FRY-02 (megahit assembly) | ecosystem: Environmental > Aquatic > Freshwater > Ice > Glacier... | reverse complement strand
GGGCTCATCCTTCTTCGACGAGATGAGACGAACAACACTCTCATCAAGGCCCGGAGGAGCAATGTCAGTATCAAGATCCGTGCTGAAGCCGTACTCATAATCAGCCGACGTCAACTCCTCAATGGTGCGCGTGCTTTCACTCATCAGAGATCGTCACCCCTCAACATCGATGAAGATGCATTCGCCGGGGCATTCTTCAGCGGACTCGATGACGCTGTCGAGACCGCCATCCGGGATGCGGGCCATGCCCTCAGCGCCTGCCGGGTTGGCAGTGCCGTCGAACAGCTTTTCAGTGCCGAAATTTGAAGCGGTCTCTTTGACGTAGAAGAGGCCGTCGTCCATTCCGAAGAAGACGTCGGGCGCGATCTCCTCGCAGAGGCCGTCTCCGGTGCAGAGATCCTGATCGATCCAAACCTTCATGGGGGGCTCCTTTCGACTGGCCGAACTCAGGGGCTGACCAGACTGTTTGTAAGCGGAGACTCGGTCACCGCTACTTGAATTTCTATCGAGTTTTCGGCAATTTTGCAACATACACCTTGCGCAATTGCGCATAGTGCAACTCGTCGGTATGATTAGCCAGCATGAAGCATGCCGTTGATCTGTCGCCGACGCAGCGTCATGTGCTTGAAATCCTCAAACGTCACGGCGAAGCCACCCCGGACGAACTCGCAATCGCCCTCGAGATTTCATCGAGTGCGGTCCGCCAGCACCTCGCCGCTCTCCGCACCGCCGGCCTGGTCACGTCGCACAAAGATCACGGGCACCCCGGTCGCCCAGCCGAGCGATACCGCGCCACAACACTTACCGAACCCCTGTTTGCCACAGCAGCCGAAAGCCTGCCGATCGAGCTCCTCGGACACATGGAAGCCGAAGAGCCGGCCCTCATCGGCCGCGTCTTTGATCGTCGGCGGCGCCAGATGGTCGATGTCGCCGAGCGTCAACTCGCTGGCAAAGCCGTCGACGAGCAGGTCGCCATCCTCACCGAACTCCTCGACGAACAGGGCTACCTCGCCGATTTCGAAGCCATCGCCGACGGGCACTTTCGGATCAACTTGCACAACTGCGCCATCTGGGCCGTTGCGAACCAGTATCCGCAGGCCTGCGCCAGCGAACTCGACTACCTCCGCGACTTGATTCCCGAAGCAAACGTGCAACGGATCACCCATAAGACAAGCGGCGCGCACACCTGCGCATACGACATCCGCCTCGAACCCGATTCCTGACGGCGCCGGCTCGAGAGAGACCAGGGGGTCGGGGCGGGGTTCGCGTCTGGTGCTCTCCATGATCTCGGTCGACCGTGCGCACCTGCCGAGCACACCGTGCTCAGCCGTATCTGATCGCCACTTCGGGAGCGCAGTTCTCCGGTGGCGAACCACCTGGCACCAGCGGCTGGCTTATTGCGTCCGTGCCGCCGAAGGCTCGGGCGTCCCGGCGAGGACGACGTACTCAGCGGTGGAGAGTCCGAGGTTGATCTTGATCGACCCGCGCAACTGCTCGACAACCGATTCGATCGGATGGTCGGGCGTGAACAGGGTGTAGTCGATCACCAGACCGTCGCGCAGCGCTGTCAGGCGCGCAGCCGCGGCGCGAGGGTCAGGACACGCAAATTCGCCGGCCGCCTCGCCTGCGTCGATCAGACCGACGAGCAGCTTGAGCTCGTGTTGATTGAGATCGGCCATGACCTCCCGAATCTCACAGCTCCGGCGAGTCTCCCCCCAGGTTTCGATCCACAGCAGCCATGATGCGTCGCTCGCGTCGCTCGGCAGTGATCCACAGAGCACGCGGTCGATGCGGTTCACCGCCGACATGTGGTCCGCAGCGATGTCCTCGCGGAGTTGCTTGTCCTCGTCACTGGCGACGCGCAGCGCAGCAGAGATCAGTTCAGCTTTGGAGGAGAAGTGGTAGTGCACGAGTGCTGTCGACACGCCCGCTCGCGTGGCGACATCGGCGACGGTCATCTGCGTGTAGCCAACGTCAATAATGCTGTACACGACAGCATCGAGGATCTCTGTTTTCCGCTGATCGCTCGACGGACGCAACATACCTCATACAGCGTAACGATTCGTCCACGCGACCCGACGTTTCGCGCTTCGCGTCGCCGGGTTGCGCGGTGCGCTAGCGTCACTTCATGCTCAGCCAATCGCCATTCCATGCGCGGGTTGCGGCGGCAAACGAGACCTCGCTCTGGAGCCACTGGGCCGGTCACCTCGTTGTCGACAAGTATCAGATGTCCGAGAAGTGGGAGTACGTCGCGATTCGCAACGCGGCAGGTGCATTCGACTCGTCGCCGCTGTACAAATATCGCATCATCGGTCCGGACGCCGAGAGGTTTCTCGGCGGAGTGCTGGCCCGCGACATCCGCACGTGCCTCCCCGGGCAAGCGCAGTACACGATCTGGTGCGACGATCGAGGTTACGTCAATGAAGACGGCGTCGTGTTCCGCTACAGCAGCGATGACTTCCTGCTCACCGCCGCCGAACCGAACCTGTCCTATTTCCAACAGTTGATCGGTCATGACCGAGTCGAGATCAGTGAAGTCACCGAGGACTTTGGTTCGCTTGCAGTGCAAGGGCCGCGCAGCCACGCGATCCTCGCGCAGCTCGCGCCGGGAGTCAGTTCCCTCGGGTACTTCGAACACGCGCCTGCGAAGATCGGCAAGCTCCCGGTAACAATCTCGCGCTCGGGCTACACCGGTGACCTCGGCTACGAAATTTTCTGCGATGCCGGCGACGCGAACGACGTGTGGGACGCAGTCTTCGACGCGGGCCAGCCGCACGGCCTGATCCCGTTCGGGCAGACCGCGCTGTTGATGGCGCGCATCGAAGCGGGCCTGTTGTTGATCCACGTCGACTTCGACGTCAGCCGACTTGCCGAGAATGACGAGCATCGCTCGACGCCGATCGAACTCGGGCTCGCCTGGATGCTGAGAGGTATCGAGGACGACACCCGCCCGTTCATTGGACGGCGGGCGATCCTTCGCGAGCGCGCCGAAGGTACGTCACGCTGGAAGATGGTTGGATTGAAGGTCGATCCGTTCGACTACGCCACAAAGTACACCGCTGCTGGAATGGTCCCGCCAAAGGATCACACGCCGGTGCACGAGGACATGATGGTTTACGACGGCGACGCACAGCGTGTCGGGTACGCCACGAGCTTCATGTACTCACCCGTACTCCAGCGCCACATCGCTCTCGCCAGGGTTCGTCCGGAACTCGCCACGCCCGGCACCCTGGTCAACCTTGAGTTCACGATCAATCACCGCTACGTCCAAGTCGGTGCCGAGGTCGTGCGCAATCCGATGTTCGCTCCCCCACGCAAGAACGCCCCGATGAACGGAGAAGGCCAATGAGCACAACTCGCGAGTACGACGCAATCGTCATCGGCGGTGGACACAACGGACTGGTCAACGCGGCGTACCTGGCCAAGGCCGGGCTCCGCACACTGATCCTCGAGCGACGCCATCTCGTCGGTGGTGCAGCGATCACCGAGGAGCTGCGCCCTGGGTTCAAGTTCACGACGTTCTCCTACGCGCTGAGCCTCCTGCGCCCCGACATCGTCCACGAACTCGACCTCGTCAAGCACGGGTTCATGCCACTGCTGATGCCCTCGACGTTCTGCCCGATGGAGAACGGTGACGCGCTGGTCATGGGTCAGGACCGCGACGAAAACATCAAGGAGATCGCCCGACATTCCAAACACGATGCAGACGCGTACGACCAGTACAGCCACGACGTCGAAATGGTCGTCCGAGCGGTCAAGCCGCTGTTCGACAATGCGCCGCCGAATATCGTCGACAGGTCACCAGAAGGGCTTGCCGAGTTGGCCGAACTCGCGAAGCACCTCGGTGGCATCGAGTCGGGCGTCCTCCACAACCTCGTGCGACTGCTCACCGGGAGCGCCGCCGATTTCCTCGACGACTACTTCGAGAGCGACATCTTGAAGGGGTGGCTGTCGGCGTCGGGCATCATTGGCACAAAGGTCGGGCCGATGTCGCAGGGCTCGGGACTCGTGCTGCTCTTCCACTCAATGGGTGAGCATGACGGGCATCTCGGATCGTGGGCGTTCCACAAGGGTGGCAACGGTGGATTCACTCAGGTTCTCGCCCGCGCTGCGCAGGCTCTCGGCGCCGAGATCAAGCTCGGCGCCGAAGTCGAGCGGGTGATCACATCGAACGGGAAGGCCACCGGCGTGGCACTGGTCGACGGCACCGAACTGTCAGCCAAGGTTGTCGTGTCAGCGGCCGACCCGCGACGCACCTTCACCAAATTTCTCGATCAGCGCGAGCTGCCGACCGACCTTGTCGACAGCCTGCGCCGGTACCGCTACCAAGGCACGTCATCGAAGGTAAACTTCGCACTCGACGCACTTCCGAAGTACCCGTCGCTCGGCGATCGCTCAGACATATTCCGCGGTTTCACGAACATCGCACCAACGATGGAGTACCTCGAACGGGCCTTCGACGAGGCGAAGTACGGCTGGTACTCGACCAGGCCCTACATCGACGGCGCAATCCAGTCGACGATCGACCCCGACATGGCACCTCCGGGCAAACACGTGATGTCATGCTTCGTGCACTACACCCCGTATCACCTGAAGGGCAGCGACTGGGCAACAGAGCGCGAGAACATGGCCGACAACGTGCAGGACACGCTCGAGTCCTTCTTTCCCGGATTTTCCGACCTCGTGCTCCAACGGGAGATCGTCACGCCGCTCGACATCGAGACCGTTGCCGGTCTGCCGGAGGGCAACATCTTCCACGGTGAGTTCCTGGCGCCGCAAATGTATTTCTTCCGGCCTGCGCCCGGCTGGAACCAGTACCGGACCCCGATCGACGGGTACTACCAGTGCGGCTCAGGTACCCACCCCGGTGGATGCGTGAGTGGCGGACCGGGCAAACTGGCCAGTCAACGAATCCTCGCCGATCTCCAGCTCTGACGCCCGGGCGGTCGCAACTCGAGCCGCCCCCTGCGGATCAGATGCTCATCGACGTCAGGCTGGAATCATCGCCCGCCCCGTGCTTGCGCAACAGCCGCATCGCCACGCCGGCGATGCCAACAGCGACGAGCGTGATCACCAGCATCACCGTGGCGAGTGCGTTGACGTTCGGCGTCGCAGCAGCGCGCGCCGTCGAATAGATCTTGATCGGCACTGTCTCGGTCGATAATCCAGTCGAGAGGAACGACGAGATCACAAAATCATCGACCGACGTCGCGAACACGACCATCAGGCTGGCAAAGATCGCTGGACCGAGCTGTGGGAGCAGCACCAGCCGCAACGCCTGCAGGCGCGACGCACCGAGGTCGCGCGCCGCCTCTTCGAACTGGATGCCAATCGAGAGCAGCCGGGCGCGCACGATGATCACGACATAGGACATCGTGAAGGTCACGTGACCGAGGAGCTGCGTCGTGAATCCGCGCGGCACCCCGGTGTAGATCTGCGTGAAGACCAGAAACAACGAGACGCCAACCACGATCTCGGGGGTGACGAGCGGTAGCAACATCAGGTTGTTCGCGCCACGTGAGACCCGGCCGCGCCACCGCTGCAGGCCGATCGCCATTCCGACACCGAGCGGTGTTGCGATCAGCATCGTCAGGCCTGCAAGTTTCAACGTGTTCGACAGCGCCGACTGCAACTCGTCGCTCTTCCACACCGAGGACGGATCGTGCCAATACCAGCGCATCGACATCGACTGGAACGCCGAGCGGCTCTTACCCGAGTTGAACGAGATACGCACGGCGATCAGCACGGGCAGCAGCGACCACAGCACGTACAACCACGTGATCCACGCCAGCGTTCCGAAACGGCGACGCGTCATATCCGGGCGTCCTCACGTTGCGACCGGGCGATCGTGACGAGGTAGTACGCCATCGCCACCATCAGAAACGCCATCAGGACAATCACAAGCGACGCCCCGGTCTGAGGTTGGCTCGACCCGCGGAGGAAGAACTCGATCTGGTTGCCAACCATCTCGGTTCGTGGCGACCCGCCGGTGAGGTAGGTGTTGGTGTAGTAGTCACCGCACATCGGCAAGACGATGATCACCGACGCCGCCATCAGGCCGGGGATCGACAGTGGCAGGGTGATCCGCAAGAACGTGGACAGCGCCGATGCCCCGAGGTCGCGTGACGCCTCGATCAGTCTCGCGTCCAGCCGTTCCAGCGCCGCGTACAGCGGGAGAATGAAGAACGGGATGTACCCATAGATCAACCCAATGACCACCGTGGGCCAGTCGCCGTCGAGCCAGTTTCGTGAACCCGATCCGATCTGGAGCCATCCGAGGACTCGATTGACGTAGCCGTCGGTCTGCAGCAGGTTGACCCACGCCAGCATCCGCATCAGGTAACTGATCCAGAACGGCAACACGAGCAGGGCCAACAGCGCACCGCGTGATCGATGGGCGACACGGGCCACGTAGTACGCAACCGGATAGCCAATGAGGCAGCAACCGGTGAGTGCGGCGAACGCGTACAGCCCGGTGCGGACGAACACGTGACCGAGGTTGCCCCCGAAGACTCGGCCCAACACGTTGGTCATCGGCGATGTGTCCCACGCCATTGGATTCCAGGCCGGTGCCGCCGTCCGCAGGATGGGATCGATGTCACCGAAGGCCACAGCGAGGATCGCATAGGCCGGAACGACGTACAAGGCGATCAGCCAGATCGTCCCCGGTGCAGCCATGCCGGCCCAAAACCTGGCCCGCGTTCGCGCCGAGGTGGCGTCGGACGAAGGCGTTGCACCGAGTGGTGTCAACGGCGCATCGTCGACGACCGCCGTCATTGCATCAGCCGGCGGTGAAGGCCGACCACGTGTCTTCCCACAGCCGGTCGGTGTCGACAGGAAGTGGCTCGTAGCGCAGACCCTTGGCCATCTGCTCGTCGGTCAACACCGCCCCACGAAGATTCTCCGGGGTGTACTCCTGGGCAATGAGGTAGTCGGCGTCGAGGCCCTTGATCGGCGGGAGGTAGCCGTTCCAGCTGAAGTTCTCTTCGGCGTTGGCGGTGTCGAGCAAGTGATTGATATAGAGGTGCCCCAACACGGGATTTTTCGCGCTCGCAGTAACGACCATGCAGTCGTTGCCAACCACGCCGACACCATCGGAGGGGTACCACCATCCGAGCACCGAGGGATCGGTGCCCTCGGGCAGATACGAGTACGCACCGGCGAGCAAGTCGCCGCTCCATGTCTGGGCGAGATCGGTTGACCCCTCGGGGATGTCCTTGTACGCCTCGATGTTGACCTTGATGTTCATCGAATTGGTCAGCTGCTTCAGGTCGTCTCCAGCCTGTTTGATCAGGTCGACATCGGTCGTGTTGACGTCGGTGACGCCAGCGCGCAGCAGCGCCAGCGAGATGCCCTCCCGGTAGTCGTCGAGGATCGACGTCACACCCTTGTACGTCGGGTCCCACAGAATGTCCCACCCCATCTCTTCGACGAGGGCTGGATCGATGCGGTCCGCCCGGTAGCCGATCCCGCTCGAAAAGACCGTGTAGGGGACGGTGAACTTCGATCCTTTGTCGTACCACGGGTCGGTGAACGACGGCAGGACGTTGGCGAAGTTCGCCAGATAGGACTTGTTCAGTGGCTGGAGCAGACCGCCGGCGATCAACCGGTCGAGCGTGTTCGGCGCCGCCGAGTTGAACACGTCGACATCGACCGATCCGTTGGCGAGCTTGGTGATCGCTTCGGCATCGGAATCAAATGTGGTGATCTCGACCTTGACGCCGTACTTCAACTCGAACGACGCAACGGTGTCAGGGTTGACGTAGTCGGCGTAGTTGAAGACCCGGAGTGGTCCCACTTCGGGCGACAACCCGTCTCTGATCGGATCGGCCGAGGAACTGCCCTCGTCGCTCCCGCATGCCCCCAGGAGCGGGATGCCTGCGCCCAGTAGCGCGCCGAGTCCGGCGGTCTGTTCGATGAACCTGCGTCTCGTTGTGCCCATTCGATCCCCGTTTCGTGTCGTTGACCTCGGCGGGCGCCTCAGCCCTGGCTTAGCAATCGTCGACCGGCCCTCGGATATCGAGGTAGCGGTCGACAAAATCCTTGACGTCGCGATCCTTTTCCGTCAGCCCACCTGACGTGAACGACTTCGACGCAACTCCCCGTTGAACCGTCTCACACACAACGTGGTCCTGTGCCCCGACCAGTTCGTTCAACTCAAACTCAGGGGACGGGTCGAAGCCGGACTCGGCGACGGCATTGGCCGCGAAGAGGTACTCCCCGAGCACAAGCGTGCGGTCCGGTCCGAGGGGAAACATCGCGCTGAGCGTCAGCACGGTCGGCGTGAGATCGAAGAACATGTTGGGGAACACCGCGGTGCCGTTGTACACCGGGTTGGCATCGACGCCAGGAAGCACCGGCAGTTTGGTCCGACCATCAAGGGTGAAGGCGTCGGCGCCCGAGACGAACTCAACTGATCCGTCCTCGCGTGCGGGGTCAAAGACCCTCCCCGTTCGATAGATCGGAATCAGGTCGACGAGTTCCGGATGCACAACGGCGCAGTGGAGGCATTCTGCGTAGTTCTCGACGAGGATCTTCCAGTTCGCGGCGACGACGGCTTGCGACGTCGCCCCGATGCGGTATTCGGCAATCGGGAGATGCCCAAACTGAGCCAGCGCTGGCGAGTTGTCACTCAACCACCCTGCGAGCGATGGCGGATCCTGCGCAACAGACACGAACACGAGGCCGCTCCACACTTCGGCGTGATAGGCCCACAAGCCATACTGGCTGCGGTCGAACTCGTCGTCGACCCGCGGCGTGGCGAGGAGCGCGCCGTCAAGCCCGTATGTCCAGGCATGGTAGGAACAACGAATCGAGCCGGTTGCAGCAGTCGTGGTGGCAGCGTCGCAGAGTTGTGCGCCGCGATGCCTGCAGACGTTGGCGAAGGTATGGACTGTGCCGTCGCGGTCACAGCTGACGATGACCGACTCGCCGGCAATGTCGAAGACCCGCCGCGTCCCGACGTGCAAGGCGTCGATGTGGCATACGTACACCCAGCCGGCATGGAAGATCCGGTCGCGCTCGATGGCTAAGACGTCCTCAGAGCAGTAGTCAGCCGACGTGAGCGTCGGTTCGAGGCGGCTGCTTCCCGTGGGTGAGCCGGTGGGTGAGCCGGTGGGTGAGCCGGTCGATGAATTGGGGTGCTGGGTGGTTGCCATGGGTGTCGCTGTCCTTGTGCTGACTGATCAGTCAGTCTAGACTGACTGATCAGTCAGTTACAAGGAGCAGGCCCATGTCGACCCATCCAGCAATCACCATCGACGACAGAATCCTCGCGGAGGAGCTGCGGTTCGTCGAGCGAAACCTGCGCTCCCAGGAGTTGTACGAACGTGCCACCAGGGTGATGCCGGGTGGGGTCACGTCGAGTTGGTCGAGTACCCGCCCGATCCCGGTCTGGATCAGCCACGGCGAAGGGGCCCACGTGTGGGACGTCGACGGCAACGAGTACGTCGACGTGCACGCTGGCTACGGCGTCAACGTCGTTGGTCACGCCAATCCAGCAGTCGTCGAAGCCGTGCAGCGGCGCGTCAGCAGAGGAACACACTTCGCCCAGCCGGTCGAGGATGCAATCGTCGTTGCCGAGGCGCTCGCCGAGCGATTTGGTCTTCCCCAGTGGCGATTCGAGAACTCCGGCACCGAGTCGACCATGGATGCAATCCACCTCATGCGCGCGATCACCGGACGCGACTTGATCATCAAAATCGAGGGCACCTACCACGGGCACCACGATCTTGTGAACGTCTCGCTCTGGCGCTCAATCGACGACCTCGGACCCGTCGACGACCCGCGTCGCGTCCCAGGTCCGGGTATCCCTCAGGTGATCGCGGATTTGGTGCGAATCGTCCCGTTCAACGATCTCGCCGCGGTCGAACGCGTCTTCGAACAGCACCCCGGGCAGATCGCAGGAATGATCATCGAACCAATGATGATGAACGCCGGGATCATCCCTCCGAAACCCGGGTACCTCGAAGGGCTGCGCGAACTCACTCGGCGCCACGGCGCCCTGCTCACCTTCGACGAGGTCAAGACCGGACTCGTCGTTGCGTGGGGTGGAGCAACGCAGTTGTTTGGCGTGACTCCCGACATCGTGTGTCTCGCGAAGGCACTCGGCGGCGGCGTGCCGTGTGGTGCAATTGGTGGCACCAACGAGGTGATGAGCGCGATCACCGACGGTCGATACGACCAGGTCGGCACGTTTAATGGCAACCCGCTCACAATGGCTGCAGCCCGGGCGGTATTGACCGAAGTACTCACGCCGGAGTCGTACGTGCGCGCAGAGCAACTCGGGCATGAGATGTTCGCCGGATGCACCGAGGCGCTCGGCGAACGCGGTCTGGCCTCATACGGCGTCGTACACGGCTTCAAGGGCTCTGTGGTGCTCCATGATCAACCGGCAACCAACTACCGCGAGTTCCTCGCCATCGACACCGCTGTCAGCCATCTGAACTACCTGATACAACACAACAACGGGGTATTCCTCGCGCCCTGGGCGAAGAGCGAGTCGTGGACGTTGTCGGTCGCGCACACATCGGCGGACGGCGAACGACTCGTCGAGAACATGGGCCGTCTGGCGCGCATGCTCGATCAGACGGCAGGCGAGGTATCCGAGCTGTTCGAGGTGGGAGGCGTCACGTGAGCATCGGTGACCGCAAGGTCGCCGTCCGCGGCGTCCGCGCCATTCCCGACCCTCCAGGCATCCGCCAGGCCCGCACCCTGCCAGCATCGTGGTACTCGGACCCGACGTTCTTCGAACACGAGCGCCAGCGCGTGTTCCGCCAGAACTGGGTTGCTGCAGGGGTCACCGACGAACTCCCGGCCCCCGGCGCTTGGTCGGCGCTGACCGTTGGCGGTGTTCCAATTCTGCTCGTCCGTGACCGCGACGGCCGACTCCGCGGCTTCCTCAACGTCTGTCGTCACCGCGCCGCCCCCCTGTGTGATGACGAGGGCTCGGGATCGTTGATCAGGTGTCCGTACCACTCGTGGCTGTACCGCCTCGACGGTTCGCTCGCCAGGGCGAGCGGCGTCGGTGAACCGGAAGGTTTTGACCTCGACGACTACTCGCTCAAGCCGGTCGGCGTGGCGATGTGGCGACGGACCGTGTTCGTCCACGTCGGTGACCCCACCGCCGCACTCGATCTCGGCCCACTTGCTGATGCAGTCAGAGACTGTCCGTTTGATGACATGGACATGGTGCTCAGCGAACGCCACGAGCGGCACTTCAACTGGAAGGTGCTGCTCGAGAACTACTCGGAGAATTATCACACGCCGTTCATCCATCCGGAGATCGATACGTCAGCTACCGAGGACTACCCGATGGTCAGTGATGGTGCTGTGCTCTACGCCTGGGACCGGTTGAACCAGCCGGGTCAGGCCGCCGACGAGGTGATCCGGTCGACGATGTTGCCCGGCGAGCCAGGATGGGAGCAAGTCTTCGCCGCGAGCACTCAGCGGCCCTACGACGTCGGCTCGTACCTGACGATCTGGCCAAACGTGATGCTCAACCTGTTTCCCGACGCCGCGCTCGTGATGTGGATAGAACCGACAAGCGCAAACACCACCGTTGTCCAGCGCCGGTTGTACGTCGTCCCAGGCCGCTCAGCTACATCACTGCAGGGAATTCTCGACGCCCACCGGCTCGTTCACGAACAAGATGTCAGCATCTGCGAGGCCGTCCAGCGGTCGCATGATGCAGGACTCGACGCCGATGGGGTCCTGGCAACCGTTGAGGAGCGAGGCGTGTACTTCGTCCACCAGCATTTGCGAGCGGCCCTTGTCGACTCGTTGTGACATCGCGTCCTCCGGAACGCGATAGAAATTATGTTGATGTCGACCACCTCGACCACCTCGACCACCTCGACCACCGCGGACACCTCGACCACGACTACTCGGATGCGCGGAGGCCGTATCGAGTTGGTCTCGCTCACGAAGTCCTACGGTGCGCAGCTCGTGTTGAAGGGCATCGATCTCACGATCGAGGCGGGCGAGTTCTTCTCGCTCCTCGGGCCCTCCGGGTGCGGCAAGACCACGACGCTGCGCCTGATCGGCGGCTTCGAGCACGACCACACGGGTTCGATCGTCATCGACGGCACCGACATCGCTGGCGTCGCACCCGAACGTCGCCCAGTCAACACCGTGTTCCAGAGTTATGCGCTGTTCCCGCACATGACCGTCGCCGACAACGTCGGGTTCGGCCTGCGTTTCCAGCGCTGCACGAAGCAAGAGGTGCAGTCTCGTGTCGGTGCCGCGTTGGAACTCGTGCGGCTCAGTGACTACGCCAAACGCAAACCTCACCAACTCTCTGGCGGCCAACAGCAGCGCGTCGCGCTCGCCAGAGCACTCGTTCTGCGACCGCGTGTCCTGCTCCTGGACGAGCCGCTCGGCGCACTCGACGCAAAGCTTCGCAGAGCGCTGCAGTTCGAACTGAAGGAACTGCACCGCGAAGTCGGCATCACGTTCGTCTATGTCACCCACGATCAGGAAGAGGCCTTAACGATGAGTGACCGTCTCGCCGTGATGCGCGAGGGGGAGATCGAGCAGGTCGGACAACCGCAGGACGTGTACGACTCGCCCGCTTCGACGTACGTCGCTGACTTCCTCGGGCTGGCAAATCTGATCCCTGCGACCGTCGATGGGTCCGGGATGATCTCGATCGAAGGGCATCGCTTCCCCGGCCCGACCGGCGCCGTCCGTGGCCCCTGCACTGTGTTCGCTCGACCCGAGCGGCTGCGCGTCGTCGACGTGGGCGCAGGCGTGTTCACCGGCAACGTGACCGACGTCGTCTTCGTCGGCTCGACGACGCATCTCCGAGTGATCCTGGCGGGCCGTGAGCTACAGATCGTCCTACCGAACGACGGCTCCACGTGGGTCCCGGCCCCAGGCACCGAGATCGGGGTCGACATCCCCGCCGACGCCTTCCGCCTTCTTGCCCGCTGAGTAACAGTCGGGGGCCGTTGGAACTCGATGGCGACAGGGCTTGGCCGCGAGCGTCTACACCATCGGCAAGGCAGGTCGTCAGCGGTCAGACGAGCCAGGCCTCACGGCTGATCGGCTGATGCAACGACGGCCGGTCGAAGGCGAACGGCGCGAGTTCAGGTCGTGGTGCCGCTGCGCCGATGGCAAGTTCTGCCAGCTCACGTCCGAACCAGGAAGCGAACTTGAAGCCATGCGCCGCTCCAAGCCCAACGACGATCTGCTGAAGCCCCGGCAGACGATCGACGACGAAGTCACGGTCCGATGTGAGCGTGTAGAGACATGTCGTTGACCGCAGCGTCCCGAACCGATCACCGACCAGGTCGCGGACGAAATCGCCGAGGTTCGATTCCATCCGTGGATCGGGATCGAAGGTGCGGGTGTCCGGGTCGACCTCGGTGCCGCCGCAGTCCTCGGCGGCCTTGATCGAATCGAGGTGGCCGTACACGGGAAAGCCGTAGTAGCTCGGGTCGTCCATCCAAATCCAAACCGGAAATCGACCCGGCTGAAGGTCGTCGAGGTCGGCCGAGGGAAAATACGAGACCTGCTCGCGGGTCACGGCAAGTGGAACCTGACAATCGAGCGGCGCGAGGAGACGATTGGTCCACGCGTCACAGCACAACACCACTGCGCCACAGCGCAGCGAACCCGACGCAGTGATCACATCGACTTCTCCACTCGCCGTGGGGACAACCGCAATGACCGGCGTCCGCTCCCGGAGCTGCGCGCCGTGCTCCACGGCGAGGCGTTGCAACTCAGCGGTGGCCCGGCCTGCCGGAACAATGCCGGTTTCGGGTGAGTGAATTGCCATGACGTCGCCGTCCACGACAGTGCCGCGGGCGAACGCCGGCCACCGTCGACGAACCTCGGCTGCGTCGATCCATTCGTACGGCACCCCAGCCGCACCCAAGCTGTCGCGGTAGGGCTGCGGGTCAATCGCCGCGTCCGGCGGGAACAGGTCGATGCCGCCGGTTCGCGTGATGATCGTCGCTCCACCGTCACGCTCGACCGCCTCCCACGCGTCGTACGCGCCCGCCGTCAAATCGACATAGCCGGGCGTGTGATAGGAGCGTCGGATAATGCGCGAATGATCGTGCGACGCCCCACGGACATGACCCAATTCGAACTGCTCGAACCCGATCACGTCAACACCGCTGCGAGCCAACCAATACGCGGTCGCCGAACCGAGGCCACCGAGGCCGATGACCGCTACCGACGTCTCTCCTTCATGCATGAAACGACGTTAGACGCACGCACGGCGACATGCGATGACGGTCGTCTACTCTTGGCCACACATGGAACAAAGCTCGGTCTGGATCACCGTTGGAAACGGTCACGGAATCGGCAACGGCCACGGGGTCCAACGGCTCGCCGGAACGCTGTACCGACCCGACGACTCCAGGGGCCCGTTCGCAACTCTGGTCGAAGCGCTGCCGTACCGCAAAGACGATGTCACCGACTCGTACTCGTCGACGTACCGGCGATACGTCGAGAGTGACTTTGCCGTGTTGCGTGTCGATCTACGCGGCACGGGCTCGTCGACGGGCGTGTTGACCGACGAGTACCCCGATGCCGAACGCAGCGACTTGGGCGACGTGATCGAGTGGATCGTCAGCCAACCGTGGTCGACGGGCCGCGTTGGTATGTTCGGTACGTCATACTCCGGTTTCAACTCACTCCAGATGGCCACCGAAGGCATCGACGCGCTCGGAGCGGTGGTCGCCATATATGCGACCGACGATCGCTACACCGACGACGTCCACTACGCCGGTGGCGTGCTCCGCGCGATCGACCTGATCGACTACCCGCTCTACATGGTCGCGATGAATGCGTTGCCCCCGGTGCCCGCACTCACCGACGGCGGGCGCGACGGGCGAGACGAATGGCGAGACGAATGGCGTCGGCGCATCGACGAAACGCCGCCGTGGTTGCTGACCTGGCTGGAGCACCGAGACGACGACGACACCTGGCGACGGGGCTCGATCCGAACCGGGCCAGACGGAGCGGGTTACGAACGGATGTCATGCCCGACGATGCTCGTTGCCGGCTGGGCCGACGGCTATCGGAACAACACGTTTCGTGTGGTCGAGCAGTACGAGCGCATCGGCCTTCCGTGGCGGATGATCGCCGGCCCTTGGGTGCACAAATCGCCGGAGCACGCACGGCCAGGGCCGAACATCGACGACGACGCCGAGATCCTCGCATTCTTCGACGAGCACCTCCGACACGGTCCGCCCCACGTTGGTGCTCCGGGCCAGATCTACGTTCGGCAACCGGTCGCACCCGAACCCGATCTGCGGTTCCAGCCGGGCCGGTGGTGCGACTGGCCCGATTCGTCGGTGACGACCGAGCGGTGGCCGTCCCCGAAGACCGGCATCGACTCCCTCGCGGTCAGTGGTGATGTCGGCCTTGCGGCTTGGAACTCCTGCGGTGGAGGGCTGCCGTGGGGACAGCCGCTCGACCAGCGCCTCGACGATGCCCGTTCGATCACTCATGACTGGCTGATCACCGAGCACCGTGAGCTCCTCGGGACCGTCACAGCACGGTTCCACGTACGCAGCGACCAGCCGTACGGCTACGTCAGCGTCAAGCTCTGCGACGTATTCGCCGACGGCACATCGGCACTCATCACGCGAGGCGTGCTTGACCTGTCGCACGTCGGGTGTTGGCCAGCCGACCCGCGCGGCGAGGTCGGCCGGGCGCCCGCTTCGCCGATCCCCGGCGAGTGGATCGACGTCGCCATCGATCTGGAGTCGACCACGTGGACCTTGCTACCGGGCCACACGTTGCGGTTGTCGATCGCCGGTTCGGACTGGCCGAACTGCTGGCCGCCACCGGGCCCCCTGACCGTTGCGGTCGATGCCGAGTCGGTGTATCTCGACCTGCCGCTGGCGTCGCCAGACCGAGCAGGATCCACCCACGACTTCCGAGTCACTCCCGGGCTGTCGGACGACGATGCCGCCGAAGAACTGGGCGGTGCTCACTGGGTGACGCATCACGATGTGCTGGCACGCGAGTCTCGCGTATCGACGCGCTATGGCGGCACGTATGAGGGATCCCATGGCGCAGTGATCACCGATGACTACGCGGGTGAGCTTGCCGTCTCAACCGTCGACCCGGCAAAGGCGTGGGCTCGAGGCACCTCGACGTTCGAGATCGTATGGCCCGAAGCAACCGTGCGGACCCGGGCCACACTCGAGATTGTCTCGGACTCGACCGATTTCACCGTGTCGATCGATCTCGTCGCACACGACGGTGACGACGAATTCGCCCGCCGCAACTGGACCGCGACGATTCCTCGAACCCGCAGCCGTTCCCGCTGAAACCGAGACCGGCTGATCGCTGGTCGTGCCGGCACGTCTGCCCTGATCCTGGGGCAGCCGCTGATCGTCGCTGCGATCTAGGTGGCTGACCGGTCAACGGCGTGACAGGCCACGTGGTGTGATCCGGTGGGCGAAACGACACGCAGCGCGACGTCCGTGCCGCGACAGCGTTCGAGAATCCCAACCGTTCAGCCTCCCCGCTCGCAACCAACGGACAGCGCGGGTGGAATCGGCAACCGCTGGGGATCTTCCGCGGATCTGGTGGCTCACCGGTGAGCACCTGCGGCTCCATGCGGTCAATCTCCGGAACGACCGAGAGCAACGCCCGCGTGTACGGGTGTTGCGGACCGCCCAGCACCTCCTCGGTGTCGCCGATCTCGACGATCCGACCGAGATACATCACCGCAATTCGGTCAGCGATGTTCCAGGCCAGCCCGAGGTCATGGGTAACCGCAACGATGGCGAGACCGGACTCGTCAACGAGTTCGCGCATCAGGGCCAGAATCTCACCCCGGATCGACGCATCGAGTGACGCGACAGGTTCATCGGCCAGCAGGACCTTCGGTTCCATCACCATCGCTCCGGCAATCACCACACGCTGTCGTTGCCCACCCGATATCTCGTGTGGATACAGCCCCATGAACCGCTCCGGCGGGCGCAGACCGGCGCGGCTCAGCGCTGTTGCCACCTTCGCCTTTTCGTCAGCGCGCTCGCGTCGGATTCGGAGACCTTCGGCAACAATCTCATAGATCGTGTGGCGCGGGTTGAGCGCCCCGGTCGGATCCTGGAAGACCATCTGCACATCACGCTGTTTGCCGACTTCGATCGACCCACCCGACAGCGACTGGATTCCCTGGATTGCTCGCACCAGCGTCGTCTTCCCTGAGCCCGACTCACCAACGAGTGCGAGCACCTCGCCAGCATGCACCTCCAGCGACACGCCGTCGACGGCCTCGGCGTCACCGAACCGCACGTGGGCGTCGTCGACGGTGACGACCGTGTTCATGTCGACCCCACCAGGACACAGGCAGCCAACCTGTCGCGCACTCCATCGGCATCAGCACCGAGGCCACCACCGATGCCGCCACCGATGGGCGTGAGGCGGACATCGGTCGTCGCGCAACGATCCTCGGCGACCGGACACCGGGGATGGAACGGGCACCCGGTCGGCAGATGCGCTGGGTCCGGCGGGTCACCACCGAGACCCGCCGGTCGCATCCGAGACGCCGGGTCTCCGATCGTCGGGAAGGCCGCCGCGAGCGCGCCGGTATACGGGTGCTGCGGATCGGTAAAGACCGTCCCGCTCGGACCTTCTTCCACTATCCGACCCGCGTACATCACAGCCAGGTGGTCACACACGTCGGTCAGCACCGACAGGTCGTGCGTGATGAAAATCATCGACAGCCCGCGCTCAACACGCAGCGACCCGAGCAGCTGGAGGACCTGGGCCTGCACCATCACGTCGAGGGCAGTCGTCGGTTCATCCGCGATCAGCAGGTCAGGGTCGCATGCAAGTGCCATGGCGATCAGCACCCGTTGGCGTTGCCCCCCTGACAACTGGTGCGGGTAGGCACCAGCGCGGTCGGGTGGCAACCCGACCTGCTCAAGTAACTCATGCACTCGAGTGGCTGCCGAGCGCTTCGTCGGTTGCGTCTGATGGAGCAACATCGGCTCGCTGATCTGACGGGCGATCCGTTGCACCGGGTTGAGTGCGTGGAGCGCGCCCTGGAAGACAATGGCGGTCTTTGTCCACCTGACCGCGCGGAGCTGCCCGGGATTCATTGCCAAGACGTCATCGCCATCGAGCAGGATGTCGCCGGTCACCCCGGTGCCCGGCGGGAGCAGGCGCAAGATCGCACCGGCGATCGTCGACTTACCACACCCTGACTCGCCCGCCAGGCCGAGCGACCCGCCGCGCTCAACAGACAACGACACGCCGCGAACAGCCGGAACGTCGCCGGACCGACTTCGGTAGGTGACGGTGAGGTCACTCACTTCGAGCAGCGTCATCGATCTGCCAGTCGAGGGTCGGCCAGCTGCTCCAGCGTCTGGCCGATCAACGTGAAGGCCAGCACCACGACCAAGATGCCGAGGCCAGGCGGCAAGAAGTACCACCATGCGTTGCGGGTGATTGCGCTCTCGAAAAACGCGTCGTTCAGCATTTTCCCCCACGACGCCCGTTGCGGGTCACCGAGCCCGAGGAACGACAGGGTCGTCTCGGTGAGGATCGAGATCGGCACGGCGAGCGTCGCGTTCGCCAAGATCAGGCCGCTCACGTTGGGCATGATGTGCCGTCGAACGATGTATGCGCTCGACGCACCGAGGGATCGCGAACGGTCGACGAACAGCCGTTGCTTGACCGTGAGTACCTGGGCGCGCACCAGCCGAGCAGTTGACGGCCAAGACGTAACGCCGATGACGAAGATGATGTTCCACACCGAGCGCCCGAGGACCGTGGCGAGCACGATTGCCAGCGGGAGGAACGGCACGACGAGGAACCACTCGGTCACCCGCATCAGCACTCCGTCGAGACGTCCACCGAAGAACCCGGCGGTCACGCCGACCAGCGTCCCGACGGCGATCGTCACCACGGTCGCGGCGAGACCAACGAAGAGACTGATTCGACTCCCCCACACGAACTGGGCCCACACCGAACGACGGAGATGGTCGGTGCCCAGTGGCCACCACGTCGACGGGGAGCCCCACTGCGGCGCACCGGCTCGCCGCGACGCAACGGCGTCGAGACCCGAACGATCAGCGAGCAGCGGTGCAGCGAGCGCCATTGCTCCGAACACCACCAGCACGATCAGCCCGATTCGGCCCGGTCGAGAGCGCCAGAACCGCACCAGGACGTTCGTTGTCGAGGCGAGTCGACGCTGCATCGTCGGACTCGTCATGCCGGCCGCACTCTTGGGTCGAGGAACGCGTAGAGCACATCTGCTGCGAGGTTGAAGACGATCACCGCTGCGCTGAACACGAGAAAGAGGCCCTGCAGCATCGGCAGGTCCGGACCAAGTACGGCGTCCGAGGTCGCCTTGCCAAGCCCAGGCCACGAAAAGAGCGTCTCGACGGCAATCGCTCCCGACAGCACGAACCCGAAGTTAATCGCCGCCAACGTCACCACCGGCAGTAACGCGTTGGGCACCGCATGTCGATTGCGGACCTGGATGTCGCGCAGACCCTTCGCCTGAGCGAGGGTGAGGTACTCCTCACCCATCACGTCGAGCAGCGACGACCGCGTGACGATCGCATACTCACCGAGGTACGCCAAGGTCAGCGTCAGACACGGCAACGCCAAGTGATGGAGCCGGTCGAGGATCGCACCCACGCCGCTGTGCTCGACGCCGAGCTCCGTCATTCCGCCCACGGGGAACCAGGGGAACACCACGGCAAATGCGACGAGGAGAAGCATGCCGAGCCAAAAGTCCGGCATCGAATAAAAGGCCATCGTGGTCGATGTGATCGAGTAATCCGCGGCAGAGCCCCGACGCCAGCCTGCGATCACACCACCGATGATGCCGATCGCCGCCGACAGGATCGCTGCCAGGCCAACGAGCTGCACGGTCGGCCAAATCTTCGAAGCGATGTCGTCCCACACCGGCTGGCGACTCTGGTAAGAGAACCCGAGGTTGAGCTGCAACGTCTCGCGAAGGTACGCCCAGAACTGGGTGAGGCGAGATCCGTCGAGACCGAAGTCGGTCCGCATCTGATCGAGCCGCGCCTGCGGCACGTTGCGACCTCGGAAGAGGTTTGCCACTGGGTCGGGCTGCACCACCCGGAAGAGGAAAAAATTGAACACCAGGACGAAGACGAGGGTCAGCGTCGACCCGAGCACCTTCTTGCTGATGAACTGAGCCACCCGGCGTCACTCTCGCTCGTCGGCGCTTGCCCGTTTCCGAGACGCGAGGTACCCGCCCGCGCTGATCGCCGCCAATGCGGCAACCACGATCGCCGCGATCGCCACCCCACTGAGCCCACCACCGTCGCCGTTGCCACCCGCGGCGACGACAGGGCTGACGAGTGCGTACGACGGCGACGACTGCGAGAAGAAGATTGGGCCGTCGGCGGCCGGCTGGCGGACCCAGCCTTCGAATCCATCGGTTCGGTACGCCTGGATATCGGGGCTGTACCAGACGGCGATGTAGCCGGCCTGGTCGTGAACGATCCTCAACATCTCGTGGACGAGGTCGAGTCGAGCTGCGGGATCGAGCTCCTGCTGCTGCTGGACGTACAGCTCCTCGAACCGCTGATCCGACCAGTTGGCGTCGTTGAAGTTCCCGAGTTCGGCCTCGGTCCAGTACGACAGCATCGGAGTCGGATCCACGAAGGGGACCCACCCCCAGTAGAACGTGTCATAGTCGCCGTCCACGATGGCGGTAAAGATCTGATCCTGGTCGTATGACGACAGCTCCACGCCGATGCCGATCTCGCGCATCCATCCGCTGAAGAGTTCGCCCACCTCGTTGGCGAGGTCAACGTCGGTGTTGACCGCATGACGCAGCACGATGTTCTCGCCTCCGCCCGGAAGTTCCCGTGTGCCGTCGCCGTCAGTGTCGAGGTACCCGGCGGCATCGAGGATCTCGTTGGCCTTGGCCGGGTTGTAGTCGAAGCGTTCGGCGTCGGAGATCTCTGGCATGAAGGCGGGGTTCGCACTGACGCTGATCGTGTCGATCGGCTCGCTGAGCCCGAACCACAGGTCCTCTGCTCCACCAGCTTTGTCGATCCCGTGGTTCAGTGCCTTGCGGAACTCGATGTCGAGCAACGCGGGGTTCGGTTGGCCCTCGGCGGCGCCGAGGTTGAGGGCAATCTCGCTGAAACCGCCTTGCACGCCCGTGATCACCTCGATATCCGGGTCGGCTTCGAGTTGTGCCACCGATGCGGCCGGCAACTCGTGCGCTGCATTGATCTCACCTCGCTGCAATGCAGCAACCATGGCATCGGGGTTCGAGAAGTACCGAAAGATCAGACGGTCATACGCCGGTTTTGTACCGTGCCAGTTCTCGTTGACCACCATGGTCAACGACTCCTCCGACTTGTAGCCGTCCAGCACGAACGGGCCGCTGCCGACGCCGTCAAGCGCTTCGTACGATTCGATGGTGGCGGGATCTGCCACGGGCTCCCAGATGTGTTTGGGAACGAAGTAGATCCCGACCGATGGAAGCTTTGGATCGGGCGTCGACGATGTCACCGTAACGGTCCGCTCATCGACGACCTCAGCGCTCAGATTGGCGACGCTCGCGATGTAGTTCGCCCACTCCTGATCGCGCGACGTGTTGATGTTCCACGCGATGTCCTCGGCGGTCAGTGGTGTGCCGTCAGACCATGCCAGCCCCTCACGCAGCGTGTAGGTGTAGGACAGCCCGACCTCGTTCTCGACCCATGACTCGGCCAATCCCGGCTGCGGGGTGAAGTCGTTGGCAGAGAACGTCGTCAACCCTTCGTACTGGATATTCCAGAACTCGTATTCCGGCACGGCAAAACCGATGACCGGGTTGAGCGTCTCCCACGGCTGCGTCAGGCCCACGATCAACGTCACCGGCGCTTCCTGAGCCGATGCTGGCGTGGACGCTGATCCCGCCGCCAATACGACAGCACCGATCGCAGCCGAGACGAGCAACCTGCGTACCGAACGCTTCAACATGCAATCCCCCAACAACCAAAGGGACGACCACATGCAGGCCGTCCGGTTGCTCGTGATTGTTCACCTTTCCGCGCCAGAACGCAAGAGCGAAATCTGACGTTCACACGGGGACTTGACATGGTTCTACGATGCGCCCATGCACCCGCGAACTCGGCCGATGAGACCCGCTGACATCGCGAACCAACGGGTGATCGAGGAACTCGACGTCGCCACCACTGGAAATGCTGTCATCGCGATCAGATCGGTCGAACGCGGGCGCTACGTCAGCAGACTGCACTTGGTCGATATCGACACCGATGCTCTCGACCAGGCTCGGCCGGTCACGTCAGGTCGGGTGGTGGATCGTTCACCCCGACTCACTCCCGACGGCTCGGTCGTCGCGTTTCTTCGGAGCGATCCGGATCAAGAGGATGCGCCCGCCAAATTGTGCACGGTGCGACTCGACGGCCGACGACCTGGACGCCTGCATCGGCTCGCGCCAAGTGGGAGACGCCCGGTGCACGGTGCCATCAGCGAGCTCGCCTGGTCACCCGACGGCACTCGGTTGGCGTTCACCGCCGACGTCGATCCACCCCGCTTCATCGTCGGCCGACGCACCCCCGTCGGAGACACGAAGTCGACGACGCCGGTCGCTCGTCACATTGTGCGAACCGATTGGCGACTCGACGGAGTCGGCCACCGCGACCATTGGGCACACCTCTTCGTGCTCGACGTAGGTGGAGCTGACGGTGGAGCTGACGGTGGCACATACGACGCCACCACTGCCCGCCGGCGGCCACGCCAGCTCACATCGGGCGACTGGGGAGTTTCGGGAATCACGTGGGCACCCGATGGCGGTTCGATCGCGTTCGTCGCTGACCCGGGCGCTGACAGCGACCTCCGACCCCACCCGAGGATCTGGTCCGTTGATGCCATCGGCGAATCGGAACCTCGACTGGTGCTCGACGCGCCGGGCGGAGCGACCCGACCTGCCTACTCCCCCGACGGTCGATGGTTGGCCGCCGTCGGCAACATGGCCCCCGCTCCGCTCGACGACGCGATCCCCGGTCTCCTCCTCGTGCGCGGTGACACCCGCCGCCGGACGTCACCGATCGAAGTGTCGCCGGACCTCGACCGGCACATCGGGAACTGGGCCGACTGTGACCTCAACGGTTGGATGGTCGGTGGGCGGCCCGGTCCTGTGTGGGCCGACGAGCGCACCATCGTGGCGGTGGTGACCAACCGGGGGCGAAGCCTGCCCGAGCGGTGGGTGATCGATCGCCGCACCGGCCGAACTATCGACGCACCGACGTTCGCCGAGCCCAGAGCCGAAGCAATGACGGAGTCGATTGCCGTGGTGCCGGCCAGCCCGACGCGGCCCGCCCGCATCGCGATGCTCGCCACCCTCGGCACCCGCGCCATGGAACTGATGACGGCCGATCTGGCCGACCCGTCGCTCGGACCGAAGCGCAACTTGGCGCACGGCATACCGCGTGGCTTTGTCACCCACACGACAACGGGCTCGGCATGGCAACGCCAGCTGGCACTTCCCGACATGACCTGTGTCGCGGTCCCGGGGCCGGGCGGTGACATTGACGTGTGGATTGCATCACCGGCGAGCGCCGGGTCCAACCCGTTGCCGACGATCGTCGACGTACACGGTGGCCCGCTCGGGTGCTGGGGGCCAACACCGCCGATCGAGGTGCTGCTGCTCACCGGTGCCGGGTACCGCGTCGTACTCCCGAACATTCGCGGGTCTGCTGGGTACGGGGCATCGTGGATCGCCCCGCAACTCGGCGACTGGGGCGGCGTCGATGCCGCTGACGTGCATACGGCACTCGATTACGTCGTCGACCGGGGTCTGGCGGACCCGACGCGGCTCGGAGCGCTCGGGCTCAGCTACGGCGGGTTTATGGTCAACTGGCTCGTCGGGACATCTGACCGTTTCGCGGCCGCCGTCTCGGAGAACGGCGTGACCAACCAGGTCGCCGTGTGGGCAAATTCTGATACCGGTCCCGAGTACAACCGCGCTGCGCTCATGGGCGATCCGCTCAGCGCCCTCGGTGTCGAATCGCTCTGGCGACAGTCGCCGCTGCGTCACGTTGCAGCCATCGACACGCCGCTGCTCCTGCTGCAGGCCGAGGCCGACCTGCGATGTCCGGCGCAAGACAACGAACAGTTTTTCATCGCACTCCGTCACCTCGGCCGGACCGTCGAGTACGTCGTGTATCCCGACGAGTTCCACGTTTTCGCCGCAGCCGGCAGACCCGACCGACGGGTCGACCGGATGGAGCGGGTGATCGACTGGTTCGCGCGCTATCTCTGAGCTCCGGTTGACCCGAGCTCGATCTTTCGTCGGGCGACGAACTCGGTGAGCTGCTCGTCGATCGCGGCGTCGAGCGTCGGCTCGTCGTAGCCCGCAACAAGTTGCTTCCAGATGCGGTTGGCGCGCTGCGTCGTGTCAATGCTGCCCGATTCGGCCCACGTCTCGTAGTTCCGCCAGTCAGACACAAGCGGTTGGTAAAACGCCGTCTCGAAACGCGTCATGGTGTGTGGTGATGCAAAGAAATGCCCACCCGGGCCGACCTCGTCGATCGCCGCAAGACCGAGCGAGTCCTCATCGACCACGATCGGCTGCAGGTACTCAGCCATCATCTGGAGCATCTCGGCGTCCACCACGAGCTTCTCGAACGACGCGGTGAGACCACCCTCGAGCCACCCTGCAGCGTGGTTAACGAGGTTTGCTCCACCGGCGATTGCGCCCCACAGCGACATCGCACTCTCGTAGGCGGCTTGAGCGTCGACAGAGTTCGCGGCGGTGGTGTTCGACGACCGGTACGGAAGCCCGTAGCGCCGGGCGAGTTGCCCACCCGCCTGCGCGGCGAGTGTGTATTCGGGAGTGCCGAATGCCGGCGAGCCGCTGCGCATGTCGACGTTCGACGTGAACGAGCCGTACATCACCGGCGCACCAGGCCGGACCAGTTGGGTCAGCACCACACCGGCGAGCACCTCGGCGTTCTGCAGGGCGAGCGCGCCGGCCAAGGTCGCTGGCGCCATCGCTCCGGCGAGCGTGAACGGAGTGATGCACACCGCCTGACCGGCTTCGGAGAGTTCCGTGAGACCTTCCGCCATCGGGATGTCCAAGCTGAGTGGAGTGTTCGTGTTGACGATTGCCAGCACGGCCGGCTCGGCCGCGAGGCCGTCTCGATCGGTGCCGAGTGCGATCGCTGCGATGTCGATCGAGTCCGCCGCACGCTCGCGACCAAGCGCAATCCCCTGCCAGTTCTTGTCGAGCAGTTGTGCCAGCGACGCGAGAAGGTCGAGGTGCCGCGTCTCGGCTGGGAGATCCATGGCCTCGAATGGGCCACCGCCCTCCTGATGGATGATGTTGACCGACTGAATGAGCCGAAGAAAATCACGCTGCTCCGCGAACGTGCCGGGCCGCCGACCGTGGTCGAGATCGGAACAGAACGCGGGTCCGCCGATCGCGGTGAAGATCAGATGGTTGCCGCCCACGGTCAGGTTGCGCTGCGGATTGCGGGCGCGCAACGTGAACGTTGAGGGTGCAGTGCGAATTGTCTCCATCACCATGTCGGGGTCGAATCGCACGCGGTCGTCGAGTACGGCACAGCCTGCGCGTCGGAATCGCTCGCGAGCACCAGGCTCGAGGACCCGCATGCCCGTGTGCGCGAGGAGTTGGAGCGAGGCTTCGTGAAGATCCTCCAGCTGTTCGGGTCGAAGGACCTCGGTGTGCGGCCGCTGATTGACCACGTCGCGCCAAGCGAGTTGACTGATCGTCCCTCGGCCGCGCCCCGAACGATCAGGTCGAATGCGAGCCATCAGTGTCCGTCCTCGGCGGGGCGCACGGCCTGCAGAACACGCAGACGACTCTCGAAGTCCTCGTGAGCGTGGTAGCACCCCTCGAAGACGCGGGTACCGGTGTAGGCCATTCGTCCGTGCAGGGTCCGCCAGTTGTCGAACAGCACGACGTCGCCGGGGTCGAGACGAATCGTCAGCCAGTGGCTGCGGTCGTTGATCAACTCATGGAGGTAGCCGTACGCCTCGTACCACGCAGTCATCTCCTCGGGGTCCAAGAGGAAGGGCGCTCGGTCGTAGTTGTTGAACGTGAGTTGCCGGACCAACCCGCGGCTATTGACGCTGATCGTCGTGCGTTCGGCGCGGAGATGCACCCCGGGTTCGATGTACTGGCCGGGAACGGCGACGCGAGTCAGGAGGCCGTAGTACTCGGGCGCCTCGCGCCGAAGCCGTTCGGCGACGTCGAAGCCGTCGACGAGGATGCTCTCGCCTCCGGTGCCCGAGCGCTCCATGCACGCAAACATCTGCGTACCCGGCGAATCGTGGGAGTAGGACCCGTCGGTGTGCGGCTCAAGAAAAGTTTCGGAGTACGCGGAATCGGCGTGGTCGGCCAGATCGGACGCGAGCGTCCACATCTCCCCGAAGATGGTGGCGCGGATCGGTCCGACACGCCGCGCCAATTGCTCGGCCGCGCCCCCGGTCGTGTCCAACCCCCGAACGAGACCGAATCCCCGTGCATCGACATCGTCAAGCCATTCGAGTAGCGCTTGGTCGTCGTGCAGCACGGCATCGGCATCGCGCCACGGGGACACATCCGCAACATTGGGGAGGCCGGTGAGATCGGGGAGGTTCTCGACGCCCCATGTCTCACGTCGAGGCATTGATGGCATGGCGAGGCCGCTCAGCAGTTCCAACGTGAGCCGTGAGGACGGTTCGCCGTCGGCCCACTCGATGACCAGCGCATCGGGCGTGTGATGCAGTGCCTCCACGACGAGATCCCCCGGGATCGCGAACGTGTCCACGAGTCGCTGGCGACTTGCCGGGTCGAGTGAGGCAGGGTCTTCGCTGTGGTCGCGTACCCACCGCAACGGCAGTTGCAGCGTGGCGGTTGACCCGGCACCATCAGTGTCGCCATGACACCGCAGCTCCACCCGGATCTGACCATCAGGCGCGACATCAGCGCGTTCGATGCACACCGATTTGTTGGACATCGACGACTCTCCTTGGGCCTGACGGATGCCACGGGCTGGGCACGATAATCTTAGCTCCCAGTCGATCTGACCCGCTCACTGGTGCGCGCCAGACGGCACTGTTGCATTGCGCCACTATGACGGTCGAGTCGTTGCGTTCTGTCACTCTAAGTGGTTGTGGTGCTGGGCGACAGTGTCGTTCGAGGCCTACTGGCGCCACTGACGGCGGCTGGAGTTCGCGCTGGATGACTCAATGCAACAGTGCCCCGGCGGCGCCAGGCGCGTAGAGCGCCGGCATTTGAGCGTCCTCAAGCACGCCGCGACGCTCGCGAACACGGTCAACGAACCCTAGCTGCAGCGTTCGGCGCCGCCGCCACGGCCGGTCAGAACCCGTTGCGGACGTGTTGTGCGAGAACTTCTCTCTGCGCGTCCTCGTCGAGGTGGTCCAACCGACCGCCGGAGTACCGCTGCGGGACAAAACGCCTCAACGATCGAAGCAGGCGGCGCAGCAACCTCATCAGTGAAGTGTACGCAGGCACACCCACGACGGTGATTCAAGTGTGTTGCTGCGCACGCAGCCAGCTGACGCGCCTGCTTTGACCTTCTCTCCCGAAAACGCAGAAAGCCCGCCTCGAAGGACGGACTTTCTTAAACGCTGATCAGAGACTTTCCTGATCGGCTGATGGTGGCGGGGGTAGGATTTGAACCTACGACCTTCGGGTTATGAGCTGGCTCGGGTGCATGTCGGGCTGTGACGGGTTGTGCCGATTCGTGCCGCTGAGCAGGGCTTTCGCGACTTCCTGATGTCGGGATGTGATAGCTGATTTCGGCCTGTGACGACCAAATCGTTAGAAGAATCGTTAGAAGACGTGCGTATTTCATCCACTTGCCTGATTCAGGCAAGTTGACTATCTGAGCAAATTGGTTCAGACTGGAGCTCAACCCCTCCTCACGATTCAGACGATTCTCACATGGCCCGCAAACCGACTCCGAAGGTGATTCAGAAGCTGCTCGCCGGCGCAGGCGAGCAGCTCGCGGGCCGGCTCCCGTCGAGCTGGCAAGTGTCGGTGGCGTCGCGGACAGCCGACGGGGGGATCATCCGCTTCGTCTCCCCTGCCGGTGACCGTTTCGAGGTGCAGGCGTTCGTCCGAAGACGGATGGATCCTCGGGCAGCCGCGACGCTGCCCGACTTCGACGAGCCGACCGTCGTGATATCCGATTGGCTCAGCCCTCGCACGAGGACGATCCTCGGCGATCGCGCACAGAGCTACGCCGACTCCACCGGAAACCTGTCGATCTCCCTCGATGAGCCGCTGGTCGTCATCCAGGCTGACGGTGCAGCGCGAGACCCGGCCCCGCGTCCCAAGACGCTGAGCAGTCTGCGCGGGCCACGAGCGTGGGCGCTCGAACGCACACTGGCCGAGGTGGTCCCGCCTTACGGTCTCGGCGAACTCGCCGAGGCGCTCGACATGGACGCCGGCTACGTCTCCCGTCTGCTCACCGGGCTCGGCCAGGAGTTGCTGATCGAGCGCCAGCCCCGCAAGCCGATCGAGCGGGTCGACTGGGAGGCGATGATCCGTCAGGTCACGCGCACCTACGGCCTGCTCGCCGACAACGAGACCACGAGTTGGATTGCGCCCGCAGGCCCGGAGCAGTTCCTTCGAGACCTGTCGTCGTCGAAGCTGAAACGGTGGGCCGTCACCGGCTCGTTCGCGTCCAGCCGACTCGTCTCGGTTGCCGCGCCCGAGATCGCCGTCGTCTACACCGACGATCCTGAGCGGCTGGCCGAGACCGTTCGGCTGCGTCCGACAAGAACCGGCGGGAACGTTGTGACAGCCGTTCCCTACGATCCAATTGTGTATGAGCGCACCTGGGAGCAGAACGGTCTCGTGTTCGCATCGCTCGCGCAGGTCGCCATCGACTGCCTCACCGGGTTCGGCCGCATGCCGGCCGAAGGTGAAGCGCTCCTCGACTGGATGCGACAACGCGCGCCTCGGTGGCAGTCGGCAGCACTCACCTCGGAGCCTGAACTCCCGTGAGTGACGGACTCAGGAGCGAGTACGTCGATGCCCGCTGCGTCCTGCTCGATGCTCTCGTGGGGCTTCGCCCGCACCTCGACGCGTTCGTCCTGATCGGAGCCCAAGCGGTCTACGTCCGCACCGTGGATCGACTGCCCGGATACCAACCATTCACCACCGACGCCGACCTCGTCTTCGACCCTGCTCGACTCGCGGACGAACCGTTGCTGGTCGACGCCATGACGACGGCTGGTTTTGTCTACAGCGGCAAGCCGGGCATCTGGCACTGCACGGTCTCTCACGCTGACCGACCTGACCACGTCGTGCCCGTCGACCTCATCGTCCCGAAGGAGATCGCTTCGACGACAGGTAGGCGTGGCGCTCGTCTTCCGGGCGGGCACGGGAAGACAGCAGCACAGAAGACCGAGGGCGTCGAAGGCACGCTCGTTGACAACGACCTCATCGAGATCGGCGCGCTCGACAAGGACGACATCCGCGTCGTCTCGGTCGCAGTCGCTGGCCCTGCCGCGCTGATTGTGGCGAAGGCGTTCAAGCTCGGTGAGCGGCTCGACAATCCTCGACGGCTCCTTCCGAAGGACGCTGGCGATGTCTTCCGGCTGTACGAAGCGAACTCGGTGAAGTCACTCCTCGAACGATTCGAGAGAGTCGCGTCCGACGAACGAAGTGCCGAGGTCACCCGAACAGCGATGGGCTATCTCCGAACCTTGTTTGCCACGCCACGGTCGCCCGGCATCGGTTTGGCTTCGACTGCTCTCGGCGATCGCGCTGCCGAGTACGACGTCGCTGAGATCATGGCCGACTACACCCAGGAACTGCTCCGAGCGATCGAGGACTGAATCTTCGATCGGGCGCGTCGTCGTCATAGAGCCGGGCAAGGCTCACCGATCTGTCGTCGCTCGAACTCGGACAACTCAGCGCGCAAGTCGTCGGCCTTCGACCGGACGGCATCGAGTTCGAGTTGCTCAAGCTTCGTGGCGGCTGCACTGAAGCGGGCCAGGTGTTCCTTGTTCGAGCGGTACTGGGCTTCGTTTGTGATCATGGTGCGTCTCCCTTCGAGAGGTAGGTGACGACGGTTCCTGTGCGATCGATCAGCTACCGAACAGTCAGACGTCTTCGAGGATGCCGAAGAACTCGTCGTCATCTTCGTCGGTGAGCTCGGCTTGGAAAATCGCCGATGACCCGAGACTTCTAACGTAAGCCGGCTTTGTCGAGGATCTCGATGAGGCTCGGGCGCCGGCGATGTTGTTCGCGCAGCGCAGCCAGGTGCTCATCGAACTCCTCGGACACCCCGGCTGCGGCGGCTGCCTTCTGCGCCCTCTTCAGTTGCTTTGCTACGGACTGGTAGGCGCGGCGGTCAGCGGTCTGCAGCGTGGAGTCGATGAGCCGGAGGTAGACGCCCAACGCCGCTGCCGGCTCCGTCGCCTCTCGTGCTTCGGCAAGTTGCGCCCATCGCTGATTGCCGAGGTCTGCCGTCGATCTGGTCGCCGCATCCCATGCTGCGTCGGCATCACCATCGCGGAGCAACGCATCGACGAGACCTCCGACATCGCGAGCCGCGAGCACCTCACGTGCAGCGGCCTGCTCGGCCGACCAGGCATCGGTCGCCGCTGCAGCGGTCTTCAGCAGTGCGTAGGTGGTCGAACTGGGCATCTGTTCGTGCTGCTCGCGTCGCAGATCGAGCACCGCGACGTCGTCGCCACGGTCCGCGATCACCCCAGCTGCGATGTCGTAGAGCTTGGCGACCTGCCAACCGCTCGTCGACTCGATGCCTCTCCGCGCCCACGCCAGCGCGTCGTCGCCACGACCGAGTTCGAGCATTGCCTCGGCGACCCGGATGAATTGATGCGCGCCCGTGAGATCGCCGCCCAGCAGCTCGACAATGCGATCGATGTCGCCATCGAGCACGGCCAGCCTTTCCTCGGTGTAGCGCACAGCGAAGTCTCGATCGGAAGTCGCCGGTCGATCATCGACCGCGCGTCGCAGGAGCGCGAGGCCGTCGTCGCCCAGCGCTGCCGCATAGCGAACCGGGTCGACGGTGAAGAAGTCCTGGTCGTCGAACCCGAACCGCACCATCCACTTCGCCAACGCTTTGGGGTCGGCGACGCCGGCGTCGCAGATCTGTTCATGGGCTTCGAGGAGTTGACGGGCGACCTCGCCGATCGCGCCGGACGAGTCGTCGGCGTGCATGATCACCTTGATCACCCGACCGATCGCCAGCTCGACAAGCTTGAGCAACTCGCGCGACGGCGCGCTCTGCGCCGTCGCCGTGATCTCATCGACGACGATGGTGGCGTCATCCGCCCACTCCATGGATTCCCGGTAGCCCATGTGTCGCCGAGTTCTCAGTCCGTCGAGCTCGGAACGCAAGGTTGAGAGTCGATCGGTCGGCGTGGCCCCTGCAAGTCGGATCGTTCGAGCGACATCACCGTGTCGAGCCGCAGCGTCCAGCAGCAGTCGTCGTACCTCGCCGCCATCGAGCCGATCTACGATGACATCGAGTTCATTGTCCGGTCCCCCGGCTGCCGATCGTGCCATGATGCGCAACGTACCCGCCGCACCTGTTTGTCAGACGACTCGCCGTCGCACCTCATCGGCGAAAGATGGAGCACCGGCCCGAGCCAGGGCGTCCAGGAGCCCTGACAGCGTCTTGGGTTCTCGCTTGTTGGCGGCAGCCTGCTGACGAAGCTCTTCGATCACGACGCTCGGCGCGAGATCAAGTTGGTCGAGCAGGAACGTGTCGGGGTCGATGACGTCGATCTCGAACGGGTCGACGCTCATCGCTGGAAAGTCGCGGATGTTGAAGGTGACGATGGCCGCGGCGTCAGCGCGCACGGCTGCAGCAAGCACGTGGCGATCCTTCGGATCACACGTCAGCCCGTCGATGAGCGATCGGTAGCCGCCGATCTCGGCATCGGGAAAGGCCCGGCGCATCTCGGTCAGAAGTCGGTCGACCGAGTGGGCGTTGAAGCCGTCCTCGACGAGATTCCGGTGCAGTTCGTCGAGGATGTCGTTGGACCAGAGGGCTCGATACAGACCGCGCTCCGCTTGGCGGAGCAGGGTGTCACGCAGGTGTGCCGGGTAGATGACGCACGTATCGAGCACGACGGTGAACGGCACGGACCGTCACCGTGTGCGCTTCGGAGTCGCTGTCCGCTCGTACATGTCGGCCTCGTCGGCGATCTCGACCATGCGATCGAGAGCCGCACGGCGTTCGAGCGAACTGCGCTCCCGGTACGCGAGAACATCGGCGAGGCGGACCCGGCGATGCCGACCTGGTTGTTCGAAGGGCATGTCGCCGGCTTCGAGGAGCTTGACGAGGGTCGGGCGGCTCACGCCCAACAGGTCGGCCGCTTCCTGCGTCGTGAGTCGTTGATGGACAGGTGCGATCGTGACGGCCTGTCCGGCTGCCATGGCCTCGACGATGTCACGGAGCACCTCGAAGACCTCAGCAGGCAGGATCAAATGCTGGCCATTGGGGCCAGACAGGGTTGTCGCCAGTTCAGGCCCCGAAAATGTCCGGAGCATCGCAACGAGTTCGTCAAGCGGCTCGGTCGGCGGCAAGACCGTGTGTTCCAGCGTGGATGCAGTCATCTTGGTTTTCCTCCTGAGACCCCAATGATACTGCAATTCGAAAAATTCGCAAGCCGACGCCAACGTACTCGTCTGCGCTGCAGCAATCGAACATCGGGAGATTCAACTCATTTTCGCAACGATCGTCTCATTTTTGCTCGGCAACCAGTGGGCTCGCCGAAACTCGTCCAAGGTCTGGTCGTCTCGGTGGCCACACTGGTCGCATGGACGCCGCGTTCGCTACACGAGACAATGTTCGGCGCGTGTTCGTGGCGGGCGACACCCACGGGAACACTCCGTGGGTCGAGGGGCTTGCTGCAACGGCGGCTGCGCACGGCTGCCCGATCGTGATCCAGGTGGGCGACTTCGGCTACTTCCCGCACCATCCCGACGGGCCTCGGTTCCTGACGGCCGTGGATACCGCCTGTGCGCGCCACGGTGTCGAGCTCTGGTTCATCGACGGCAACCACGACGACCACTCCGCTCTCGCCGAGCATCGCAAGAACGACACACCGATCGCCCTGAGCGATCACGTGACGTACATCCCGCGCGGCGCGAGGATCAGTCTTGGAGGTCTCACGTTCGGCTTTCTTGGCGGGGCGTTCTCTGTCGATTGGCGCGACCGCACACACGGCAGCGACTGGTGGCCGAACGAGATGACAGAACGCTCCGACGTCGCTCACCTCGGCGGCGAACCCCTCGACGTGCTGATCGCTCATGACGCGCCGGCAAGGCTCGACCTGGCAACGTGGCGGCTGCCAGCCGAGGATCAGGTCCGCACCGACCAGGTCCGGTCACTGATCGCGACAGCAGTCGAGGCGACTCGGCCGCGCATCGCGTTCCACGGGCATTGGCACCACGCCCACGACACTGAGCTCACGTGGATTGATCGAGTCACGACCGAACAGTCCGGCGCGCTTGCTTGGCAGTCGACGCGGACGGTCGGGCTCAGCTGCGACGGCGACACCATCGGCGGCTGGCTGATCCTCGATGTGGCCACGCTCGACGTCCGCTGGCCGACTCCCCCGGACACCGGACACATCGCGCCGAGCCCGACGCGGTCTGAGCCGGAGGTCGAGCCGTGACGACGTGGTTCACGGCCGACCTCCATCTCGGCCACCGCAACATCATCGACTACTGCAACCGACCGTTTCGCGACGTCGATGCGATGAACGACGCCCTCATCGACAACTGGAACGAGATGGTTGCCACGGACGACACGGTCTGGGTTGTCGGCGACTTCGCGCTCGGCAAGATCGCCGACACGCTGCCGATGGCACAAGCACTGCATGGCCGGAAGATTCTCGTCGCTGGCAACCACGATCGTTGCTGGGCTGGGCATGGTCGTCGAGCTGACGGATGGACCGAGCGCTACCTGGATGCCGGCTTCGACAAGGTGGTGCAGGGGTCGACGCGTGTCGACGTCGGCGGTACGACCGTCGTCGTGTGCCATTTCCCGTACCGTGGTGACAGCCAGCATCACGACCGGTTCGTCGAGCGCCGCCCGATGGACAAGGGCGAGTGGCTGCTGCACGGCCACGTTCACGACCGCTGGGCCCAGGAGGGTCGGATGATCAACGTCGGCGTCGACGCAACGGGCTACCGCCCGGTCGACTCGGCGGTCATCGCTGGCATCATTCGTGCGGGGCCGGCGCAGCAGTCGGTCCCCGAGGCGAATGTGTCCGATCGGTCGGCAACGTCAGGGTGAGCGGTCAGCCCCAGAAGATCCCGGTGCGGTCGAGCTTCACTTCCTCGATGAGCGCGTCGAGGTGTGGTGTCGGTTCGGCGAGGTCGTACTCGTGGAACTTCAGGTTTCGATCTCGCCAGTACAGCGACCACTGCCTGCGCACCTTCGTGTAGCGGAAGCGGCAGATCGGGAACCGAGTCCACTCCGTGCCAAGGCCCTTGCGCCACGGTGGCCGACATTCGAGCACGGTGATCGTGCGGTCGGTGACGTCGATCTCGAAGCGGATCTGGTCACGCGCCCGCGGCGGCATCTCGGCGTTCCGTTGGTCAATCCACTTGCGGACCCTGGCGAGGTCGAGATCAGGAATCATCGCTCTCCCATCGATCCGTCTCAATCTCGAGGCCGGCAAAATCGTACAGGCTCATCGGATCAGTCTGGCCGGGAAGGATCAGCGACTGGGGCCGATCGGTCCTGCGGAGGCTCAACGGCATAGCCCATTGTCTGGAGCTGAGACACTGCCGTGAAAGGGTCGTTGCGCACAGCGGCGCGAAGCTGCAGTGCGAGCCAGTCCGACCGATGGCGGGTGAGTACGTCCTCCCATCCTGGGTGCAGACCGGGGATGAGACGCTCAGTCCAGAGGAACTCGATGAAGTCCTCGATCGAGGGCCGGAATCGCCGGCCGCCTACTGGGATGTGGAACTTCTCCAGGCCACGAAGCTGGCGGTCGCCGTTGAGGCCTTGGACGTATGCAAGCTCCTCCGAGGAGCCATGGATCTGCACATGTGCCGCACTACGCCGGTGCCGGGCAGGGCTGTTGTCGTCGGGTTCGTTCCCCTTGTCGCGGTCGTATTCGACGCGCACGGCTGGCCGCTTGGTCTTCTCGTCGATGACCAGGCCGAACACAGACTGCTGCACGGCGAGATGATCTCCAGTGTCGTCGAGTCGCACTTGGAAGGAGGTGCGGAGCCACAACCGGGGCGGCTCTCCGTCTGGGAGTCCGGCGACGATGGGAATCAACGAGACGGACGCCGGGGTCGATCCCTCCGGGTATACCCAGGCGAGCTCCGGTGGACCCTCGAACGGTGTAACAACGAAACGAACGTCTGTCGAGACGGTACCGTTCACGACTTCAGTCAGGATTGATGCGAACGCTTCGGCCGACTCGATGAGATTCCCCACGCCGTACTGCCGGCTATTGCGAGGGCGCCAAGGCTCCCTTGACCATCAGCCAAAGGTCGCGGAGCTCATCGCTCGGAAGATCGTCCACGTCGGATGCTACGAAATCATCGACCGACAGGCCATAGGGCGCGACCACGGCCTCAACCTGCCGGCGCAGTGTTTCGGAAGTCAGTGGAGCGGTCGTCATGTCGATCACTGTAGCGATGGGCTGTCACAGAGTCCGGTCGGAATGCCCGTCGACAAAGGTGAGTTTGCGCCACTTCGAGCTCACACAGCTCAAACCTCAGGCGCCAGAACGGTCTTCTGGGGGTACGGCGAGGATCTGCGTGGAATACGGCGCTTTCTTGCACCGACGAGGCCACTTCGTCAATCGTCAGATTCCAGTCGCGCTTCTGTTGACGACGAAATGGGAGGTTCGTCGTCCGCTGGCGTCAGCGAACTTCGGTCGAGACCGGGTCGAGGAGCAGACGGCAGCCCTCGGTGAACTCTTCGACTTCGGCGACCACCCTGATGTTGAGGCCAGGCCCGATCGCGTCCGGAATGTTCGATCCGGTCATTTTGAGGTCGGTGAAGTTCTCGTCCTCGAATTGGAACGACGGGCCGGGAGCGGCGACGGTGTCGCTGAAGTCGCCCACGTAGATGAGGAAGTCGAAGCGGGTGTCGTAGTCGTCGTGGTTCGCCACGAACGCAACGTTGCCGTCGAACTCGATGGTCCGGCCTCGATAGCTGGAAGCGAATGCGCTCACAGAGTCATCGCACTCGCCGGGCCCAGTCAACAGAGCCGCAAGATCCTCGTTGTTCTCAGCAGTCAACACTTCCACCGTGGGAGCACTGGTGTCCACGGGCTCAGGCTCTTCGATCGGAGCGTCCGTCGCGACAGGCTCAGGCTCTTCGACTGGTGCGTCCGTCGTAACTGGCTCAGGTTCGGTCGGTGGCGTTGTGTCCGACGACGCCTGTTCGTCCGATTCGCTGGCCGAGTCGGACTCCTCTTCGTCGCATGAGCGGTCGACTGAGAGTCGCGGTGGGTCAGTGACGTCTTGCCCGGCGTCTGGCACCTGTTCGCACACTTGCCAGTTGGACTCGTCGAGGATGCCGAACGTGCCGCCGCCGAGCACTTCGACTTCGTCCTCGACGCCAGCACGTTCGATGTCGCTGAGAGCAACATCGAGGCTCGTGCCGATGACATCGGGCATCACCGTTGATGACTCCGCGGTCGGCTCCGATGTGCAGCCCACCAATCCGCATATCGCTGCAATCGCAGCGATCACCCGCCCATGATCGACATCACTACCTCCGCTTAGGGTTGGAACCGCAGGGAGCGTAGCCGTAACAACGAGCCATCTCACCTGCTCACTTCGGGGTTCGACGAGGATCTGCTCAGGGTCGCTTGCCAGTCCTCGTCGCATCCCTTGTACCCCGGCATCGAACGCTCGGGGCTGCTGTCGTTGCCGGAAGGTTGTGTCAGTTCGAGTTCATGCCGAACGGCCGTCGTGTGAGGAGCGCTCGCTTGTAGTGGGCCTCAGCCTCGTCCACTTCACTCGCGATGACGCTTGGACCGAACACGCGCAGGATGCTGAAAACGAAGTGGCGGGCGTGACTCGGGTCGAGTTGCGCGAGGTCTCGCAGTGCAACATTGCCGCCGTGTCCGTCGCGGGCGTAGGCGCCCCAGCGCCCCAGGATCCGCTCTCGACCGTCGGCCTTGCCCACGTAAAGCTTGCCGTTCGTTGAGTCAGCGATGAGGTAGACGCCCTGCACCGAACTCAAGGCGGCCTGCCATTCGCTGTAGCGATGGTCCGCCACGACGTCGACCAACTCTTCGTAGGGAATGAGCAGTCGGTCGAAGCCGGGGAAGGGAACGGCATTCGGGTCCGCGATCTCGACGAGCGGGAATGCGGCTGCGATCTCACCACCCTTTGCCCAGTTGATCGTGTCCTTCGGCCATTCGATGACGAGTCGGTTCCTCAGCGCTGCCAGCATCTCGGACTCGTGGAGGTCGAAAAAGCGCGAATCGGCGGTTCTCTCGCCAAGAACTTCGCCACGATTCTCATAAGCGCACACGAACCGGGAACGGCGTGCCCCATCCCCCATGAAGATCAGCCAAGTGTTTGCGGGCTGCTGGGGGATCTTCGAAGCCCGCAGATCCTGGTGGCGCGTGAAAGCCAGGAGATTCGCCGGGGTCGCGTCGGCGGACGTGCGGATGCCCTCCAACGTCTTGTAGGTATGCCGGATGGCCATGACGTCGTCGAATCTCGTGACCCCTCCTGCCGCAAGGATGTGGCCCAGATTGAGGTTGCCGCCGTCATCTGCCACGAGCAGATGCTAGATGATGAGTTCCAAGGGGTTCGCGCGCTCCGCGCGATGATCCACCATCTGGTTCACGAGGGTGTCCAAGATCAGGGGCCTACACAAACCCTGATCCCAAAGGACACAGCGCATGAACCCTGACCTGGACACCCTCGCAACCCGACTCTGCGTCACGATCGACGACCTCCTGCTTGAACACCCACAGTGGGCACCTGAACGGCCCGCCATCGGGATCGCCCCGAAACTCACCGATGCCGAACTGATCACCCTCGCCGTCATCCAAGCCCTGCTCGGCTACACCTCCGAAGCCCGCTTCATCCGCCACGCCAACATCCACCTGCTCGGCCTGTTCCCACGACTACCGCAACGCTCCGGCTACAACAAACGACTCCGCCACGCCGCGGCCACGATGCAACACATCATCGCGACGCTCGCCCGCGACTGCCCGTCATGGAACGACGACCTCTGGCTGGTCGACTCCACCCCAGTCGAGTGCGGCCGCAGCCGTGAAACGGTGAAGCGATCTGACATGGCCGGCTACGCCACCTACGGCTACTGCGCCAGCCACTCCCGCTTCTTCTGGGGACTCCGACTGCACCTCATCGCCACGCCATCGGGGCTGCCTGTCGCCTACGCGTTGACCGGAGCCAAGACCGACGAACGCGACACCGCCTTGGCGATGATCCACCTCGATCCGGCACTCGGCGGGCGGCCAGGTCAGGTGTTGATGGCCGACAAGGGCTACCGATCTGCTGCGTTCGAGGCCGAACTCAACGACGCCGGCATCACACTGATCCGACCGAAGGTGCGCTCAGAAAAGACGGAACGACTGCACACCCGATTCCTGAAACCGTTCCGTCAGATCATTGAATCGGTCAACCAGACCTTGAAAGCCCGACTCGACTTGGAACGCCACGGCGGCCGCAAACCCGAAGGCGTCTGCGCCCGCATCCTGCAACGACTCCTCGCGCTCACCGCCGCGATCTGGCACAACGAAACCAGCGGTGCTACCGGACCCGCCCGATCACTACTCGCCTACGACCACTGACCACCAACCCCTTGGAACCAATCATCTAGCGGAAACCCCTCGCGAATCTCCGTTTCGCGCACCATTCTTCTAACCACGTGGTTAGAAGAATGGTTAGAAGATCGACCCTGGGAAGCAAAGAAGCCCTGGCAGATCATGCGATCTACCAGGGCTTTCGTTGGTGGCGGGGGTAGGATTTGAACCTACGACCTTCGGGTTATGAGCCCGACGAGCTACCGAACTGCTCCACCCCGCGGCGAACAGTGATGCCATGATAGAGCCGTCGCGATGCGAACACAACCGGCTTCTTCAGAACGATGCCGCGGACGGCCTGGGGCGGGCAGGGCGAGCCCCTGCGGGGTGCTGTGAGCACCGCCCAACAAGCCCTCAGCGCCAACTGAACAGATACGTTGCGCCCGTGACCGCAGTAATAGAAACCAGCGCCGGCGCAGCCGCTGCAAGCGAGGCCCCACGTGGGTTGCTCGGCGCAGGCATTGCCGTCACCGCGTGGTCGACCGGAACAATCCTCGCGAAGTACCTCGACATGGACGCGTTGGCGATCGGTACCTACCGGTTCTTCGTCTTCTTTATCGGCCTCACCTTCTACATGCGTGCCCGCGGCGTGCCGTTCAGGGTGCAGATCATTCGCAAGTCGATGTGGGGTGGCATCGCACTCGGTGCCGACATCGTGTTCTTCTTCTCAGCTGTCAAAGCAACGAGCGTCGTCAACGCCACGACCATTGGCTCCCTGCAACCGATCTTGGTGGGCGTGATCGCGGCCCGCTTCTTCGGCGAGAAAATCCGACCACGCGACGCCCTCTGGTCACTCGTCGCCCTCGCTGGAGCGTTCGTGGTCGTCACCAGCGCAACAACGGACGACGTCACCAGCTTGCGGGGCGACCTGCTCGCCGTTGGCGCCATGTTCTCGTGGAGCGCGTATTTCATCGCATCGAAGAAGTCCCGTTCGACGATGACATCGACCGAGTTCACCGCAGGCACCTCGATCTGGACGGCAGCGATTTGCCTCGTGATCGGGCTCCCCCTCGGACAGGACCTATCGTGGCCGAACGCCTCCAATTGGGGCTGGCTGATCCTGATGATCATCGGCTCCGGCATCGTCGGCCATTCTCTGATGAACTGGTCGCTCCAGCGGATTCCTCTCTGGGTCGGGTCGACGTTCACGCTCTTCATCCCCGTCGCCTCCGCCACACTCGCGTGGATCATCCTCGGTGAGGCCGTCACAGCGTTGCAAGGCATCGCGATGGCCTGCGTGATCGGTGCGTTGGCAATGATCGTCCGCGGCCAAACCAAGCCTGCGGTCAAAGCTGCATCCGAAGCCGCTGCATGATCGCCCTCGCCGGCACCGAAGTCCTCGGTTACGCGGCGTCGGCGATAGTCGTCACGTCGCTCACGATGAGTTCGGTTGTCCGCCTGCGGCTGCTTTCGTTCTGCGGCTCGATCACGTTTTTCACCTACGGCTTCCTGATCGAGTCGACGCCGATCATGGTGACAAACATCGCCATCGCCGCGATCAACATCTGGTTCCTGACCAAAGAGTTCCGCTCCGGAGCCATCGATCTCGGCGTGTCCGACATCCCGGCCGATTCACCGTTCCTCCTCGACTTCATCCGCTTTCACACGAGCGACATCGGCACCTTCCAGCCCGACTTCGCCATGCCCGTCGGCGATGACGTCTTGGCCCTCGTCCTCACTCGCGACGGATTGCCCGCCGGCGTGCTCATCGGCCATCAAAACGGCGACACGCTCACCGTCGACCTCGACTATGTGCTCGCCGCCTACCGGGACTCGCGGCTCGGCGACTGGCTCTACGGACGCGGGTCGAACGTGTTCCGCCAGCATGGCATCACGCAGCTTCGAGCCGAGGCGACCACCGACATCCACGATCGGTATTTGCACCGCATGGGTTTCAAACCCACGTCAGCCGGCGACCCCGGCGACTTCGTTCTCGTCCTCTGAAACGATTCGCCCGATGCGCCCGGCTCGCGGACGACTATCCGACAACCGGGACGGTCTTCATAGCTTCGGCGATGGCTTCGTCAGGTAGTTCGTAATCGACCATGTCGCCCGACAGGTATTTTTCGTAGCTGGCCAGGTCGAGATGGCCGTGCCCACACAGAGCCGTGAGGATGACCTTCTCTTCACCGCTCTCCTTGCATGCCAGCGCCTCGCGCACCGCAGCAGCGATGGCATGCGTCGGCTCGGGGGCCGGGATAATGCCCTCAGCTTTGGCGAAATCGAGGGCGGCGGCGAAGCACTCACGCTGCGGAATCGAGATCGCCTCGACGAGCCCTTCGTTGTACACATGCGAAACGAGCGGCGCCATGCCGTGGTAGCGCAAGCCACCCGCATGGATCGGCTCCGGCACGAAGCTATGGCCGAGCGTGTGCATCTTCATCAACGGTGTCATGCCAGCGCTGTCTCCGAAGTCGTAGCGGTACTCGCCCTTGGTCAGCGTCGGGCACGCCGCCGGCTCCACGCAGCGGATGATCGGGTTCATCCTGCCTGCGAGCTTTTCGCGCAGGAACGGGAACGCCAGGCCACCGAAGTTCGAACCGCCACCAGTGCAGCCAACGAGCACGTCGGGCACCTCTTCGACCTTGGCGAGTTGCAGCAGGGCCTCTTCACCAATGATTGTTTGGTGCATCAACACGTGGTTGAGCACGGAGCCGAGCGCGTAGCGGGCGTTGGGATCTTCCAGACACATCGCCACCGCTTCGGAAATGGCGATTCCGAGCGAGCCCGTGTGGTCGGGGTTCTCGGCAAGCAGCGACCGGCCAAATGCGGTCAGATTTGACGGAGACGAGTGCAGGGTGGCGCCCCAGATCTCCATCATTGTCTTGCGGTGCGGCTTCTGCTTGTACGACGCAGCAACCTGCCAGATCTCGCACTCCATCCCGTACTGGGCAGTAGCGAAGGCGAGCGCCGAACCCCACTGGCCTGCGCCGGTTTCGGTCGTGAGCTTCGTGATGCCCTCTTGATGGTTGTAATACGCCTGCGGCACCGCCGTGTTGGGCTTGTGCGAACCGGCCGGGCTGACACCCTCGTACTTGTAATAGATGCGTGCCGGGGTGTCGAGCATCGCTTCGAGGCGCTTCGCACGGAACAGCGGACTGGGACGCCACAGCCTGTAGACATCGAGAACACCGCCAGGAATGTCGATGTAACGCTCGGTCGACACCTCTTGCTCGATGAGCGCCATCGGGAACAGCGGCGCAAAATCTTCAGGGCCGGCCGGCTGATGCGTACCCGGATGGAGCGCCGGAGGCGGCGGCGTCGGCAGGTCAGCAACGATGTTGTACCACTGGGTCGGCATTTGCGATTCTTCGAGAAGGATCTTGTTCGGAGTGTCTTTGCCAGCCATGACCCAACAGTAGTCAGCTAGATTTTGGTTTGACCCATGGGATTCTTCCGCAAAAAAACCGACGAACCGAATCAGATCGACATTCTTCGTGCCGAACTCGTTGACCTCAAACAGCGACTCGATGCGTCCGATCAGCAGAAGGCCGAGCTGCTCTCGATGGTCGACACCGTCGATCAGACGAACTCGTTGCTGTACCAGCGGGTCGATTCCCTCGATGTGGTCAGCGCACATCTCGACCGGCGAGTCGGCGAAGTCGACGCCCGAGTTGGCGACGCCACACAGCGCATCGGCGCCGTCGATGATCGGGTCAGCCAGGTCGGCCAGCAGGTCGGCGAAGTCGGCCATCGTTTCGGTGCGGTCACCGAACTCTCCGATCAGGTTCGTGCACTCGCCGACCGGCTCGAGGTCGAGTCGAAGAAGGTTCCGCCGCTCCCACGACCGGACCTCCGCATCAACGCACTCCTCGCCCGCATCGACCAACTGGCCGGTTCGGTCACCGACCACAACGGACGCATCGACCAACTCGCCGGTTCGATCACTGATCACAACGGACGCATCAATGCCGCTCAAGCAGCCTTGAGCGACGCCGACGTTGCACGCGTCGAAAGCGAACAGGCTCGCGCCACCGAACTCGCCGAGCTCGCCGATCAACTCCGCGCCGCAGCCGCAACCACAGCCATTCCGAACGACGCCAACACCACGAGCGCTGCCGACGTCCAGGCCGTACAGGATCAGGTCAGCGAAATGGCCGAGAAAATGTCGGCGCTCGACAACCGAATGAACAAGGTGTCGCTCGAATTGGCCAACCAGCTGACCGAGTTGAGTAACGACCTCGATGTGCTTCTCGATCAGGCCGATACCGACAAAGAGCCGTCAGCCGACGACGCTGTCGCCGCGAACGAACTCGTCACAGAAGCAATCGGGTCAGTCCAGCGCAGCACCGAGAAGCTCGCTGCCGAGCAGGCCCGCTACGAGATCCAGTTCCGCGCCGACCTCGCCGAACTGGCCGAGCTGTTCCGCCGCCCACTGATCTCCAACCGACGCTTACCCGAACAATAAGGTCCGAGACTCACCGCTCCGCCCAAGCCGCGTGAGGCGATGAGAGTTCCGCCGACCCAGCCTGTCCGAGACTCACCGCTCGGATGACTGGGACGAGTGGGGTCAGCCGGCTTCGAGGATGGCGAGTGCATCGGCGAGGCGAGCACGGGCTTCTTCGACCTTTGCCTGGTACCCACCGAGGTCACCGATGGCGAGTGCGTCATCGGCTTCGTCGAAGAGCGAGTCGGCAAGCGTCAACAGCTCTGCAGCGTCGACGGGCAGCCCAGATACATCGATGCCGCCGTCCTCGACTGGGACGACCGGAACAACATCGCTGGGTTCGGTCGGAACGCCGAGGACGTCACCGACATCACCTTCGAAGCCGGGGAACAGCCGTCGGACCCCTTCGGTGATCGTGTTTGCCAGCACCGAGTTGTTGCCGTTCGAGACAATGACGAAGCGGAACTCACTGACAGAGCGAACTGTGCCGGTCTCCTGCGGAACTGCGACGTAGTACGGCCTCACCCAGATCAGACCGTCGCCGACGGGAACTAATTGGAGGTCACCGAAGCGCACCTTGGTGCCGCCAGCATCCTGGTTGTCGAGTGTGATGCGGTCAGAGATTTCCGACTGTGACTCGGCGTTGCCTGCCACACGGAGCGGCCCGTCAGGAAGCTGACCGTTGCGTTCCTGCACGACGTACGTAGTCAGCTGGCCATATGTATCAGGGTCGCTCGACGCCGTCATGTACGCCTGCAACTGGGTACGGGTGTCCCCCGTCGAGAACGGCACGAATGGGCGAAGGATGACGAATTCTTCCTTGCGCTCCTCCCCGGGCTTACTGGTGTCAAAGACCGTGTAATACGGAGTGAAGCGTTCGGCGTTCGACTCGGTGGCGAATGTGTTGGCGGCCGCAGAAGGAGCTTCCGTGGCGGCATCGGTGGTCGTCCGCGTGTTGTTCGCCGGCGTTGCGCTGGGGGCCTGAGCCACCGACCACGCGTTGCCGTCGCGCTGGAAGAACAGCGCCGGGTCGAGCCGGTACTTCGAGTACACATCGGTCTGGATGCGGAACAGATCTTCCGGATAGCGAAGGTGTTCCCGAATCACCTGAGGCATTTCGTCGCCAGGAGTGAACAGGTCAGGGAACGCGCTCTGCCACGCCTTGAGGATCGGGTCCACGTCGTCGACGATGTAGAAGGTGACGTCGCCTGTGTACGCATCGACAACAACCTTGACGCTGTTGCGGACGTAGTTGTCGCTGTTGGACAGCCCGGACTGCGGTGAGCGCTGCACGGCGCCAATGGACTGGGCATACGGGAAGCGTGACGAGGTCGTGTAGCCGTCGACCACCCACACTGCTTTACCGTCGACGGCGACCGGGTAGGGGTCAGCGTCATATGACAAGAAGGGCGCCAGCTTGTTGAGGCGGTCGATGACGTTGCGCACCCAGAGCATCTGGGAGTCGGCCTGGATTGCACCCGAGCCAACGACGTTGTAGTCGAGGAAGGCGAGGGCAAAGGCCGCACGGCGAGTGAACGAGTTCATTGCCACGCCCAGCTTGCCTTCGTACTTGTGAGGCTCATCACATTCGCGTTCACTCGATGCGGTGTTGGCAATGCCGTAGCCGCTCAGCGTCGGGCTGAAGTACAGCTCAGGGCGATCGAGTTCGAGCGTCCGGTAGTCGGGCCGCTGGTTCGATTGGACTTTGCTGGTCGGCGCCGCCACAAGGCCACACCCGCGAGTGTTGATCAGATGGATGCCCTGCCAGCTGCGGTTGGTGACACCACCGAGATCAAGCTCGCGGGCTGCGACGAGGACCTCTTCAACTTTGCCGTCGAGCTCGTAGCGGTCGACGTCGAGGTCTTCGATGCTCAGTCCAGCGACTTGGCCCTCGTCGACGAGGAAGCGGGTTTCCATTTCGGCCGGGCTGAGCAGGCGCACGTTGGTCAGCGGATCGATGTCAGCCTCGACTTCGGCAGCAGTGAGCGCGCCGAACTGCACTTCACGGATGTCGACGTTGGTCAGGCCGAGTGCTTCGCGGGTCGCATCGACATTGCGTCCGATGAACGGCGCTTCACGGGTTTCCTGGTTCGGATCCACAACGAGCGACTGGACAATGGCCGGATAGATCACACCGCCAACGATGGAGACGACCAGCCAGAGCGCCGAGGCGAGCAGCGGCAGACGCCACGAGTTGGTCTTGATCACCGACAGGTACAGGCCAGCGGTCAGGACGGCGATCAGGATCAGCAGCATGATCGCAGGAATCTGCGCATTAACAACCGAGTAGGTGGCACCGTCGACGATGCCCCGAGTGCTGTTGGTCAGCTCGTAACGATCCAGCCAGTAGTCGCCAGCCTTCAGCACGGCCAGGATGGCAAGAAGTACCGCCACGTGTGCCTTTGTTGCGTTGCGGATCACCGGGGCCGGTGAGACGAACACGACGCCACCGTTCAAGATGTGGGCTGCTGCGGTGAAGAGCAGGACAAGGACGACGGCGACGAACATCCAGTCGAGCAGGAACGTTAAGAAGGGCAGCTGGAAGACGTAGAAACCGACGTCGGCGCCGAACTGCGGGTCTGGCGTGCCAAACGACTTGGAGTTTCGGAAGAGCAGCCAGAGCTGCCACTGCGCCACAGCTGGCAGCGCGATCAAGACGGCGAGGATGAGGGCCGAAATATAGCGAACGAGGCGGAGTCGCTTGCCGAATACTTCGTGGAATCGTTCGACGTACGGATGCACATTGGCCGGGAACGACGTGGGCGCAAGTCGGTCTGCGATGAAGAGGTTGACGCAGGCCAGCACCGCAAAAAACAGAAAGAACATCGCGAACAGCGCGAATTTCGCACCGATCACACCCCAGAAGACATCCCCGCGATCGAGGGCGTCGTGCCAGAGATAGTCAACGTAGAAGCGAGCGATCGCACGCCCGAAGATCAAGACGAACATGAACAGTCCGCCGAGTGCAATCAGGATGCCACGGCCGGTAAACCGGCGTCGTGGGCGATCGACCGGAAGGTCTTGTGAGCGCCGCATTGGCGCAAAGATTATCGGTCAGCAGCCACCAACAGGCAGCGGCACCCTTGGTGGGCGGGAGCAAACAGGTCACCGGTCGGGAATTCGTCGCCTGCAGTGATGGCCCCAGCAAGCACATTGTCTTCGCAATCGGGGCACGCAGGGAAGCGCGGATCGGCTCCCCACATGATGGGCGTGTCGGGTGCAAAACCAGCGAGCACGCCACGGCCGTGGGCCCGACGCAAGACGTCATCGAGGCTATCATCGATGTGTTGGGTCTTCCATTCGCGGTACACGGAACGGACCTTCTTGGTGACGACCGCGTTGTCGCCGGCGCCTTCTGCGATGCAACGGGCGAGGCGATCACGCAACGGCCCGACCAGCCACTGCTCCACAGCGCCATTCGCAGCGCCAACCGATTCGGTCACGAGACCCTTACGCAGCTTGGTTGTGCCGTTTCTCGATGTGGCGCCACCGAGCTGGACGGCGCTCTCGAGATCGTCAGCGATGGCGGCGGTGTAGCGGGCGAGGTGTTCGCGCGCTGCCGGAATCATCTCGTCGAGTTCGTGCACCGACTCGCCGCGACGGAGCGCATCGAGGACGTCGTTCTGCTCGTCGGCGAGCGCCCGCTTCAACTTCTTCGCGCTCGACACAATTAAGGGCGTGACGACCTCGTCACGTTCGGCAAAACCAACGGCTGCTGCCTCGATTGCCGACTCGACATCAACTTCGTCGGTAGCGACTTCAGCGACTTCAACAACTTCGATAATTTCGATAATTTCAGCGACTTCGACAACTTCAACAACTTCAACGTTTTTTTCGTCAGCTGCAGACTCGGTCTTTGTCGGCACGTCGGCCCGGATGCGGGCAAACAGATCGACAACGACATCGCGGTCATCGCGGTCGTCATCGCGGTCGTCATCGCGGTCGTCGTCGCGGTCGTCGTCGTTCGGCTGAGCGACCTCAGCGACCTCAGCGACCTCAGCGACCTCAGCGACCTCAGCGACCTCAGCGATGTCGGTCTCGTCGGCCACTCCGTCGACGTCGACGATTCGTTCGCCGATGGCCTCTTCGACTGCGCTGTCGTTGTCCGTTGCTGACGCGGTGTCGTCTGCTGACGCGGTGTCGTCGGCTACCTCAACTTGAGCGTCTTCGGCGGGCTCCACGATGTCCTCAACGACACGGAGTACGCCAGCGCCGCTCGGGGCAGCCGGCGCACCTTCCTGGTCCGCTTCGGGCTCAGCGACAGGTGCCTCGGCAACCTCGACGTCGGCAAGAGCAACGACGGGCAGAGCAGCTGTCGCTGCGGGGCGGCGCGAGTTCGCGATCATGACGGGAAGCGGCCCGGTGGTCGGCGTGAGGTTCACGTATTCGTCAGGCTCACCGAGCGGCTGCATCTCGGCAACGACGTCGACGGCCACAAGGCGAGCCCGCTCAAAGGCCTGCATCAGACGGTCGCGGCCGTGGATGAGTTGTTCGATCTGTTCACGTGCCAGTTCTCGGCGACGTGCCAGTTCGCTCAGCACCCGCTCTCGGTAGGCACGGGCCTCATTGACCATCTCGCGGCCCTGCTGCTTGGCCATCGAAAGTTCGGCCTCAGCATCGGCTGCGGCGTCGCCACGTCGGCGCGACCCCTCGATCTCGGCTTCCTCGCGCACACGATTGGCTTCGTCGCTGGCCTCGCTCAGCATCTGTGCTGCTGACTGCTCGGCTTTCAGGCGGATCTCGCTGGCGCTCTCGCGGGCGGTGATGAGCACGCGCATGGCTTCTTCACCAAGCAACCGAGTCATCGCCTCGTCGTCAACCGGAGCAGCAGCGCCCGAATCAAACTGGGCCGCGTGAAGTTCATGTTCGAGAAAACGCTCGCGTTCGCGCATGCGGCCGAGCTCGGCTGCGACCATTCTCAGAAAGTCCTTGACCTCAGCCTGATCGAACCCACGGCGTGACGTGCCGAACGACGCATCGGCGATGGACGACGGCGATTGGGGGTCGGGACGCGAAATGGACATGGCCATACAACGAAACTACGCGTCTCAACAGCTGAGATGGTGGCAATCAACTCAGAGTGACGTCGACGGGAACCAGCGGGTCCCCACCCAAGTCCTCCAGTGCTTGGAGCGCCTCTTCGAGCGTCGCCACCGGAATGATCTCAACATCGCCATGGCCTGCGTCGGTGAGCTTCTTGCGGAGCTCGCCTTCGCCTTCGGCTAATTCACGCTGCGAGGCCGGCACAAGGAACACGTCGACATGATGTTGGTGGACCGCGTTGACCTTCTGCGACAAGCCACCAATCGGCCCCACAGAGCCGTCGAGTGAGATGGTGCCAGTCACGGCGATGTTTCGCCCACCGGTCAACTCACCGTCGGTCAGCTCGTCGATCAAGGCAAGCGTGAACGCCAGGCCAGCAGATGGGCCACCGATCCGGCCGGTGTCGATATCAACCTGGAACGGCAGCGTGACGACTCGGGTGTCGAATGGACGGAATCCGATGATCGTGCGGGTGGGGTCGTCCGGGGCCGCAGCGAGTTCGACCGTCACGTCGAGGATGCCCACGTCGGGGCGACGAATCTTGAGGTCGATCGTGTCGCCCGGCAACTTGCCCTCGAGCACGGCGGAGAGGTCTTCGACCGAGTTCAGCTCCATGCCCTCAGCTTCGAGAATCGTGTCGGACGGATCAATGGCAAGGTCCGACGGGAAGAACTCGGCGCACAGTCCGTCGTCACCGATCTCACGGCAGAGGACTTCTTCGACGACGACTTCGCCGAGGCTGATCTCGGGCTCGTAGCCAGCGGCGGTGAGGGCCACGAACTGCGCCTCCTGAGACGCTGTCCGCATCTGTTGCAACGCTGCTTCGCGGCGCTGCGACGGTGTCCGAACACCGAATTTGTCTTCAGCGGTGAGCAGGTCGATCGCAGGGTCACCTCGACCAGCGAACCACGACAGCAGCGACTGCTTGGGGGCGCTGACCGTGACGAAGAAGAAGTCTCCGTTGGTCTCGAATCGTTTGACTTCGTCGGGAAGGTCACCGAAGACGACGCGCTCGTTCACCGACTCGGCCGAGGCCGGGGTCTGCGCAAACGGCGCCGGCTGCAACTCCATCAAGCGACGGTTCTCTTTCTCCGCCACAAGAGTTGCCGGAGCCAATGATGCAGCGACGATTCCCGCCATCGCAATCAGACCCAAGCCGCCGAGCAGCCACCCGAGCCGTCCGAGCCATTTGGCCCGCGGTAACTCAACGTTCGGGCCGTTGGGCGCCAGCGTGCCCGGTGGGACCATCGGAGTGTTGAGTACAATGTTGTTTGTTGTGTCGGTCACAGATCTCACCACTCAGGCCGGTTGGATGGTCGGGCTCGCAATAGTTGCCCTGCTGGGGACCGGCTGGAGGAAGACTGCCAGAGCCACGGCCCGAACACCACGCAAGGCGCCAGTTGTTCGCAGAAATTGGGTGCCGATCGGCGTCGCGCAGACCACCGTGGGGCTCTACAGGCGCCCAAACGTGGTCCGCCGCGTCTGGGCTCTGGTCGCGAGCTCGGCCATCGCTGTCGTCATGGGCGCCGTTCTGGCCGTCGTCATTGCGTTCGCATTGGCGTTTACCATCATCACCCTGACCGATCTGTTGAAGCAATGACCGGACCGACCCGCCGAGACGTCGCTGTCGCAGGCCATCAGGGTGACGTCGTCACCGCCACGGCCGGGCTCGCCAGCGACGACGGCAACATTCGCGCCACAGCGTTGGGGGCCCTCGAGCGGCTCGGTCAACTGGCCGACGAGCAATTAGTCGAAGCATTTAGCGACGACGACCCTCGCGTTCGCCGACGCGCCGCCGAGCTGGCCGCGACGCATCGGTCGGTCGACCTCGTCCCGCTGCTTGCCGATCCCGACGTGAACGTGGTTGAGATGGCGGCGTGGACCACGGGGGAACACGAATCGAATCGACCTGCAGTGCTCGAACGCCTGTTGGAACTGGCCCAAAACGCCGAGGAACCGCTCGTCCGTGAGGCATCTGTCGCCGCGCTCGGAGCAATCGGTGATCCGGCCGCTGTCGACGTGATCATCGCTGCGTGCAGCGACAAGCCCGCCGTTCGCCGCCGCGCCGTCCTGGCCCTCGCCCCCTTTGACGGCCCAGCAGTAGAAGCCGCCATCGAGCAGGCATTAGAAGACCGCGACTGGCAAGTGCGGCAAGCCGCCGAAGACTTACGAAGAGCCCAAGCCCGACCCAACTAAAGAGCTGCGAGGTCGAACCAACTGGCCTCCGGGCCCCGTTCGCAAGCGCGATTCAATTCCAGAATGAATCCACTGAGTCGGGATCAGATCGTTCGAGTGCAAGGCGCGTGACGACGACGTTGAGCTTGCTCAATGAGGAGTTCACGCAACGCCGCAATCGGGCGATCTGGACCGATCTCTAGAATTTGAAGCGGTAGAGGTTTGTGGTGCGGGCTTCAAAGCCAATGCGCTGGTACAGGCGGTTGGCGGCTTCGCGTGACGGCCGGCTGGTGAGGCTGACGTCTTTTGCGCCGCGTGCTTTGGCTTCGGCCAGTGCTGCTTCGTTCAGCTTGCGGCCAACTCCATGACCGCGTGCAGCATCGTCGACGACGACATCTTCAATCCACGACTTCAGGCCGGTCGGGATGCGGTAGAAGGCAAGCGTCAGGCTGCCGACGATCGATCCGTCGACGCGGGCAATGAACAACACCGTGTCGTCGCCGTGCACGACCAGCCCCAGTTGATCGGCGTCCGGCGCGGGCGACGACGACGAGAGCTGCGGGATCAGATGGGCGAATGCTGCCACCAACTCGTCGTCGACAACCGTGACCGCCTCGATCGTTACCGCGGTATCGGCGTCGGCTGCTGAGGAGTCGTTGAAGTCGCTCACGGTGAAGGGACGGTAGCGTGGAAACCGTGGGGTCCGAGCACGTTCGCTGGCAGAAGCAACCGTCATTGACGCGACCTGTACTGATCGCTGGGTTCACCGGCTGGAATGACGCCGGTGATGCAGCGTCGACCGCCTTACGAACGATGATCGAAGCGTGGGGCGCCGATGCAATCGCCGAGATCGACCCTGAGCCGTTCACCGACTTCGCCACGGTGCGCCCGCAGATCAAACTCGACAGCGACAACCAGCGCACCATCGTGTGGCCGACCGTCGGCGTGTGGTCAGTCTCGTTGCCTGGCACCGACGTGATCTTGGTGCTCGGCCCCGAACCAGCCCTGCGGTGGCGCACCTTCTCCGAGCAGATCCTCGGCATCTGCGAGACCTTCGGCGTCACCATGGCGATCTCGTTGGGCGCGTTGCTCGCCGACGTCCCGCACTCGCGCCCGGTGCCCCTCATCGGAACCGCCACCGACGAGGGACTCATCGAACGATTTGAGCTTCAACGATCCGAGTACGAAGGGCCGACCGGAATCGTTGGTGTTCTCCACGATCAGTTGCACCGCGCCGGCCTCGCCACTGCATCACTCTGGGCAGCAATTCCTGGTTATGCATCCCAGGTGCCGTCACCGAAGGCTGCGTCGGCGTTGGTCGAACGTGCCTGCACCATGATTGGCACTCCCGCACCGCTGCAGCCGCTCGCAGCCGGCGCTGCCGAATACGACGCCCGTGTTGCCGCCTTGATTGGCGACGACGACGACATGGTCGAGTACCTGTCGCGCCTCGAAGAGATCTCCGACGATTCAGCCGACGACGAACTCGTCACGGCCGAACCGGTCGATCCTGAAGGTCTGGTCGACGAAGTCGAACAGTTTCTTCGCGAACAAGACTGAGTCGCTCACCAAGACGACCCGGTGCCGGTCACCACGCCCTCTCAGGTTCGCCAGATGGGGTCGCGAACGTCATCGAAGGTTGCCGGGGCTTGTATCCCGTTGATGGCGTCGAACGCCATGTCGCCCCACCAGCCAGCACCAGCCGTGGCCTCAGGGAGTTGATCCTGGGCGAACCAGCCGACGTCGCCGGTCTCAAGCGGGTGCGGATCCAGCGACCCTCCCGTTGCACGGCAGTGAAACAGCAGCATGTACATGCCAAATCGGCTGAAACCCATGCGTTGGCCGTCGACCACGCCGAGCAACCGAGTCGGCACGCATTCGATGCCGGTCTCTTCGTGGACTTCTTTCACCGCAACCTCAGCGGGTGAGTAGCCGACGTCGGCCCAACCCGTGGGATACAGCCAGACGCCGGAATCCTTGCGCTGAACCAGCAGTATCTCGCCGTCGTCGTTGCCGACAATCGCGCCGATTGCAACCTTCGGGGTGACGTAGCCGGGCACGCCCTCGCCAATCGACTCGACCCATTCGCCCACGAACTCGTCGCGGGCGGTGTCGGACCCTGAAACGCCTGCCGCTGCGGCCTTAATGTCCCCGGCGACGTGCAGCACCTCTTCGAAGCGTTCACGTTCGTACAGGCTTTCGGTGAAACCCATCCCTGTCCGGGCGATGCCGGCAAGGGTTTCGCTCCAGCGCGCCAGATCCGATGCCATGTCGGGGCCCACCGCGTGACCTTCTGAATTGTCGCTGCTCACTTCGTCCACGCTACGTCATCGAAACGGGTGGGGCAGGTTCGTGCCTACCAGGGCCAAACTCAAGTGGCCGCGTGCAGGATTGCGCGCTGGATTTCTTTACGGTGAAACTTGTCGGTGACGAGCTCCCCCGCCGAGGTGCGGACATAAAACGTGTCAACGACCTCGATGCCAATGGTGTGCACCGTGGCATGGCGGATGTCGAGGCCAAGCTCGCCGATCGCCTTCGTGATCTGGTGAAGGATGCCGATCTTCGTGACCGCACGAACTTCGATCACCGTTGCGTTGCTGGAGGCTCCATCGTGGAACACCACCTGCGGCGGCTCCGGCTGCAGCGCCTGAGTGCGGCGGCGACGCCGATACGTCTTGGCACGTTCGACCAGCCGCGACTCGATTGCCAACTGATGAGCAAGTGCACGACCGAGGTCAGTCTTGAGCGTGCGCCAGGCGATCCCATCTTCAGGGAGGATGATCCGGAACTCGGATGCAGCCATGCCCTGCTCGTCGGAGTGCGCCCGAGCCGTGAGTACGTCGAGTCCGTGCAGCGAAAGCACGCCGGCAACCTGGCTGAACGTTCCGGCCGAGTCAGGACTGACAACGGTGATGACGTCGTCCTTGCGATGCATTGCAATCTCGCCGGCCGCCATCAGCATTAATGTGCTCGCGTCGGGGAACAGGCTCCAGGTGACCTCAGCAACGTTGCCGCCACCCAGCACGTGGCGCACACGAGCCGCCAGTTCGTTGACAAGGTCTTCTTTCCACGAGCCCCATGCCGACGGGCCGGTGGCGAGTGAGTCGGCTTCGGTGAGTGCGTGCAGTAGATCGAGTCGTTCGACCGAGCCGAGGGATTCCGCGACCTGGTTGATCGTGGCTTCGTCAGTGAGGTCACGGCGAACAGCGACGTCGGGGAGCAGCAGGTGATGCTCGACCATGGCAACAAGCGTGTCGACGTCGGCTGTCGGGAGCCCGAGCTTCGGACCGACCTGGCGGACCAGCTCCATCCCGACGATCGTGTGATCGCCCGGGTAACCCTTGCCGAGATCGTGGAACAATCCGCCGAGCACGAGGAGGTCGGGTCGAGCCACGCGATCAACGAGTTGTGATGCGTTGGCGGCGGCTTCCCACAGGTGCCGGTCAACGGTGAAGCGGTGATAGGCGTTGCGCTGCGGCTTGGACCGGTTCGGTTCCCACTCAGGAAGCAGCCGGGCGAACAACTCTCGCTGATCGAGTGCTTCGAGTACACGAATCGAACGGTGCCCTTCGAGGAGCAGTGCCACAAGTTGAGCCGTGGCCCCCACCGGCCACGTGCCTTTCCACGGTTCGACCTCGTCGTGCAGCCTGTCGAGCGTGCTGCGACCAATCCTGCAGTCGTTGCGGGCAGCAGCGACGGCTGCTTGGAGAACGAGCGTGGGGTCAGCGACCGGGTTGGCGCCATCGGCCAATTCGATCTCACCATTGCGAAGCACAATGCCCGACGAGATCGCACGGTCTGGCAGGCGGTCGGCGATCGCGACTGATCGGCCCCAGTTTTCGTCGACGAGCCAAGCGATGGTGCGGCCGGCTGCGGCGATGTCGGCCATCAGGTCGTCGGCATCATTCCAGCCACCGACTTCAGCCGTCGAGTCTTGATCTTCGAGGCGCAGGATGTCGCCCGGTCGTCCGGTGGCGCGATGGAGCGCTACTCGCGCGCCGAGCAGTACGTCGTAGCAACGCTCGAGCTCGACGAGATCTTCGGGCAGGATCGACAGCCCACTCTGGTGAGCCCACTTGAGCGACTGAACGTCGCGCAGGCCTCCGTGGCCCAGCTTTAGATCTGGTTCGAGGCGATAGGCCACGTCGCCCGCATTGTCTTGGCGTTCGCGCACTCGGGCACGCAGAGCGGCCAGGAATGTGCCGCTTTGCTTGTCCCAGCTGGCCCGCCCCTTGGTTGTCACTTCGTCGGCGAGGTCGGTGTCACCGGCGAGGAATCGAGCCGTGAGCAACGCTGTTGCGGAGTCGAGATCTGCAGTGATGATCGTCAGCTGTTCCTTAACGGTGCGGACTGCGTGACCGAGCTTGACACCCGCGTCCCACAGCGGATACCAGAGCGCACTCGCCACGGCCTCGACGGCGGGTGCGGTCTTCTTGCCTTTGAGCTCGTGCACGAGCAACAGATCAAGGTCGCTCCAGGGAGCGAGTTCGCTGCGTCCAAACCCGCCGACAGCGAGCAGCGCGAACCGACTCTTTGCTGGCGCGTACTCGCTGACTGCTGCTTCGAACAGCGAACGAACCCAGTCGTCGGTGATGACAGCAAGCGACTCGCAGTACGCGGCCCCGCCGTTGCGGAGGTCATCAGAGTGCGCAGCAGCCGCTGCGTCCAGATGGCCCTGCCGACTGCCCGGCAACGGCGAGCTCATTCGGCGAGTTCGCCGGCAAGGTCGCTGACGGCCAGGCGATTGCCGTTTTTGTCAGAGGTGGCTTCGATGGGGAGGTTGACTTCTGGAGCTTCGATTGTCAGATCATACGCAACTGGTGCGGGGCATGTCTGGACGGGCGCCGGCGGCGACCGAGCGACTGCTTGAGACTTTCTCGAAGAAACGTTGCTGGGCTGGTGCCCGACCTGGCGGCCCCCGCTCTTCTACTGTGCAACCTATGAGTCGTCCTGCGCTGCGCATCGTTGGTGTTGCGTGTGTCATGGCCGCCCTGGCTGCCGCCTGTACTGGTGGCGACTCCAGCGCGCCTGAAACCACCGTTGCTGCTCCGACCACGACGATCGCTCCGCAACGGTCAGGGGACAATCAGCTCACGATCGGCCTGCTGCTGCCCTCCTCGGACCCAATCATGGGACAGGGCCTCATCGAGGCGTCGAACATTGCTGTCGATCGAATCAACGCAGCCGGCGGAGTGCTCGGCCGGTCGATTCGAATCGTCGAACAGGATGAAGGGCTCGGCGACGGCGGCGCAGCTGGTGTTGCAGCGCTCCTCGCCAGTGACCCGCAAATCGATGCCGTGGTCGGCCCGGCATCGTCACTGACGGCCCTGAACGAACTCGACACGCTCGTGTCGGCCGGGGTGATGTCGTGCTCCCCGACTGCAACAGCGTTGGCGCTCGACGACTTCCCCGACAACGAACTCTTCTTCCGCACAGCACCAAGTGATTCCTTGCAGGCGCTGGCGATCGCCGACCTCGCGCAACGAACGGGCGTCCAGAGCATCGCCGTCGCCCATGTTGACGACGTCTACGGTCGGCCATTTGCCGCCGCGGTCAGCGACGCACTCTCCGAAGGCACCCGGACCGTCGCCACCTACCCATTCGTACGTGGCGACGGAACGCTCGAAGACATCGCGCAAGACGTCGTCGAATCAGGGGCGCAAGTCGTGGTCGTGATCGCCGGCAGCGACGACGGCACCGCTTTCCTCGAAGCATTGAGCAAGACAAACTTCGGGTCGCTGATCGACGTCATCGTCAACGATCAGCTCCGCGACCCGGCCGGCGCACAGCGCATCGAAGCACTCGACCCCAGCTTGCGCGATCGTGTCCGGGGCGTGGCTCCTCAAGCTCAGTCAACTGACGAAGACCGACCGTTCGATCCACCAGGATTGTTCGCCGCGAACGCCTTCGACTGCGTGAACTTGATAGCGCTCGCCGTCGACCTGGTCGGGTCAGACGATCCATCGGTGTTCGCCACACAGATCCCGGCGTTGACGACTCGTGGCCGAGTATGCCGGTCGTTCGAAGAGTGCAAAAATCTCCTCGACGAGAGCTTGAACATCAACTACAACGGACCCGACGGGATGACCGAGTTACTCGTTGTCGGCCACCCGGCACGGGCCCGCTTCGACGTGTTCGCATTCGACGAGACTGGCCGCGGCGTCTACGAGCAGTCGATCGTCGCCTCACGCCTCTGAATCGCACCCCCTCAATTCCAGCGGGCAATCGCAGGGGCGCTGACAGCGTCAGATCAGAAGATGTTCTCGATGTACTCGAGGTAGCCGACGTAGAAGGCACCGAACTCGCCGTAGAGGGCTGAACCCTCGTCGAAACGCATCGTGTACACAACTTCTTTGACGACGTCGGGGCTCTTAGCAAACAGCGTGACGCCCCACTCGAAGTCGTCGAGGCCGGTTGAGCCGGAGATGACCTGGGCGACCTTGCCAGCGAACTGGCGACCACTCTTGCCGTGCTCCATCATCATCTCGTAGCGACGCTCGAACGGCGTGGCGAACCAGTTGGCACCCTGCTCACGCTTCTTGCTCATCGGGTAGAAGCAGAAGGCGTTCAGACCCTCAGGCGGGATTGTCGGGGTGAGCCGACCGCGCAGCATCTCTTCGGGCATGCCCTTCGTGTACTCGGAGACCTCGGTGATCGACACGTAGCTGTCGACGATGTCGAGGCCCGCCTGCTGGAGCCGAGTTTGCAGCTGCCGCAACGTACGCCAATCCGCGCAGAGCGCCATGAACGCCACGTCGGACTTGTGCCCGATCATTGCAGCGGTGATCACTTGACAATCGGCTTCTTCTGCTTCCTTGACCGCAGCGATGATCGCTTCTCGATCGAGGTTCGGGGTCGACTTCCCAAAGAGGTGAACGACGCTGAGACCTTGCTCCATCAACATGCAGGCCACGCTACTGGCGAATCAGCGACCCAGGCTTCGGGCCGGACGAACCCGTGTTCAACGCGGGTCAGCGCGGATCAGCGGCGTTCAGAGGCGTTCAGGTGCGTAGACATTGAACGTTGTGCCACGAACGAAGCCGGCCAGCAGCAGGTTCGCCCGACGTGCGGCGTCGACAGCCAACGCCGTCGGTGCACTGACCGCGACGACTGCGCTGAAACCTCCGGCCCATGCCTTCTGCACCATCTCGATGCTCGCCCGGCCGCTGACGAAGAGCCCGAACTGCTCGTCGCTGTCAGCCGGCAGTGTTTGGGCAGGGTCGAGCAACATCGAACCGATGACCTTGTCGACGGCGTTGTGACGGCCGACGTCCTCGCGCATCAGTAGAACGTCGCCGGAGCGGGTGAACGCTGCGGCGGCGTGGACCGAGCCGGTCCGGGCAAACAGCCCTTGGTCACCGAGCACCCGGTCGGGCATCGCTGCAATCACATCGAGATCGAACGCTTCGCTGGACGGAATCGGCGCAAGCCGGGCACAGAGGTCGTCGATCTGTTCGCTTCCGCACCATCCGCAACTGGACGACACGTTGCCGAGGCGTGGAGTCGGTTTGGGGGCACGGCCACCCGTCTCGACCGTGACAATGTTGAACTCGCTGTCGACCGCGCTCCCCTCGACGCAGTAACGAACGCCAATGATCGAGGCGCCGCCGAGCAGTCCTTCGGTATGGCAGAACCCGGCCGCCAACTCGAAGTCGTTGCCGGGGGTGCGCATCGTTGTGGCGATCAGCGTTCCGTCGAGCTGAATCGACATGGGCTCCTCGACGATCAATTCATCGGGGCTGCGCTTCATTTGGCGAGCTTCGCCAACGCCGGTCACCCTCGTGACGAGCATGCGCTCAGATCGACGACGTGCCATGCATGTAGGTTACGCGAAAGGTGCGACCGACGGGGCCCCACCCGCGCGGACCAGGAACTGCAGCCAGGCAGATGCGGCCCGAGCAGCGCTTCCATCACTCGAGTTGAAGTAGAGCGACGGTTCGATCAGTTCGAGGTGCGGCTGGACCATCAGGGCCATGTCGGACACCACGCTTACGTCGCGGTCGCATTCAATGGCACCGGATGACCCGACGCTGCGAGTCCGCCAAATCAGACCGGCTGCAATAACGTCGGCGACATGAGCGGCCCCACGACCCGATTGGCGCGGCTGCCGCTGTACTTGGGTGGCCTGATGGGCCCGTTCGGCACCATCGTGATCGTCCCGATGTTCCCAGAGCTCCGGGAGGCCTTCGGTGCTTCGTCGGCTGCTGTCAGCTGGGGTTTCACGATCTACATGCTCCCCTTCGCCGCAGCGCTCCTCGTCTCGGGCACGCTCGGCGAACGCTGGGGTCGGCGTCGATCGGTCCGCTCGGCGTTTCTACTCTTCGTCGTTGCGTCCCTCGTGTGTGCCCTGGCACCGAGCCTCGCTGTCTTCCTCGTCGGGCGCGCGCTCCAAGGCGTGGCGAATGCGTTCATCACACCGCTCCTGGTCGCCGGGCTCGCCGAGGTGGTCGAGCCAGCCGAATTCGGCCGGGCGGTCGGCGTCTACTCGAGCTTCCAAGCAGCTGGCGGCGGCCTCGCACCCATCATTGGCGGGCTCGCTGCTGACGTCAACTGGCGATGGGCATTCGTCGGCGTGGCAATCCTGGCAGCCGTCCTGGCAGCCGCTCCCCCGCCCGGCGAACCACGCATCGACGCAGCACCGCCTCAGTTCCGGCCGCTGCTGACCAGACGAATGTTGATCTTCGGTGCCGGAGTGTTTTTCGCAGCGGCTGGCCCGATCGGCATCGGCGTCCTGGTCGGTGTCGCGGCGCGCGACGAGTTGGGTCTGTCCGGCGGCGAAGCAGGACTGTTGCTGATCTGCGGTCCCCTTGCCGCGATGATCACCGGCCCGTGGTGGGGTCGGCTGCTCGACAACTGGGGCCCCCGGCGAAGCGGCCTCGTTGCCACGGCCGCCGCAACGACCGTCGGCGGGCTCCTCGCACTGGGCACCACACCCGCCTTGCTCGCCATAATCAGCGCGGTGAGCGGCGCGCTGATCGGTTTCGTCGTCGTCGTCGTGCAGTCGCTGGCGAGCACCATCGTCGACGGCAACCGAGGCGGCGCACTGTCGTTCGTGCTGGCCTTCCGATTCCTCGGGCACGGCATCGGCCCGGTCGTCTGGATTCCTGTGCTTGGCATCAGCGCGCCGGGCGCACTGATCGGCGCTGCCTCGCTCGGCATCATCACGTTCGCGGCGTTCTGGATCGTGACCCAACCGTCGAGCACCATCGAGCACCGTCGGGCATAAGGGCGCACTCCGTTCCCGACGTGACGCTTCCCCGGCAATACCCGACTAGTGTCCTGTCACGGTGTTTCGTAGAGAAATCTGATTGTTTGGGAATTTTCTGTGTCGTGTCGCGTTGTTGTTGGTGTATCGGCCAGCATCGAAGGGAACGCC
>Ga0105051_10000376_pt1 | contig 60873 bp, 75 predicted proteins | sample FRY02_FD_78383 | JGI IMG/M metagenome (GOLD analysis project Ga0105051, IMG submission 78383) | Freshwater microbial communities from Lake Fryxell liftoff mats and glacier meltwater in Antarctica - FRY-02 (megahit assembly) | ecosystem: Environmental > Aquatic > Freshwater > Ice > Glacier... | reverse complement strand
TGGTCAAGATCCTGGCCCCTGGTCGAGATCCTGGCCCCTGGTCGAGATCCTGGCCCCTGGTCGAGATCCTGGCCCCTGGTCGAGATCCTGGCCCCAATTTTAGTCAACCATCGGGCGGAAATCCTGTTGCCCTGCAGGACCAAACCTAAAGCCAGGTCTGAGACCTCTATGTCTGGCAAAACCAAAAGAGGTAGTCGTAAAAATGAAAATCAGAATATCTTCGGACGCCTCTGCCGTGTCCGGAAAAAAGGAGAAGCCTGCTGCCTGGTGCGCAGTCTTGGAATGGAAGCAGGATTACTGCAAGATCTGCGATACCCCGGGAGGAAGCTTCGCAATGGCAGTCACGGGAAGATCCGACAGTTCGGTGTCTGGAGTCCTAGGTGCGGAAATAGCTGGGGTCCTATCGGGCCTAAAGGCTGCGAGATTTCTGGTAGGGGACGAAGATCTGAAATCTACGTCGCTTGACCTGTATGTCGACAACGCCCAGGTAGACAGGACGGCCAGGGGGGTTACCCCGCCTTCCGCTCCAGGCAAGAAAACACCGTCTGGGATCAGGGGGTCGCTATGGAGGGATTTCAGCAGCCTGGCTGGGTTATTCCCAGGTGGCGTTTCCATTCAGTGGAGACCCAGGAACACGACGTGGGGGCTGGAGATTGCCGACAAGATATCCGGCCAAAACAGGATCCACGGGGTCACATTCGAGGACCCGGCAGCTGTATCCCACTCCTGTTCAATTTACCTGGTCGACCCCTCCTTCTTTTCAAGTAGCGAAGTGAAGTCGGGCCCAGTGCCGGTGATGGAGATGGAAAAACACCTCATATCAAAAGCTCGAACAATAAGACCATGACTACGATCATTCACGCAGCAGACATCCACCTGGGAGCAATCCCGATGGGAAAGCGGGACCTAGGAAGAGACATTTCTCATTTTGTATATTGGCTCTCAAGGCAGATCAGGAAAACCTCAGCAAATCTGGTTATCCTGGCGGGAGACACATTTGACTCTCCAGTCGTTACTCCAACCGACCTGATCCCTATCCTTCACCTCATCAGAACTGCCGAAAAGCATGGCTGCAAAATTGCGATCGTGGACGGGAATCACGATTCGATGAAATACTCAAAGTCCGGCAACAAAAAGAATCAAGACACCAGGACGTGGTCCGAGTGTCTCAGAGTCGGGTTTCCAGACACGGTGATGAAGTCGTTCAGCTACGACGAGGCGATCGAGAAAAAATACCACTTACAGGAAGTTTCCCCTGGTGGCGTCACCGTCCTCCCTCTCGACTTTGCTCCAGGCCCTCACATCAGAGAGATACTCGGGCAAGTGAGATACAGCCCAGAGATTCACCCGGACATTCTGATATGCCATCAAAGCGCCTCCTGGGCCACCGGCGGCATATTCGAGACGGAACTGGACGACGACTCCGTAGACGGAATAGCTACTTACGTTGCCATGGGCGACATCCACAAAATGGCTGTGAGAAGGAGAGGAAAAAGCACCATCGCATACAGTGGTCCTTCCACCTGGATCAAAGAGAATGAGTCCGGAAATGAAGGTGCGTGGCTCATCACTATCGATGAAACCGCTGATGATGCCGACAAGCTCACCATGGTTCGGATTTGCCCGGAAGCCACAAGGCACATAGTCGAGATCGAGATCAGAGGGTCTGACGACGGAGGTTACAGGCTGATCACAACTCCATCCTTCGTTGGGAGCATGGGAATTTTTGACTCAGAGAGTTACCGGATTGCCAATGCGGACTACACCCGAATCGGGTGTGAGATGTTCGGAATTTTTTCCGTGACAGACCAGCTAGAGGAGCAACCGCAGACATTCGAGTGTTTCGACAAGATCCTGCTAAGAGTCCTCTACCCGCACGACTCGGAGATTGTGAACAGGAGAAAAGCCGTAGAGTTTGGCGAGGAGTTAATCAGGACGTCAAAAGACAGAGAGGGCTTAACGGAAAGATGTTCGATAGTCGTGGCAGATCCGGTTGACGGGAAAGACGTCTCGAGCAAGACCGATATGTCCAGCTGGGTCAGAAACACGAACGACGAGGAGGGCACCTTCACCGATGACATCGTCATGATGGCTATCGAGGCCTCATCATTGGAGATAACAGCAGACGACGAATTTGCCAGTCAGATCTCAGACCTCGCAAAACAGGCCTGGGTGAATCCGGGCAGCATCGAATCAACGCTCAAAAATATATGAAACTTCTCAGGCTACGCCTAAACAACTACTGCCAACACCGAGAGCTGGACGTGACCTTCACCGGCAATCTAATCGGGATAGTCGGGGAGAATGGAAGCGGCAAGACCAATTTTGTCTCATCCATAGGAGAGGCCATTACAGGATCTTTTCGGAAGAAAAAAGACAAGATGATCACCTACGGAGAAAGGAAGGGGTCTGTGATTCTTGACTGGATGACCAATGATGGCCTGGAGACTGTTACCGTTTCAAGGGATCTCGACGGGTCCGGCTGCTCACTGAGTGGAAAGGACCACAATGGCGATCCGCTGAGTTGGTCACCAAAGACAGCTTCGGGGCCGGTGAATGCCGCGATGGCTGAGTTGTTCCCATATCCAGCCACCGTCCTAAAGGGGGTCATATTCACGCCCCAGACGGACATCACCTCACTTCTGTTCGACCCGAAGAGTTCAGTCAGGGAAAGGATGGCGATGTCGTTCTTTGGGGTTGAGAAAGCAGAGACGATCGAAGCAACGATAGCCCAGGTTCTTTCAGACATTCCAATCCCCAAGGTTCCACACGGGTATCGTCCATCCAAGGAGTTGACCGAGATCCTGATTCCGGAGGCGGAAAAAGCAACAGATGAGGCAGAGCTTCTGCTTCAAGATCTGGAGCGCGAGGTCAGCGATGTCGACGAGCAGATGAAGGAGTTCGAATCCCAAAGAGCGGTCCCAGCTAGAAACTGGATCAAATTTCGTGAGACGAGCACCCAAGAGTCTCTGATCGTCGGACGGGTTTCCGGAGTCAGATCTGAAATCGAAGAGCTCAAAGAAAGTGTAGCCGCCAAAAGAGTGGAGATTCATGGGGTATCACTGGCTGATCTCAAAGAAAGGCTTGGTTACTCGCAAAAAATCGAGAGCCTGACCGAGAAAATCAAAACCCTAAGAAGGTCCGCAGATCCACTCAGGCAAGACCTTGAGGAAGTCAAAAAGGAGTCGGGCAAGTCTGTCACCAAGCTGGTGACAGAAGTGGAAAAACTCAAGATTGAAATCCAGACCCTTAGCGACGACTTCCGAAGCGCAAAAGACCAGGACGTCGCAAGGCGGGCTTTGCTTACCGGAGACAACGCCGAATGTCTAACCTGCCTGAGAAGCGGACTGACAGAGGAAGACACGGAAAAGATCCAGGAAGAATACGACAGGGGCAGGAAGATCCTATCCGAGAGCGGAGACGAGGTTTCGTCCCTGAAAGCGAAACTAGACGGCAAAGTCGCGAAGGTGGACTCGATAACAAAAGAGATTTCCAAAAGCGAGTGGAAGCTTGAGAACTATGAATCTCAGATCAAAGAAGCCCAGGAAGAACTGAAGGTAGCGTCAGACTCGGCTATTGAGACCTGGGGAAGAATCACTCAATCGAGTAAACTGGAACAGGTTATTGAGCAGGTCCGGAACGTCACATCAGGGATCAAGGCGGATGAAGAAGCCCTAGGGGTAAAGCAAAAGTCCCTGCTCGCCATGGAGGCCGAGCTCAAACAAACCAGAGAGTTTGACATTCAAGACTCCGAGGTTGAGTTCGCATCGGCCGCAGAGGCGATAAAAGAGCTTGAGAAACTGGACAGGATTAAGGGAAAGCTGTCCGATAAGAAATCGCTAGTGGCCCCCGCGAGAGCAAAGGTTTGGAATTGCCAGGCCGAACTCGAGGATCTGAGGAAAGAACTGGGAAGAGCCTTGGGGTTTGAAAAAGACTTGAGCGCCTCGGAAAAGTCCAGAAGGATTGTGTCCGGGGTAAGGTCTATCTTCCATTACTCCGCGGCCCCAAAGAAGATCGTCAGCGCAAGGGTGAAAAAAATCAGCGCAAGGATCAATGATTACCTCGACGCTCTGGAATCAAATTTCTACGTCGATGCGAAAGAGGGTTTTGACTTTGACTGCGTTTTCGGGGGGCGAGTGATGGGAAAGGTAATGTCCCCACAGGACCTCTCCGGCGGGGAACAGGTAGCCCTGTCCGTCGCTTTTCGGTTGGCAGCCGCCGAGACCTTTTGCGCCGGCGCTGGATTCCTGGTCCTTGACGAACCCACGGTATGGCTTGACAAGAAAAAGGTCGCCCATCTCCCCAGGGTCATGGAAAGGATGGCCAACTTGGCCAGGGAGTCCGGAACCCAATACCTCGTCGTCACCCACGACACATCACTCATGGAGAGCTTTGACCAGATTATTACAATCGAAAATGAATGAAATTACCCTTACCCTGAGGTGCGGAGCCTTGAGAATCCCGTTCAGCCTGGCTACCGAGGAGATCAAAAAGAAGCTGACCTACAAGGCCAAGGAGATGGCAACCGAGGAATACTCCTACGTCGACGGGAATGGAGTGAGGCACACCGGATTCAGAAACACAAAAAGGATAATTACCAGAACATACAGAATGTATCGGGAAGGTAAGGAAGGTGAGATCTCCACCTATGATGGATTCCTGGGGAGAGTCCGAGATATCCTGATTGCCCGGGGGATGTCCGGGATTTTGATCCAAAGGCTTGAATACTCGGCACCAATCCCAATTATCAACCGGTCCATAGTCCGGGGGCTCAAGGACGATCAGAAGTTGGTGGTGATCGATGCCCTGTCTCAGGTCTGGGACGGTGAGAATCACCTGGCTGGTGGGGCCGTTGTAGACGCAACGATGGGATACGGCAAGACCTATCTCATTGCTGCGCTCTGCCGAGCCTACAGGGGATCTGGAGTCGTGGTCACCACCAAGAGCGCCACAGTGGTTCGTCGCCTCGTGACGGGCCTGAAAGAGCTCCTGAAAGACGACGGGATAACCGTCGGAACAAGGCAAGGTGCCAAATTCAAAAATGGAGACGTCGTAGTCTGCACAAATGCGGTCCTCGATCGGTTTGACCCGGATGCCACCGGATGCCTGATTTACGATGAGGTCCACCACGCAGCAGCACCACTTCAGACCAAGGCCCTCACCAAGTTCCACAACTCGGTCAAATTTGGACTCAGTGGAACTGTGGTCGACAGGTTCGATGGTCGGCACCACCTCATAGAAGGGATCTTTGGCGGTGTCTGCTCTGTCATATCAGATGAGCAGGCAGAAGAACTCGGACGGGTCGTCCCACTAAAAATCTTCGTGGCACCAGTAGAAAGGGGCCCAAACATCTCAGACATAAAATCTCCGATCTCCGCAGAGAGAAGAGCGATCTGGAGAAACCCAACAAGAAACAAAATCATAGCGGAGGTAGCCGAGAAAGTTCCCCCTGAGTGGCAGACCATTGTTTTTGTCAGGACCCTGGAACATGCGAAAATTCTCGCCGAGAAATACCTCCCAGAGGGGTTTGAACTTTTCCATTCCGACCTGCCGGCCGACGAATACACCAGGATACTGGAGGGGTTTGAATCCGGAGATCTTCTCCGAATTGTTTCAACCGACGCAATGGGAGAGGGAGTTGACCCGAGTAATCTCCGCGTGGTGATCGACGCCAATTGGACGTCGTCAAACGTCAAGGTGTCCCAAAGGGCCGGACGATGCCGCCGAAAAGCTCCGGGCAAGACGGTCGGATATATCGTCACATTTGACGACCGATTTGACAATCAGACGAAAAGGAAGTCTGCCACCAGGATCTCAGTTTATCGAGACCGTGGATATGAAATCCTAAGGCCGGAGCACCACAGAGAAATCTCTTTTTTGGAGACACCAGAATGAGCGGAAAAAATCATCCAGTTACAATAGGCATAAACGCCTGGCAGTCGTCGTGGCATCTTTAGCGCTGTGGTTCTTCTGCCTTGCCCTCCTGGCATTTTCGGCCGGAATGCGTAAGACAGAGAGTGTCAAGCCGGCAGACAGAGCCACGGAGGAAGCGGAACTGAGAGAGCATCTACTGATATCTGAGTCCAGACTCAGGGAGGCAAAGGCCGAAATAACTTCGATGCAGGAGAAGGTCAAAATTTTAGAAACCCAAAAAGAGCCAAAGTTTAGAGAACTATGAGCGACAACAAAAACAGCAACAATTACGAACAGCTGGAATTTAATATGTGCACTCAATTCGGCAAAATTACCATAGAGGTAAACGGAGTGGAAGTCCCGGCCAGGATGTACAAAGATCACACGGTGGTAATGACCCCCAAGTCGGCGGCAAAAGGCTTTGGCATCTCGCAGGGGGCGCTGCGCGGAATCAAAAGGAGGAACGCCGGAATCCTGGAGGACGGGGTTCACATCCTCAAGGGGAGTAGATATGGGCGCATTCACAAAAAAGACAGCGACTCACTGCATTACGATCTCTGGACAAAAGCCGGCATTTTGAAGGCTTACTCTCTGATGCGCAAGCCACAGTCCAGGGCGCACGATTTTGCAAAAGTTGTAGCCGCGATTCAGACTCCTTATCTTCTTGCTGAATCAGTGATCTCAGAAAATCAGAAGGTCGATCCGTCAGTAAGCAACAGAGAAAAAGCCAGGGCAGAGGAAGAGGAGTTTTTATCCCAAAAGAGTCAGGGACTTGGGGGTGCAGACGCAGATGCCGAGCCCGCCACGACACCCAGTGATGAAAATGGAAGCCGGATTGAACTGGACGTTCTCGACGAGACGGCCCGCACGGGAAATGGTCCGGTATCCATCTCGACTCTAGAGATCGCGGCCATCACCAATAAACCTCACCGTAACGTGCTGCGGGACGTTCGGTCGACAGCGAAGGGGCTGAGCGGAGATCTGCTCAAGTTTGAGCAGATCTATTTTGATGCGCTCGGTCGGCCACAGCCTTACTACCAGCTACCTCAGAGGGAGTGCATGATTCTGATGATGAGTTACTCGAAGGAGGCGGCGGTAGCTGTATTTGACAAAATGATGGCCTTGCGCACTCATCAGATCAGCATCGAAACGCCACAGGACCTGGCCCAAGCCCTCAGGATCTGCGCAGATGCGGTCGAGAGGTTGATGACCAAGGCAGAGATCGACTCAGGATCTCTTGCAAAATTGACCGAGGTGAGCGAAAAGCTTGAGAAAGCCAATAAGGTCATCAAATTTCAGGAGCCGGCAGTGAATTTTGTGGACAGCATGGACAAAGCTCCGGGGGAGCTGTCGCTGATGGAGGTGGCCAAATCTCACAAAGTCTGCCCAGCCAGTTTTTTCAAGAACCTCCTGGACAGGAAAATTCTCTATCGGTTTCAGGGAAGTCCATCCAGGGTCGGGTCTTTGGTGCCTTACGAGTCAGTCCCGGACAAAAGGCGTTTCAGGATCACTCGGCCCAAGATTTGGAACGGTAAGATTAGAGAATACGTGAGGGGCCTTCAAACCGTCGTAACTCCGAAAGGGGAAGCGTGGCTCATTGCTCAGCCGTGGTTCCAGGAGCTGAAGAAAGAAAAGGCCGAGAAATGACAAAGAAGGTTGATCTCCCAATAAAATTCTCAATCTCGAGACCAGCGGCCTCCACCGCCGAGCACCTGAAGATGGCCTACGGGCTCCTGAGGTCCGGCAGCGAGAGAAAAAACTTCATCCCGGTAAACTGCAAGAAAACGAAAAACGCCATAGCCAGGGCTTCCGAATTTGTGGAATCGGCAAAGGCCGACCCCTATGAGTTCATGAGAGCCCTGTTTCTCACGTGTCCCGGCGCTTACCCATACCTGGCGTCGATCGGAAGCGAGTGGGCCATAAACTCATACCACGAGACTTACCGGGACGGGCCATCAATGGGGCTCAGGAAATTCATCTTGGAAAAGGAGAGGTTGTCGATGATGGTCCTAAGTCATGGGACTCCGCTCGACGAAGCGATACGACTCAGTGACTTCTCGGCACTCTCGAAGGTGATACACTGCTCGGAGGTCGATTTCCCCGAGGTCCAAGCAAGCTTAGGGAAAGTGGCGGCAGAGAAGATGAAGTGGGATCGTGACCTGAAGTGTCACATTTTGAAAAATTATGAATTTAGGTCAGCACGAGCTTTTCAATCGACACTGGCAGTTGAACCTCCTGAGTCACCTGTGGAGGTCGGCCCCAGTAAAGCGCCTTCTTGTCAGAGGGGAAATATCCCAAACTGACTTCGACGTTCCATCGCACCGGGCAGTGTTCCTGGCGATGCAGGAGTTTTCAGAGGGGCACAGGTCTTTTGCTGCCGGTGGTGACGATTGCGCCCCCATTGACTATTTGGTCCCTGTGCTTGCGGAAATGGCAAAATCAGGCCAGATAACCAGAGAGGAGATCCAGGACGTTGAAGATGTTTTAGATGAAATCGGGGAAGTAAGCCTTCACCCGACCCTGATCATGGAGATGATCCCCAGGTTCGTGGCTTACCAGAGAACACGGAGGGAAATCCTGGGTGTGTCGGAGGGCGACCTGGACAGCCCAGAGTCGATCGCAGGCAATCTAACGTCGATCTACCGACGAGCCAGGGCGATGTCTTCCGGCCAAGGGGATAGGCCTACCCGGGCAATGGACCTGCTTCAGACCTTCCTTCCGAATGATGACAAAGAGGTCATCGGCGTTGGCCTTGACTCAGTTGACTCGATGCTTGGAGGTGGCCTGCCAGTTGGACAAGCCGGGATGATCTGTGCCTACACTGGCTATGGAAAATCATCATTTGGACTTCACATATGCCAGAGAAACGCAAGGATCAGGAAGCACTCGACTTTCTTCTCATTCGAGATGCCGGCGGAGCAGTTGATGTGCCGATACGTCTCGTCCCTGATTGGATACCCTTACGACCTGATCTGGAAAGGCGATTACACCGGAGTCAAAAGCCGAACGCAGATCAACGAGGAGGTGCAAGAAGAACTAGAAAGGAGAATCGACTCAGACGCTACAATCAGAAACGCACTCGAATTTCTGGATATCTGCGAAATCATAGATAGGACTCCGACCTTCCTTGATGTGGAGGCAAAACTCGAGAAGCTAAGGGAAGAGGGTAAGGACCCAAAACTCGCAGTGGCTGATTACCTGGAGATCATGGGCCTCCCCCAGACAAAGGAATTTGATGCGGCAAACAAAGACACTCGAGACAAGATTGGAGAAATGTCCAAGCAACTGACTTCAGTGTTTGGAAGCCAGCGGGTGGCTGGGTGGATACTGACCCAGGCCAACGACGAGGGAAACAAGAACACCGCTCCCGGGCTTACTGCGGCTCGAGACTCCAGAAAGAAGAACGACCCGATCTCGATCTGGTGTTCCCTTGGGGGATCCGAGGCACAGCTCTCGGAAGGAATATTCAACTTCCGATGTGCCAAAAACCGAGACGGTGACAAATTCAAAATAAAGATCAGAGGAGATGGGGCTACCCAGACCTTCTACGACTATGACCAAAACAGCGACATGCCGGCTGTCGGCGCAGCGTCCAGAAGGGCTGAGCCAGGGACAAGGTCCTCAACCCTGGAGGAGGATTTTGCGTAATGAGTAAGGAAAAAAATCCACTCACCGTCGAGATAGTGCAGAGAGTGTTCCCCGAAGCCCGGGAAACGTATGGTAGAAATGGATCGGAGTTTGTAGTCCACTGCCCATTCCCTCATCAAAAAGGGGGGCGATATAAACTCTACATCAACGAGGGAGGGGCCTTTCACTGTCAGGACTGCAGCCGAAGCGGAGACGCATGGGCCTCGTTTTTTGATGGGATAGTTTCAAGGAGGTATGGTCATCTTCACCTGGTCAGAGACAGAACCGAACCACAGGGTCAGCACAGGAGTGGTTTCATTGCCTCCCAGGGCAAGAGCCAAAGGTGGGCCGACGGAAAGATCCTGGCGCCAGGAAGGACAATTCCATTGCATGACCTCCCCCGCGGGCACCCGGCCTATGAGTATCTCGAAGTCCACCGAGGGATGGATCCAGATGAATTTGCATCAGAGGACCATCCATTCGCGGCTTTGTATTGTGCTGAGGGTCAGTTCGAGTTGATGAATGGAGAGCTCAAAACGGAAGGCCGGATTGTGTTCCCCGTGATGCAAGGAGGGGAGCCCGTTGGGTGGACCGCCAGGAGAATCGAAAGGGATCTGGTTCAAGGAGAGACAAAAGAGGTCTGGGACGGAAAAAAATGGAATCTCATCGAGAAGAGCGGAGAAGGGGGGAGATGGGGTGATCACCACATTCCCAAATGGTTCCACCTCCCGTCGATGAGGAAATCGACCCTTCTTTACAATCTTGATTCGGCATCAGAGTTTGACACGGTTGTCATATCTGAGGGCGTGTTTGATGTCCACAAGATCGGACCATTCAGTGTCGCCTATTTTGGCGAAGTCCCGTCGGGTCACCAAATAAGGATCCTAAAAAACAGGTTCGAGACGGTCGTCTGGGTCCCCGACAGTGGAGTCGACATGAAGAAGAGGTCGATCGAGGACGCAATGAAATCAATAATGGAGTCTTGCCGATTAATTGTCAGGAAGCTCCCCGGGAGAGAAGACCCCGGACAGAAGGAAGTCACAAGAAGCGAAATCAAGAAGTTCCTCCGGGAGTCACTAAACCTATGAAAAAAACGGAGCCCCCGACCAAGAGTAAAATTTACCCACTGCACGTCCATACGGATAATTCCATATTGGATGCTGTCAGCACGGTTGGCGATTACATCAATTGGTGCACCAAACACAGCCTTTTAGCGTGCTCTTGCACCGACCACGGCTACGTCATGGGACACTACGATCTATTTCGCCTCAGCAGGGAGAGGGAGATAAAGCCCATACCGGGGGTTGAAGTCTACCTTCACCCTGGAGACGACTACGAGTTTGTGGAGCAGCCCGGGAAAAAACGGACGAAATTCGATTACTTCCATCTGACCCTGTGGGCCAGGAACACGGCAGGTTACAGAGACCTGATGTGTCTCTGCAACACATCGTGGCAGGAAGGCCGAGTTGTCAAAAAGTTCGGCAATTCAAAACCAAGGGTGACCTGGCAAGATCTCTACAACTTCTCCGAGAATCTGATTTGCGGCACCGGGTGTATTCTCGGGCCAGTGTCTTACCCCCTCATCAGGGGTGAAAGGCACGAAGCTGCCAAATCAATCAAGAGGCTTAGGAAAATCTTTAAGGGTCGACTATTTGTGGAAGTGATGCCCACTCCGTCAAACTCAGACTGGGCAAAAGAAGTAGTCATCGCCGAGACAGAAGATGGAGAGACTTGTGCATTCATGCCGTATGACATTCTCGAGACTAACCTGGGAGACATGACCGCAAAGCAAGCCGCCGGAAAGCCCGGAGTCACGAAAATCATTTCGGTTACACCCGAGAGATTCGGAACGAAGGACTTCATCAAACATTTAACATCCAGTGGGGTTGTCTCTGTAGGCAGCCTAGAGACGGAGGAAATACTATAATGGGAAAAAGGATCAAATCGTGGAGCGTGGCAGGTGGCAAAGTAGGCAAGGAGTGCACGTTCGACATGCCAAGTGGTGACACCCAGAGGTTCATAAACTTGGAGATGATGGAGCTGGCAAACGACCTAAAACTTCCGCTTTTGCTGACCACGGACAGTCATATGGTCAGCCCCGACCTCAAGTTTGTTCAAGACATCCTCCTGCAAAACGGGAACCCGGATGGCTGGAGATTCACAGAGGCCTACTACCAGATGACCACGGAGCAGGCGTGGGATCTATGGTCCGGCAGCCTGGGGTTGGCAGACTTCTCTTCCGAGTTCAAAGAGGCTGTCGAAAACAACGAACTCCTGGTTTCAATGGTGGACAAAATCCACGTCGAGACCCGGATTCGGATGCCCTCCGTCAACGTCCCTCAGAAGGTGAAAGACAAATTTCCGGAAGACCTTGACGCCCAATATCTTAGGATGATCGCAGATCTGATTAAGGAGCATGGCAGAATGCCAAGAGACGAACCGGAATATATAACACGGCTGGAAGAGGAGATCGAAGTCATTGCCAACAATGGGGTTGTCAACTTCTTGCCATACTTCCTCTTTGTCGAGGAGGTGTGCCGGAAAGCCAGAGCTGCCGGCGAGAATAGCGGCCCCGGGCGTGGATCCGCGGCTGGATGTTTGCTGGCTTACCTTTTGAATATCACCCACTTGGACCCTATCAAGTGGGGCCTAAGCTTTTACAGATTTCTGTCTAATGCTCGGATCGGTAGGAGAAAATTCCCCGACATCGATTTGGACTTTGCCAACCCATCAGTGGTCGCTGAGATTATGAAAGCCGAGCTTGGGGACAGATTCATCAGGATCTGCACCCTGGGAACCATCAGAGGCAGAAGCGCAATCAGGGAGGTCTCTCGGGTGGTGCTATCGACTCAGACCGATCCGGAAAAGGCTCTTGAGGTGGATGAGGTGGCAAAAGCATTGCCCTTTGCCCCTCAAGGGGTAGCGGACTCAAAAGGATGGATCTTCGGATACACGGACGAAATGGAAGTCTTTCATCCCGGGATCATTGACGAAATACCGATCGTGGCAAACTTCTTTGAGAAGTATCCCCAGGTAAGACGAGGAGTTGAGGACGTCCTCAATATTCCGAAATCAATCGGGCGACACGCTTCGGCCTATGCCGCAGCAGACTCTTCAATTCCAGACATCATCCCCATTTGCCGGGTAAACGGAGAAGAATGCACTCAGTATCCGATGGGACCGGTGGAGGCCATGGGGCTGATAAAGATGGACATCCTAGGGTTGAACACCCTAAAGGATGTCAGCGGCGCCGTATCATGGGTCGGAAGAATCAGGGGGAAGAACATCGATATCTACGACATTCCCTTGGATGACGAGAAGACTTGGTTAGCTTTTCATGAAGGCAGAAATGAAACGGTGTTTCAGTTCAACAAGCCGATCGGGATCGATCTCTCTCGCCGATACAAGCCAGTCTCGATTCTCGACCTGGCCCAGATGACCGCCGCCGGGAGGCCAGGGACCCTGTTTGCTTTGATGCCGGACGGGGAGACAACTCTGGTCGACCAGTGGGTTGGAGTGAGGGATATGTCTAAGAACCCGTCTTTCGTTCACCCATCGGTAAAAGGCATTCTCGAGCCCACCGGCGGGGTTTGTCTTTTTCAGGAGCAGATCACAGAGATGTTCCAGATTGCCTGCGGCTATTCAGAGGAAGAAGCCGATGAGATCCGGGAGATTGTGGGGAAGAAAAAGAAAGACAAAATGGATGCCCTGATCCCGGAGATCAGATTAAGGCTGTCAGCCAATGGATGGACGGAATCCCAGACCGAATCATTTATCTCGCTCTGCATTGCCGCCTCGAACTACTCGTTTAATAAATGCATCGGGCTTGACGTGAAACTGCAAACGCCCAACGGGGACAGGCCCATCGGATGCATTGAGAAGGGAGAATTCGTGAAGGCTTATGAAGTTGCTACGGGCTCTGAACATTTCGTCCGGGTGACGGACGTGATGGATTCGGAAGCCGAGCTGTGGGAGGTGGAGCTGGAGAATGAGATGAAATTGCAGACATCAATAAATCACAAATACCTCTGCGAAGACGGGACCCAGCGCCCTCTATGGGAAATCCTGCAAAATGGATGGCGTGTGTTCACTCAGTGGCCACACAGCGATTGCGAGATTACGCAATTGAGCAAAATTGTCTCTGTCAGAAGCTTAGGCATGGCGCCCACCCGGGACCTTGAGGTCGACAGCAAGGATCACAACTTCATCGCCAATGGGGTGGTGGTGTCAAATAGTCACTCACTGGCTTACTCTTATTTGGGATATGTTTGCCAATACCTCAAGGAGAATTACCCGGTCGAGTGGTGGGCAAGCGCCCTGCAGAATAGTAGCAAGGACGACCTGAGAGCTAACGCCAGATTCTGCTCGAGATACATCTCGACACCTGATGTCATATCAAGTGATGTTGATGTGTTCGTCGCCGACAAGGTGGGCAGGTCAGACAAGGGACGCATCGTGTTCCCTCTCAGGATGGTCCACGGAGTCAAGACGGCGGCCGAAGCTGTCATCGAGGCCAGGCCGTTCTGCTCAATGGAGGAGCTTTACCAGAAGATTGATCGGAAGAAAGCGAACAAGAGAGTATTCTCAGCTTTGATCTGGTCTGGGGCCATGGATAACCTGTTCGGCGTCGGACCCCGGGATAGTATCCTGGGAAGAAATGCAATCTACAGGAGATATCTGGAGCTGAGGGGGGAGAAACAAAGCTCGTTCACGGATCTAAACGAGATTCAGGTAATGAAGGCTCAGGGAGATGCGTTCCCGATGATCGAGCCGGACTATGCTGGATACCTCTCCAGGATAACGGAGAGATCCGTTCAGTGTGCTTCGGTCGTAGCAGCGAGGGCAGACGGAGCGAGAACGTCGATAGGGGGAGTTGTCAGGGAAATCAAGAAGATCAACACGAAAAAGGGAGACGCCATGTGCTTCATCTCGGTTGCTAATCAAGATTCAACTGCTTCGGTAACAGTCTTCAGTGACCTCTATTCTGAGGTCGCAGACTTCTTAAAAGTCAGGGACTTGGTTGTGGTGAATGGAAGAATCAATGACTTTGGAGGCAAACGCTCCTTGGTCGCAGACACAATAATATTCCCGGAAACGGAAAATCAGTAAGACAATAATATGAGAAAAAGACAAAGAATCACTGACGCACTCAGAGCCTCAGACACAGGGGGAGGAAGTTTTAAAGACTTGACCTTCCTTCCATCGGCAACATCCCAGGTCGTTTTTGCCAGTAAAGACGCGGCCATCATATTTGGTGTCTTGCCGGCAATCGCGGTGGACGAGGATGGCGAATACGACAAGGGGTCCTACCTTCCCTTCCGGCTCGAAGACGACAGCTTTTCCGAATGGATGTGGCTGTTCCCACAGTGGAGGGGCGTTGGTGGGACTCACAATATCATTTCTCCAAAGTTCTTCTTTGGTCCGGAAGAGACCGATCCGGTCGAGCTTCTCTGGAAAACCGCATGGGACGGGACGGATTACTGGCATCTCATCGGGAAGGATCTCGAAACGAAGAAGATCAAAAAAGACGACGACGCATGGAAAGATCACTTGCTTCGCCGGTCTGACTTGAGAATCGGGATGAACGTCGTAGTCCCAGAAAGGCGCGACCTGGTGAACAAGTTCCTCGTGTGCTCAAGGCAGGCGATTTTCCCGTATCAATACGAGGAACTTTCGGCCAAGTCCGGCACAAAGAAAAAGAAAGACTCCGGAGTCTGGGGGCTTGCCGAGAGCCTGGATACGCTCGTAAAGGGACACACTGAACTGGAACAAGACGACTTCGAAGGCCGGTTTTACCACGGGGACATTACAGACCCAAGGAACATGGCGTTGTGCGAAGTGTCTCTTTGCCGGCCCCCTCAGGGAGGCCAGTCGGTCTACAATGCCTACGTTCTGGAGGATGAGGCCAGGTTCAAAATCTCAAAGTCAAACCTGGCCAACCGCTTGACCCCGGAAGAGGTGTTCGTGAGCATGACAGCCATCGAGACGGCAAAGGTGGCCGCGGAGGCTCTTTTGCCTCACGGAGAAGATGCGAAAGATCTGATGATCGAGGCTTGGGGCAATGAAGGACTTGAATATGAGGCTCTCATTTCGAAGCTCTTTGGTGCCTCCTCGTCGGCAAGTAAGGCGTCGCCCCGCTCAGCCATGGGAAGCCGGGACAGGAAGTCAAAACCAGAAAAAAGGTCGATTCAAGAAGAGGAAGACGACGACATCCCAATGACCGGTAAGTCCCGGGCGAGCAGCCACAAGGACGACGACGACGATCTGCCACCAGCAGCCGCGTCGAAATCCAATCGCAAGAAAGACATCGACGACGATGAGCCTCCGGCAAAAGGAGCGGCAAAAGCAAAGTCCGGGTTGGACAAGGAGGACGATCTGATTGATGATGATCTCCCCCCGGTCAAGTCAAAGGCATCAAAAGACGACGACGACGACTTGCCTCCGGCAAAGCCCACAAAGGCCAAGAAGGAGGAGCCCCCGTTGTCACCGGTGGACGAAGAAGACGCTCCCCCGTTTGATGAAGACGAAGCACCCAAAAAGGCAGAGAAGCAGGCCAGTAAAGCGGCTGTCGATTCTTCGGCCCGCTCCAACTCAGGAAGCAGGACTAAAATCTCGGCGATGCTCGACGACGAAGACTGACCTGAAAGTCACATAACCTTTAACCGCTACGGCGATAAGGCCGCCCGCCTTGTCGCCGTTTTGCAATGAACCCAAAAGAAAAAGAGGAAGAAGTTGTATCCGAGGTGCCAGCAGAGGCTGTCGCTAAAGAGACAAGCAAGAAGACGCCGTCAGGGACGAAGGCACGAACCCTGGACGACAACGAAGTCGGCAGCCCGCCGGTAAGAAAAGCCAGCACCGCAAAACAGTTGGCAGCAGAGCCAAAGAAAAAAGTTCCGAAAAAGAAAAAGGTAGAGCCTGCCACCCAGGAAGGGATGAGGGCCGCCATGAAAGAATTTCGGAACGGGGACAAAGCGCGGAAGCGCTATGGAAAATCCGAACTTGCCACGATGGATGAAGTGGGAGAGCACGTCAGCTACATCTTCCTGCCGGACATTTGCGCCATGTGGGCGTTGGGGCGGCCTGGGTATGCAACAAGAAAGATCGGCGAGATGCTGGGCTTTGAGGGGTGCGGAAAGACAACATCGATGTATTGGATGTCCAAAATGGTGATGGACGTGGGCGGCTTTGCAGCAATGGTGGAAACCGAAGATGCAGTAGTCCACTCTCACGCAGCAGCTGTCTTGGGCGAACACTACGACCTATTCCAAGACAACTTTTTCCAGGCCGACACATTCGAGAGCGGCTTGCAAATGGTTCTGGATGCCTTGGACACATTTGAAAAATATGACAAGGGAGGCACCCTGCCAAAGATCATCATATTTGACTCCGTGGCTGGATCGGCCACGAATAATGTGCAAGATCAAAGTCTGGAAGTTTCCAAGATTCTCTCAGTGGGGTTTGGCGAAAAAGCCCGCATTCTGAAGCCTTACCTGGAGCACGTGAGAAAGAGGCTCAAAGACACAAACACAACCCTGATCTTCGGGAACCAGGGAAAGGAGAAGATTTACACCGGCCTGGAGTCGAGGATCAAAAGAGCGACCATTGACAAGGTCAAAGGGGAGGGTGGCAAATCCCTCGACTTTTTCACGACCTACTGGGAATACCTGCAAAAGGGTGCCGTGATCAAAGACGCCTCGGGCGGCAAAAGAGGTTTCCAGATCAGGCACACCTTCAAGAAGAACAAGGTCCGATTCCCGTTCCGACAATTCACCTCTGAGGTCGACTTCCAGAGAGGGGTCATTTTTGAGAGACCCACGATCGATGCACTTTACGCTTCGGATCTCTGCGGAATTTCAAAAGTGAAGGGGCCAAAATTTTGGTGCGAGGAACGAGACATCGGGTCCGACGGCAGGCCGATGGGCTACATCGACTTCTACAAAGCGATACACTCGGTAGACCACATCGCATGGTTTATGTCAAAGTTCGACATTGAGATGCCACCAAGAATTTCGCAAGTTTACTTCCCGTCGGAGTGGGGCGGACAGGTCCCGAACTTTTTGGAGTTTTCGTCAAGTGCGGCCGGCGCCGCGGGGACAGTCCACACCTCCGAAGAAGAGGAAGACGAGGACGAAGGTGAATAATACGGCAACTCAAAGACCATGACTGATACAGAGGACGAACAAGAAACCCCAGGCCAGATCAGAGACCGGATGGCGGCGGCGATGCGAGATAAGAGGAAAGAGCCGAGCAACACGTCGAGAGACGAATCATCTTTGGTTGCCTCGATGGTCGCAAAAAGACTCGGGCTTCCCGATGGATACAAGCCCAGAGGGATTTCCGAGTGCCCCCTGATAAACCTTTCATTGGAGTCATTCGGCGAACTTGAAGGGTCTATTCTGGTGTATAGAAGGGTTCCGGCTAAAGCCGCCGATATTGAGTTGGGGGTGATGGTCGGGACAGGAGGAGTCGATCTGGAAGAGGCCCACGCAAAAACCGGGAGATCAAGGTCGCCAGCCAAGATCCTCGAAGATGAATTCACAGAAGCGAAAAACACCGCCGGAGCCTGGGTCAGCAGACATAGGGTAGACGACACGGCGATGGTCTTCAGATCCAGCAAGGGAGTCCTGATGGTGTATTACAGATACGGCAGCAGGAAAACGATGTCGATCGACACCCTTTCGATTCACCCCATGATCTCGATGTGGGTCTGGGAAGATAGAAGGCCGTCAAGGAGGGTGCTCTCCACTCTTGACGCCTTTACACTCCAGGAGTAGCATGACGAATGGACAGCAATGAAGATATCCGAGTCCTCGGACTTGACCCGGCAACGACTTGCGGATGGTCCCACACCGATGGGACCTTCGGCGTAATTGATCTTTCCAAGAACAAAGATGAGTCCCCCGGGATGAGACTCCTGAGGCTCTGGAATTTTCTCGAGAAGATGAGACTGGGGCCAGGCCTGGACATTGTATCGTTCGAATCGTCAAATTGCACAAAGGGCAGCGGTGTCAAACTGCAGGCCCGTTTTGAAGGAGTGATCATCCTCTTCTGCGAGGCCAAGGACATACCATACAGGGCTTACGCCCCCACCGAACTGAAGAACCTGGCTACTGGCCACGGGGGGGCATCAAAAGACGCGATGATTGCGAGGGCTATGGAAATCCGGCCGAAGGCGAAGAAGATGACCCACGACATGGCAGATGCCATCTGCGTGATGCAGGCCATAATCGACGAAAAGGGAAGCGCCCCAATGCAACTGCTTCGCTGACAGTAGCCGACCAAAGGCAAAAAGGAATAACCCAAAATAGAAGAAATGGAATCAAGAGATACTCAAGACCCAGAAGCCCCTGGCAAGCCAGACCAGGGGGTTGAAGCTCAGGAACCAGCCCCCACACCCCTCCAGGTCGTCCTAACCGGTCCGCCCGGGCCAGTGAAACAACCTTGGGGGCAAGAGGCAGGACCAAAAAGAAAGGGTGACACAGCGCACAAGGGGGTGAGCATAATCAAGGAGGTCTCTAAGGACCTGCCCCAAAAAGTGGTCGGCAACGATGGCAAACTGCACGACCTGGAGGGCGGACAAACCAAAGAGGACAAGTCCGAAACCCCCCAGGTCGACGTGTTGGCAAGAATCAACTCTGTGATCGAAGCGTCCTTCGGATTGGTAGTCAAGAAGATGGAGGGCACGCACAGGGCTGGGATGTTCGGGCTTTTCTCGGGGAATGACCCAAGACCGGTCTGTGCAGTCAGGACACTCGAAGGGAAGTCAGGCATTGAATTCTCGGTTCTCGGATACGCTTTTGCCCCCACTCAAGTGGTCAATAAAGTGATCCAGCCGCTGGTGAAGGAGTTCGGAGTGCATTCATATCAGCCCTATACCAGGATGCCCTGACGATTCTGGCAAGCTCAGATAAGGGAAAATTTTAAGCCCCTCTCGAGAAATCGAGTGGGGCTTTTTTTGCGTATGCAACTAATTCGGGATCAAAACACCCTAGAAGTGTTTTATCCAAAAGCGTCAAATTTTGTGTGGACCGTGTGGACCGTGGACGCGAAATCCTCAAGGGCCACAAATAACAACAGTAACAAAAATCAGTAAATATACTATGATAGGAACCCAAGCTCATGAGTTGGCCTTAGAGGCCGTCGGTATTATCGGAGATGCTTTTCCAGCAGACATCTCCACAGGAACAGGAATCAAAAGCCTCTCCAAGTCGTTGCACGCAAAGCTGGATGAGCTGTCCAGCGGAGGCAGTAACGAGACTGGACTGGAGGTCCAGCAGATCGAAGAAGCCAAGGCGCTTCTCGACCTCGCTGTCGAGCTAGTCCAAGACGAAAAAGAACCGGAACCGGAGCCGGAGCCGGAGCAGAAACCAGAGCAGGCCAAGGAAGCGACACAAAAGGCCAAGGCGGTAAAAGAAAAGAAAAAGGCGGCGGCGCCGACCAAAGTGAGGGACCGGACTCTGATCTCGGTGTTCGACAAAAACTCTAACGCCCCTGTGGTCACTCACACTAAAGTGCTCGGGATGGATAATATCTATCCGGCAAATGGGCTGATGATCGTGGCGGCAGATATCAGGAATGAAGGAGACCCGGTTCTGAAGTTCAGGGGCGGCCCAATCGAAAATCCGGCTCTGCCACATGATATCCTGGAGAAGTTGGGAATCGATCCAGTCAACAGCGAAGCCAACCAAGGCCCAGACGTCAGGATGTCGACATATCTGTTCCAGGGAGGGACATTGAAGTATTCAGGTGGGATCCGGGATTCCGAACATCGGGACAATTTCAGATCCCTCAGGACTTACGTCGCCTCGGCTCTGGGCAACTCAGCCTTCGCAAGTGGCGACGCGATTTGCTTGGTCAGCGACGTGGAGGGCGGCCACATCAAGGTCAAAGAAGGAGCAAAGGCGGCCGGCTCAAAAGTCGTCAGGTCTGCAATCGAAGCCAGAGGCAGAGGTCTCAACAAGATCCTCGGGATTCCAGGTTCTATTGAGGCGGGCCTAGAGCGCCGGACAGCAAATACCCCCGGCATCCACGGCTCTGAGTTCTTCAGCTTTGCCGAGGCCCATCTCAAAGTGGACATGTCAATGGAAGCCGAGAGCTCCGATCAAATCCTGGTGGCATCAGTCTGGACAAGCGACGATGCAATTGCCATGTTTGAGAAAGAGGATTCGTTCTCTACCCATGCGAATCCCAGATTCGTGAGCCTCGATCGATGGTCTACTTTTGTCGTGTCAGCGGCAAGGCATTACTGCACTGAGCTGGGAGGTGGTGGGATCATGAAGCTGTTCTCGTCGGCACTCGACAGGGCAGATGCAATCAGGGATGCGGCACTCACGGGAGGTGTTTCAAACTTCGAAACCGCGGCAAGCACAGCTTTTGCTGCGGTAGCCAGGGAACTTGCAGACGAGATTCGCAACTATGCCGCCTCCTCGCTGTTCCCGGCTCGTCGCAGTCTGCATAATCGCTCCCTCAGGAGAAGGATGGGGGATCAAGGGGCGGAAGCAGCCTTGATTCGCTTTTTCGGTGAGGTTCGTCAGTTTGGAGCAGACGAGGCAGCGGCGTTCATTTCGTCCCAGGCTTCGGGGCAAGCCCCGTTGGTCTTTAATAGGACATTGAGTGATTACGTGAAGGAAATTAAATCGTGTAACGAAGCTATGAGTGGGTCTCTCCGACTTCTCAAAGCCTACTTTTCGGTCAGCCCCACAGCAGACAGAGGGATTCCGTGTTTTACGTCGGAATGGGTTTCACCAGGGCAAACGCCCCAGGTCAAAGGTTCCATCCCGCCGGCTCTATGGGCTGCAAAGATGGCCACGCCCATGAAGGTGTACAAGTCGACAATGGGGGGGTTACCTCCGTTCACCCTGGACATGGAAAAGCTCGCCAGGTAAGTCATAGGATGTAAGTCAACTCAAGAGGGGCGTCGCAGTCAGTGGCGCCCCTCATTTTATCAAAATGGAAGATTCAAAAACTCAGACACTTGAAGATGTAATTGGAGGAAGTCTGGAAGGACTTTCGCAGCTGTCCTACGTTATCGTCTCGATGAGGGTAATGGACCCACACGAGATAATCATGACAGGATCGGGGCCGAATATTTACGCTCTCTCTATGGAGAAGCTTAACGAAGAAAGCATTTCTGCTTTTTCCGAAAGTGGGGATGCCTTATTCTACATGATCTCCACGATGGTCATCATCAAGGGGTTGGAAAAGCTGATGAAAGATGGAGAGAAGATGCCGGACGGATCTTACAATATCGGAGGAGCAAAAGACTCAGGCTCAGGGAATTTTAAGAGCACTTGGATCGACGAGTCAGACGAGTCAGACGAGCCAGAGCTCGGCAACGGAGGTTTAGTAATGGTGGCGTCGATGATTAGCGGTGCGCTCGCCGAGGGCAATAAGGTAGCCTCGAGCCCATTCCTTATCTCAAAAACTAGGAGGGCCAGAAGCAAAACCCCAATCCAGTCCGGATCAACTACGGAGGACCTGCTGGAAGCTTTGAAAAGATCATTCGTCAAATTTGAGGGGGTTTGCTCACCTCTCTACTCGGCGTTTGCCAAGTCGGTGGCAGACGATGAGGAAGCCGCGTCCAACTGGTTTGACACGGAAGGCGGCAGACACGGGAAAAACCAGAGAAGGGGCGATAAGAAAAGCACCAGAAGTGACTACGGTGTAGACATATCCGGAATTTCAAACTTACCCCAGCCCCCTCAGGAATTTTTCCAATCAATTTTTGAAGCAGCAAGAAAAAAAGAAACATCAGACAAGGAAGAATAACATGAAAAACGCAGTATTATTTGAGCAAAATTTTGAGAGTGAATTCATCGAATGGGCGACGGATGTTGTGAGTGTTGGCGTCTCAACTCAGGCCGCAGAAAAATTCAACCAATTCCTGATTGCCAGGATCGGAGGGTATATGGAATCGCCGGCCTCAAGCTCCGGGACAAGACATCATGCTTACCCAGGCGGAATGATGGTCCACTCGGTGGAGGTTTTCATTCAGACGTGCAGAACAATGGCATCTGTAGTCGGGTGGCAAGACCTTCGGCTCGACATAAGGGGCTTGTCGAGGTCGGACAAAGCAAACGCCTTAGTGGCATCCATGCTTCACGATTTCAACAAGGTTCAGGATATGTTTGGGCGCCCGCTCTACATTCCCAACATCCTCAAAAAGGGAGAGAGATCGACGGCAAAACCTTTTAAGCGGGATCCGAATTTTCTGTCCATGTCTCCGCCAAACAACCTGCCGGAGGGTGCAAGCGAAGACGAAAAGGTGGATTGGATGGCCCACAATTTCGCCACAGTTATGGTCAACAGGTGGGGGAACACGCTATCCGAAGGTTGGATATCGGCAGCGCTCGTAGATTCCCTGCACCCGGGGATGCTCGAGTTATTTGAGGAAGATGTGACCCAGGCAATCGAAATCCACGACGGAGGGTATTCAGCAAGAAGAAGTCATCATGCGGGGTCTGAATCACTTCTTGCGATCTCACTTCACTTTGCCGACATGATCTCGAGCAGAGGACTGAATGAGACCGTAGCAATGAGCGTCGAGTCAATTAGGGACGCAATCCCTTCCTGAGATAAGATTGTCTTGACTATTGTGGGTATAGGAAATATTAAGGGGGATGGTAGAATCCTCCAAAAACCAGCCGACGCCCCAACCCACTCGGGCTTTCAAAGTCGACGAGGACAATCAATGGTGGAATGAGGATCGGCCCCCCGGAGAGACCCCCAAAATTATAGTGGGGGTTGATCCCAGGATCCTGGAAATCGCAGAAATGGCGGCGGAGGTTTTGGTCAAGAGCGCAGAGTCCAGCCGCGGCCACGACACGTCGGAGTGGTCCCTAGCTAAGGGAGTAGACAGTTTTCTTTCGATCGTCGCCGTCCTGGCTCCAATCCTCGAAATCATTATCTACACCATTTCCATGTATTTTGGAGATGCGCAGATCCCACACGGCTGGTCCATCGTCATAGTGGCCATCTCGGCTCTTGCCAAGTCTGTAAACTCGAACTCCTACACAAAACAGAGGACGGAAGCCAAGTCCAACGCAGCGAATGCCGGCCACGCCGCAGCCTTAACTATCCTCGATATACAAAAAGAGCTTCGGAGCAGTCTCCCAGACTTGACCGTCAAAGCCGTAAGAGGAGCTCTTGACAAACCCAGGAATACTTGATTTCTTCACTAGAATGCAGGCATTCCCACCAGAAGAAAACGCCACCCGAGAATTTGCGTCTGACAGGCCGCAACTTGGTGGCAATCAACAGGAGCTGCTTTCGGAGCTGCTCCATAACGGCGGGTGGTGTAACGTCGGGGAAACAATCTGCGGATCCTCATACGGAGGAAAAAGCAAACACGAGAGAATCGTAAATTCCCTAATGAAAAGGAGATTAGTGGAGATCAGAGAATCGGAGACTTGCGGCCCCGGCCGCATTGAAGCAAAAGCCCTCCCCTCAGCGCGGGAGGCTCTCAATTAGAAAAAATGAAAAACAAAATATTATCGGTAATCGGAAAGGCGGCATTCAATGTCGCCCTTTTTTTTGAGGAAGACGAAAATCGACTCGGCTCTTCCATCCTCTTCGCCACGGCTTTCGGTATTCTACTATCAGCCCTGTTTGTGTCCGCTGCTCTCATCAGCGTGATTGTCCCGGTCTTAGGCCTTACCGTGTTAGCACTCCTGGTCCGAACTAGAAATTTTGATTTTTCCGATCGTGTCGGGGAGTTCTTTAACGGCCTGATGGACGATGACGACAAAATTCAGGATCGTAGCTCGCATCCCAATGTCGTGAATCTCAAGAACGAAAGCGAGAAACCCAAGAATGACGGACGGGAAGAGAAAAAATAGCCGATCAGAGAGATGGCAAAGGAGGATGAGAACTTCTTGGCTTTCCCCATCCGGCCAAAGGGCCTACACAAAATTCCCGAATGCCGCCGGCTGGGGGTCATTTGACCCAAGCCCTCAAATCATAACCAGGGATCCAAGATTGCCTCCACCCTCGAAGGAAGAGCGAGAACTGATGGAGCCCGGGGATAGAATCCTAGTCCGAGACCCGAAGAGTGAATTTTCGATTCTTTACGAAAAGATCTGCCCCACTCTGGAGTGGTTCAGAGCCTCGATGGCCAGGGCCGTCAACGCAGAATCACAAGATTCGAGTTTTTGCCAAGTCAGAAAAACACTAAGTGGTCACGCGGCTTACCCCTATTGCCTCGTATCCGCCACCCCGAAGGTAGGTAAAATCGAGGGCAAGGCTGCGAGAATTATCTACTCTATGCTGACCCACAAGACGGTAATTCTTGGCCACAAAACTTCGAATTATCGGACCGATAACTCTCCCTTTCGGACACACCACAGTCAAGGAGCTTGTCGGGATCTGATGGGAATGAAGGCTCAGTATGTTTCAGAACAGATCAGGAAGTCAATCTTCGGGCACCCAGATAGCGCCTTACTGTCCTGGAAATACATCGGCTCAATCATCAAGTTACTGGTGGAGCGATCGAGTAAACACTTGGCTTCCATCCACAAAATTCATCCTACTTCGAACACAGACAGGCTACGGCTGGCAGAAATACTAAGGGTTATAGCGGCAGAGTCGTTAGTTCCCACTCGGAGCTTCTCAATAACCCCGGCCTTTCATTTTGACTCGATGAAGGGCGCCAAAAGATGGGCGACGGCCACAGTGGCAATGGCGAGTGGGTTGCTGGGAGCGGGAGCCAAGCGGATAGAACTGAATGACCCTACCACGGGTCTCAAGGCCCTATTTATGATGCTGGAGTTTAACCCTATGGCCAACTGGGAGTTCGGCTCACCCCATCCCTGGCCGTTAGGAGACGTGCCAGGCCCTCTGTCCCTCACCCCGGACGAAAGTATTTCACGGGGTGGTTTTTTTCGGGACTCTTGGGATTGGGGGGTGGCAACCGCAAATGCATACCTCAGTGACGATTGCTGGATGGAGCTGTCGACTGTCGACCCAACGGGCAGATACAAAGCGTCCTACAAGTATTCGGCCCCTAACTTGTTCCACCGTAGAGTCAATCGCAACGAGGGAAGTGAGACTTGGCGCGGAAGACAGGCCGGGATCTCCGAAATTCCGGTTGCTTATAGCTGTCCCTGGACGTGTAAAATAGGGAATCAAATAGAGCCCTTGGGCTTTGCAGAGTTAGAGATTAGCAAGAAAATGGAGAGAGACCGGTATGGGAGTCTCGCTGTGGCTGCGGAGTATTCTCCGGCAACTCCGGGCAGCAGGATAGAATCCAGGATTCAGGATCTAGCCGGAGCGATCAAGGAAAGCGACAAGAATGCGGACAAGTATGGGGCCTTCTCCTTCGCAAAATGGTTGCCATGAGGTGGGGTGAAAAAACAGGCTAAAACTACCATAATGTATTGAAGGGATCATAGCCGTCGCGGTTGACAGCAACGATCCCGAACCAGAACCCAAAAATATGAATACAATTAAAGTCTCAACCGGCCTTATGGCCATCGTAGCATTCTCGATCCTGGGAACCTCGTGTTCCCCCATCGACAGGCTGGAGGCACTGTCCTCCGCGACGGAGCAGTCGGCCATCAGGGCCGAGAACGCGGCAACCTTCGCGGCCCTTTCGGCCGCGGCAGCGAACACATCTCGCAACGAGACGCAGGCGGCGGCCACGGTGGCCATCATCCTGGTCGGGGCCTTGGCCCTATTCGTCTTTGGGCGTTCCATCGCCGAACTGGTCAAGGCCAGGAGAACCAGGACGGAGACGTCCACGACAACGAAAACGACAAAGGTGACGCCCAGTGGCGTCGCTCCGAAGAAAGAAGATGCCCCGATAGATGCGGTCGGGCCGGTAGAACCCTGGGCTCTGGAGACGGAGCTGACGGTGGAAACCGAAACCACATCATCAGAGGCTCAGGTCGAGCCTCAGGCAAAGAGAGACGAGGCCGCATAGGCCTCGATCTCTCCCAAAAAAGATATGCCCCCGCCCCAGCCGTAAGGTTGGGCGGGGGCTATTCCTTCAGTGGCATTTTTTTATCTCTCGCGCCAGTAGCCGGAGAAACCCGTGAATCGTCTTGACCCAAGTCGAGTCACGGGTGATTGATTGGAATGCAAGACGAGAGCGGGAAGCGAGGTCCAATAAGAGAGCAGATGAGGGCCAATATAGGGCTCATGGCTACGGACCTCCGGGTTCAGTTCTTCACCGTAGATCCCGTCTTGTGCGTAGAGGTTTCCAATAGGGGGTGCCGCTTTGGCAGTCTAATCGTAACCAACGGTGGCGCCGAGAAATGGATCCAAATTTTCGATTTAGATCGATATCCGATTGAGGGGGATATCCCTAAGATCAGGTTGCCAATCAGAGAGGGCGGGTTCGTGTTCTTGCATGGCCCGATAATGATGGGATCAGGATTTTACATATCCGGGTCGTCACAAATAGGATCATTGGACCAAGCAGGGATAGGGGAAGACTTAAACATTTTTGCACAAATTTACTCAGTATGAAAGACCAAAACCAAGACAATAACACAAGAATAGGGGAGGGGATCGACAGGCTTAGTGAGTCGGTCGAAACGGCGATGATTGACATCTCGTCCCAGGTGGGAGAAGCCACCGTGGAGATTAGCCGAACGATGGTCGAGTCGGCCAGGAACATCACTAAGATTTCGGAGCAGTTTGTAAGAGCTTCGAGCAAGCTGGCAATGCTCAAGGCAGGCCAACGATTCCAGGGAGTAATCGAAGACACAACTATGGAGCATTTCATGGCCCTTGCGGAAAAAAGGGCCGGGTTTGAAGAGAAGGTCGCCACATTACCCGAAGGTGCGGCGAAGAGATTCGCCAAGCAGATGATCAAAAAAATCGAGACAGAGGAAAATGACATCTTCGAGATGGTTTCCGACGGCGGGAGCTTCCTGGCGCTGGAGAACAAGCTTGACCAAGAAGTGAACTCGGAGATCCCGGGAACACCGTCTATTGCTGCTCTGTCGGAAACCAGGGGGCACGCTTTTGCACCTCCACAGATAACCGACCAGGACGCCAAAACCGAAATCATGTCCGACCCGGTTGCAATGGAGGGGGAGGCAATCAGACCTGGGGGCTCTGACTCGCTATCGGCAAAGCCCGGACTGACAGGAGGGTGACAGGCTATGGCATCAAATAACGACATTGAGAAAAATTCCCTAATTAGGAATCTTGGAGCCTCTGAAGTCCAGGCCGGGGGGAGAAGGCGCGGAACGGATAAAACGCTTCACGTTGTTGACATGGACAATAGGCCCGTTGACCTCACAGAATCAGCAGGGAAAATCCCGTTCCTGATAGTGGAGGAAATGCCGGAGCTGGTGGACCGAGGGCTTATTGTCGTCTCCGATCAAAGCCCCCAAGCTGAAAGCATCAAAGAGATCCAGGTGCATGTTGAGCCGATCAAAGAAAAAAAAGTTAGGGTCCAAAAAGCCAAAGCTCAGCCTGTGAGCCACCACGAACAGACCAGAAGTGAGGCAATGAGCCGGAAGACGATCGACTTGGAATACGGAAACTTGAAGCTCAAGGGGGTGGAAATCGAGGAAATGTCGAGAGGTGACAATGGGGCTCTTTTGATCGCCACAAAGCCGGGATCCCCATTCTCATTTGAGATGCCGCAAGGAGAAGAGTGCCTGATCACCGAACTCAACGAGAAGATTCACATTTACTCCACCGGACTGAGATCTCGGATTATGGGGTTGGATGTCTCGGTCTTTATCGAGGTCTCAGGGGAAGAGCCTTGACGGGGCAAGCCCCCCCTACACACGCTCCACGAGAGCACAAATGCCTGAGGCCGACACCGGTCACTGTCTTGAATCGGGGAGAAGCTTGACCTGGGCGGTATCACAAGATAGAGTCGGGCATGGCTCAGGATCGAAAGGTGACAAAAAAGACCGGGGACGTAAAAGCCCACAGAACCCCGTGCGCGTCATGCGGCGGAGAATCCCGCTTGACGTCATCGGGAGTGGCTAAGTGCGGAAAATGCCAAGCGGGTAAATCGACTTCGATCGAGAACGAGATTCTGAGCCTGAGCGATTCGGTAACGGCAAAAAGCTAATGAACAATTCTATCGCACCGGCATCAAATTCGTGGGCGTCCGCCAGCGGAATCGCAGTCCCAACCTCAATTCCGATGGCGGGGCTGGCGAGGAGTAAGTTTGGCGATGTCTGGCGAGACATGGCATCTGAATATGTCCCCAATTCCATGTCAGAGGCATTTCGAATGTGTGAATTTCTCTACGAGAACTTTCCCACCTACAAGAAAGGCTCAGAGAGGGTTGTGGATTATTTCCTGACTTCCATCAAGTTATCCGGAGGCGACGACAAAAAAAGGAAGGAGTTTGAAGAAGTCCTGACAAGAGACACGACGACTGTCTCAAAGCTCAGGCAGGTTGACGTGAATTTTATGGCCTACGGCAATGCCGTCATATCTCCGCATTTTCCGTTCATCCGGTCTCTTTCGTGCCAAACGTGTAAAACCGAGACGACATTTTCGGGAGCTTCCAGCACCGCAGCGTTTAACTTTCAGACGGGAGACTTCACCCTCGACTGTAGGAAGTGCAAAAAAACCACGGTGCACAAAGCAATCGATCGTCCCGACAAAGACCCGAAGAAGGTCCAGATGGTCGTGTGGGACCCCAAGAAGGTTCACATCGAATTCAACGACATCACCCAGGAGGCGGAATACTGGGTATCAATCTCAGAGCACACAAAAAGAAAGGTCCGGGACAACAGTCAATTTTTTCTCAAGACTCTGCCAATGCCGGTCCTGGACTGCATCAGGAGGAATCAGAAATTAAAGCTCAGGCCTGAATACGTTCTTCACCTGAAGGAGCCAACCCTTGCTGGACTGCCAACCAGGGGGTGGGGGTCACCTCCAATCCTGGGCGCTTTCAGGAATTTCTTTCGCCTCCAGATCCTGATGCGCCAGGACGAGAGGCTAATGCTGGACTACATCACGCCCATGAGGCTGGTCAGTCCAAAGCAAGGTTCATACTCAGAGGGCAATTCGATTATGAATGCGTCCATGTCCAAGTTTGCTGCTAATTTCCAGTCCGCGGTAGAAACGCACAGGATGAGTGGAATTGACTGGCACGTGCTCCCTTTCCCAGTCGACTATCAGGCGATAGGCGGGGAGGGAAGGTCCGCCTCGACTCGAGACTTGGTCGAAGACGAGGAAGGACGGATTCTAAATGCTCGCGGGGTTCCTCCGGAGTTTTACAGAGCCAGCATGACACTGCAGGCGGCCCCAGTCGCGCTCAGGCTTTTCGAACGGAGCTGGTCAAACCTTGTGAACGGGAATAACAAAGTTCTGCAATGGTGGGCAGACATTCTAACGTCGTATCTGGAGCACGGGAGCTACACCTGTGAAATGGAATCAGTTACGATTGTTGACGATCTCGACAACAAAATGTGGAGACTTCAAGCTGTGTCTGGTCAGATGGTCTCGCAGGAGACGGGGTTCCGCCCGATGGGGATTGACCCATCTCTCGAGCAAGACCTCATCATTGAGGAGCAGATGACCCAGCAAAGGAAACAAACGGAGGCTCAGGAGAAGCTCGAAATGGAGCAACTCTCCCTCGTTGATTCCAGTCAGGGCAGTCAGGGCGGCCAAAGCGGCCAAGGCGGCGTCGACCCAATGGAGTCTGTGTCGCAAGCCGATCAGATAGCCGGAGAATTACTTGACCCCAACATCCCACAAGCGGAGGTTAATCGACGGCTCAGGTCGATTAAGCAGACAAACGAGGCTCTCCATGCGATGGTCACTCAGAAAATGAAGGAGAAGAGGGGCCTGGCAAGGAGCGTGGGGCAAGATGCTGGGATGCAGGCGGTGTTAAGCGGGCAAGTGTAACCTTATGAACAACGAAAACCAGTTTCGAAATCGCGAGGAAGACGATAGGAAGACCTCACCGTGGCTGCATCAATCAACCCCGGGGAGTTCAACTCTCGCCCAGGCTGACGACAGGAGATTCCAGGACGGTGAGCAGGGCTACAGCACCGACCACTGGGTCTTTTTTTGCGGAATATTTCTTTTCGCCTCGCTCGGAGGCCTTGCGGCGCTTCTGAGGAGTGGTCAAAGCATCACCTGGGTCCAGATAGTTTCCGCCATTCTGAATAGCGGAATCATGGGCTTCATAGTGGCCCTGGTTCTTTGGAGTCGGTTTGCAGGGCAGGACATCTACTTGCTCATTGGCATTTCTGCCATGGCGGGGTTTGGAGGGACTACCGTGGTCGACTTCAGCATCAAGGTTTTGAAGAAAAAGGCATCTGTCCTCCTCGGGGTAGACGTAGAGGAAGAACAAGAAAAAGAAACCACACCGCCCAAACACAGATGAGATCAAAAACTGAATCAATGTCGCGCAGCGCAAGCTACAGCCTTGTGAGTCTCTGGCAAAGACTGTCCATCCTGGCGGTTTTAATTCTGGTTGCCGGGGCCGGAGTCACGATGATCTCGAAGCACTTGGCGACCACCAAGGTCGCATCTATCATCAAGGACATGTCAGGTCCCGACATCTCCTGGATCTTGGAGAATGGTGGACTGCCAATCTTGATGGTAGACCAGTCCAGTAATTCAGCTTTGACGACAAGTTCCTTCCTAGACGCGGTCGGAGTGGATCTCAAAAAGTGGAAAGATGATCCGTCAGGTGGCAGCAATACCGATAGAGCAGAGGAGGTAATTCAGGAAATATCCGAGAAGGGGATCACCGGGGGGTCACTCGTGTCCAAGTTGGACATCGAGGTTTTGAGCGACGCCGGCGGCGAAGGACTTGGATCTGGATACGTCTTCTCCTTGGACTCAGGACTTGTGATCTTACTTATTCCAGCGTTTGCCGGCTCGGCAGACGTCGTGGAAATGGCTTTTCCCGGATCCTCCGCCGGCTGTCCTGTCGGATCTCTCCCTTGACAGGCCGAGCATAGGCAGATAATATGGGAACATGGTATCCATCATCATTTCACAGAATCGGCAAGGCGGCATTTTCATCTCAGCTCTAAAATTTGACAGCCATCTAATCTCGACGTCGAGACAAGGCCTCGCAGTCAAAAATGGGATCGAGAAGCTCGTCCAGAATTTCAACTCATTTGTCGCCGAAGCCGCAGAAGCCGAAGCCGCAGAAACCAAAACCGAAGACGACAATGGCTCACCTTCCGGCGCGGAAGACAGCAGGATCCAGAGATCATCCGTGGGTAGCCTATACGTTCAGGTCATCGAAAGACCGAACGCCGACAAAAACCCACCATCTCCTTCTCTGTCCGTGACGCCTGGGGTGAAATCCGCAACCGAACCGGCAGCGGCCGACGAGGCAGCCGAGCAGGCAGCAGCCGAGCAGGCAGCAGCCGACAAGGCAGCAGCCGACAAGGCAGCAGCCGACAAGGCAGCAGCCGACAAGGCAGCAGCCGACAAGGCAGCAGCCGACAAGGCAGCCGAGCAGGCAGCAGCCGACAAGGCAGCGCCGACAGAGCTGAAGATAGTGAAGAGCCCCAAAAAAACCAACGGCTGATCTTCAGCTTTGCGGAGGAATTGGGCGAGCCCCAAGAAAAAAGAGCAAGAAAGGGGCCGACTTCACTGTCGGCCCCTTTTTCATGGCTCAATTGCAAAATTATCAAAAATATGAAATACGTATTTACCAAAAGTGTTAAAATCGAAGGCCGCGTTTTCCCGGAGGGATTTACCATGTCCATGGCCGAAGGGGTTTTAACAGACGCTCGCGGGGATGAGATCCTCGAGATTCCCAACGTCACGTTCCACACAATGAAATTTGACGGGACAATAGAAGTCACGACAACGGACGTGGCAGCATCAACAAAAGCTTACCTGATCTCATGACCAGCAAACTCGAAAGATTGGACAAGAGGTTCAGGAGTTTATACAAAGACGCAGAGGCGGTAAAAATTGCGGAGGCCATCAAGGAACTAACTGGGATATGGATCCACGAGATAAGCAAATTCATTAAGAGCGGAGACTTATTGAATCTTGCCGATATGTTTCGGAAGCTTCCCGGGACTCAGTCCACCGGAACGGAGATCTACCCATTGTCAGAATGCTCGAGCTTAATCACCTTGAGCTGCCTGACCCTAACGGATTCCGCGTTTCGTGAGCAGGAAAGAGAATGCGAAGATATTTACGAAAATTTTGCCGCAAAAAACAACAAGGGATGGTTTGAGGTATTCAAAAAAATCAAATGGGATTGTCCGAACTGGTCACATGGAGTGAGACCAGTAGCGGCCTTTATGGCCAGGGGAGCCATGGTGACCGAAAGGTTTCGGAGTCATACTCAGAGCTTAGAAGCCGGGACCTCGGATATCTCTGGTCCGGAATTTAAGGGAAAGAAGGTCAGCTACGAGATCGCTCACATGCGGATGAAATCCATCATGGCCGGCGATGACAGGAATATCTTAATGGCCTTTGTAGCTGGGCAGTTACACGATTTTCCATTTTGGATCGTAGGTCGACAAATGTATGACGCTGCCCTTAGAACAAAACCCCCCGAAGTCTGGAATATGGACCTGACTCCGATGCCATTCAAATCGATGACATTCGTTGTCCCAAAAGGAATGTCCGACCTTCGCGGGTTGACGTATTCGGCCGATGTCGAAATTACTCATCTTTTTGTCCACGTCGTAAATGTCAATGAACTGAGGTTTGTCAATGTGCATGCATGCAATAGAAGCCGGGTAATAACGTCAATACCAATCCAAGTAGAAGACGGAGCATGTCAAGTTGGAAAGGCCATAGAGAGGCTCAGAAACGCCAACTTCGGCCATAGCACAGGAGATGGGCAGGAGATCGAACCCGTCAGTAGGGATCACATAATAACTACAGTTTCGGCGGCAGTTAACTTATGCCTCATCGCCTCAATGCGGCCAGAGTTAATGGGTTCAAGTTCAAAAACAGGAACCATAAGAAGCCGGAAATCTGGTCAGGTTGACGTCAGGACTCCAAGGACAATAGGCGCGTCATACAAGAGGAGGGTAACTTATCAAAGTCCGCCAGGGCCAGGGCTAGAGCCAAGTGGTAAAAAAGTGGTTACCCATTGGAGGGCCGGACACATCCATACCGTATCTTTCGGAAAGGGCCGGCAACAGAAAAAAGAAAAATGGTTTGAACCCATACTCGTAAACCCCCCAGATGGGGATGAAGGATAATTATGTCAAAAGATAGCAGAATATTGGTCAGTCGCTCCATTGTTGAGCTGGGGATAACCCTTAGGTTGGAAGGAGGGGTGAGAATGCTTAAAGGGCTGCATCTCGTAATTGCGGATAACTGGGAAAAACCAGTCGACTCTGTGTGGCTGACAAAGTCGGGAGCAGAATCTCGTGTAGCAGCCCTCGAGAAAGAAGGCTGCCCAGCCAAAGTAAAGGAGGTCAGACTCATCGACAGCCCGGAAATCTTGGGCGCAGCGGAACTCACCGAAATGATTCCCGGCTTTTCGGCAGGGATCCAGGATGAGTATTCTCTGGGTGCTAGGTGGAACAAACATGATATCGATGACAGTGAGTGACAAAAAGGGCCAAGGCCGACAAAGTCAGACCCGAAAGCCATCAGAAACGTCTTGAGCTCGCCAGGAACGAATAGTATTCTCTGGGAAAACCAAGAATGATCACGACAAGACAGAAATTGGCAAAGGGTTACGGGATTGGGGATTTCCTTCTGTCCCCCATAGCCCCGCCGAAAGGAGGATCAGTCGTTGGATCTCTGGCTGCAGCAACCGCCATCGGGGCTGGATTGGGAATGGCGTCTGACGTGGCAATGGACAGATTTGGGTTAAACGACCCAGGAGCGACCCCAGACGAAGCAAGGAGGAGGAGGCTCAGGCGGGGGCTCTACGGCGCCGCCGCAGGACTGGGAACATCAGCCTTGACTAACGCCGCGGTGTCAGCGGCAAACAATCCGAAGTCTACGATCGGAAAGCATCTGTCGTTGTTTAAAAGGTCTGTCCCGGAGAGAGGGTCCGAACCCCTGCTTCCGGGAGGGTCGATTCAGAAACTTCTGGTCAAGCCGGGCAGCGACATCGAGACCAGAGTCAGGGCCCGAATGCCGCAGGTTCCTGGTCCCTGGAACGACCTCCTTCACGGTCCGCCGCCTAAAGACCTGTCAGTGAGCCTAGGACGTATGTGGGCGGAAAAAAAGGCAGCCTGGAGGGCGTCAGACGATCAACTAAAAAGGCAGGTCATGGCTGACTCGGCAATCCCGTTTGAGACCAAAAGGATTATGTTCCGTCAGATCGACGAAGCGACACGCGGATCTGGCAGGTCAGCGTCCATGGACTCTTTAATCCACCAGGGCGGAGGAGCCATAGCTGGTTATTTTGCAGCCAGAGCCGCCGGCGCCGGGCCAGTTCAAAGAGGAATCTCCGCAGTCGTTGGAGCTATGATCGGAGGAGCAGTCTTAGAGAACCAAAGGTCCGACAGTTGGACTTACACCCCAGGATTCAAAACTTACAGATAAATGAACGAGTCACAAATTATCAGCGATCTAATCAAGGGGGGCGAATACTCCGAAAAACACAGAAGGTTTGCCATCCAGTCTGGCATTCGAAGTCATTTCGGCGATCGCACGGGCCAGATGAAACAGGCAAACATGATCGAGGGCGCATTAAAGGCAGCCCCGTATTTGCTTCTGGCCCCGCCAGTGCTTGCAGCAGTAGTCGGCGATATGTCCGGCAGGGCGCACCACAGACTCGAGCTTGCAGCCAGCAAACGAAGAAGTCCGAGTGTTGCGAACACAAGGGAGAGGCTTCGGGCAATCTCCGATATCGCCATGTCCAGGGGCGGGTTTGCTATCCCGGGAGAAGAGGAGGCAGAGCCGCAGTCGTCCCAATCAAGCCCCGACGTTGCGTCCAGGTCTACTACGTCAAAAGCCCCTAAGCCTGACAGCAAGGGACAAAATGGCTCCTTGGTTGAGCTCCTCGACTGAGATGACGCAGGATCAACTTGATACAGAAGGTGGGAACCAGGAAGCCGACCACGAGATGCCGCCTGAGCTTCGAGGGATGCTGACTGACTTGCTAGAAGAAGACCTCGAAGGATCGGGCTCTCAGCCCCAGGAAGCCAAAGAAGCTGACAGGGCCGAAGGGCCCCCGCCTATTGGAGGCAAAAGCGTATTTGCGACCAGCTTTGACAGCCATTTTGACGAGGCCGAAGAAGACCCTGAAAAAACCCGAGATCAGGCCGAGCCAGAAGAAGGGTTTGGCGCAGGGGAGTTCAACAAAGTCCAAACCGACCCAACCAACGGCATTCTTCCCGGTCCGAGAAACACAGAGGAGAAGGTAGTAAGGCATTACGCGAAGATCAGGACGGTGGTCTTTGACTTGGCAAAACCGGAGGACGCCGCAGCTTACTCAAAGGAGATTGAAACCATCTGCCACCCAAAATCAAAAAGGATCGTGGTCATGGAAGATGCTCCACCGGTCATTATTCTGGACCCTAACGCCCCGCTTGGTTATCGGGCTATCATAGTTCTCCGGACGGGAGACGTAGCGGAGGCGGCGGTGAAAAGGGAGAGAATCGATGTTGTGGACAGGCGTAAGCTCAAAAGATCCGGTCCCAAGTCGGTTGACTCAACCAGACCAGAGGGTGATGCTTGAGCAACCAGTAACCAGCAATTCATTACGATGCCCAATTCCCAACCCAGACTCGGAGTCTACAGCCTAGTCAAAGACAGGCTCGCAAGATACGGAACCATTTCGGCCGCAAAAGGAGTGGCAATCGCGCTCGGGGTGAAGGCGGTCTCGGACGTCAGAGGAGAGCTGGAAGAGAGGAACCGAAAGAAGTTCCTCTCGGCTCCTAAAATTGAGGCGAGATCAGCCTCCGAGGCCCAACAAGGTGATCAGGAAGAGGGCCGAAAGGTCGCGTCGAAAACCTTCTCTGCCGAGGGGGGCTGGTTTGGTGGAGTTCCGCGAGGACCCGTAACCTGGGACCTCCCGGTTTCAATTGCCGCAATGACATTGCCCGGGGTCGCAACTTACACTATCCTTTCGAACTACCTGGACAACCGAGAGAAATCTCAGCTCGAGAGAGAAATTCGGACTGTGAAGTCAAGGCACCTGGACAAGATCACCCATACCCGGGGGCAGGAGAGCGTCCCTCAGAGGGACGTGGTCGATGAGGTGTCAGATGAGGTATCAGATTCAGTATCCGATCTCCCAAATATTGTAAAAGGGGGGCTCGACAAGATAACTGGTTCGGGTTCCGAGCCTTCAAGGAAAGCTGCCGTTATGTCCTTTGGGGATAAATTCTCCAGGGCCACTGACTTCGCGGTTGGGGGGATGGTCCTGACTACCGTGGCGGCAGGAATTCTGACGCACAGGAGCAGGCTCCAAAAAGAGCGGGACCTCGACGACCTTTACATCAGCGAAAACCGGAAACAATTCCGAGAGAAAAATCCAGACTTGTTGATGTCCAGTGTGTCGATCGGCGAAGCTCGGTCTATGAAGGGCGCAGCATCGGTTCTGCAAAACACACTGATAGCCCTCAATCTTCAAGAATTTTCCCGGAGGTCCAATGACTCTCGGGAGCAAGAAATTGGGGAATCCGCCAGGGAAGATTCAGATGAGGTATCTTTGGGCCTAGAAGAGGACCTCATGGATATCGGAGTTGACGCCCATCCCCTGCCCATCACAGGCTAAGCTTCAGCACGCTGGCAGCTATGAACGGCGACAAGATCCAAGAAATTGACGAATCACAGCTCCGATCGTTTTACGATACGGACGCTTTGCGCACGTCAATACTGGACAGGACCAAAAGCGCCTTTGAGACTCGCTTCCCACTTGAGGACAATGACGTCAGGATCGAACTTTCTAATCTGAGTTACGACGAGGACAAGCTCTACTACGGTCCAGTATCCGAGAAGAAAGCTGTGATGTCCGGAGGTCGACTCTCGGTCCCCCTTAGGGGAGACTTCAAGATGATCAATAAGGTGACCGGGGAACTCCTCGACACAAAGAAAAAGCATCTTGTCGCAAACGTCCCATACCTGACAGAGAGAGGGACCTTCATCAATAACGGGACTGAATACATGGTCTCAAGCCAGACCCGGCTGCGGCCTGGGGTATACTCCAGGAGAAAAGAGAATGGAGAACTCGAGGCCCACGTGAATCCGAAACCCGGGACTGGACCGTCCATGAGGGTTTTTATGGAGCCGGAGACAGGAGTCTTCCGAGCAATGATTGGGAACTCCAGGATCAAACTCTACCCAATTCTGAAAGGAGTCGGGGTCAGCGACGACATCCTAAAGCAAAGATGGGGGGAAAAAGTCTGGGAGCAGAACTCAAAAGGGGCCGACGACAAGGCTTTTGATAAATTTTTCGACAAGGTGGTCGGCACCAGGGCTAATCGATTCAGGGAGAGGATGGAGGCCGCGGCAATTGCCGATGACCTGTCTATCCCGGACGAAGAACCAGAAGACAGTGGAGATTCTGTCGATGGGCCGCGGAAGACCGCAGCAGCCTTGATTGTGGTTCCCGGAAAAAAAGACGTCTTCAGCGTCAACAAAGGCGCCCTATCTCAGGCCAGAAGGATGGTCGACAAAAATCCATCCGACGCTCGAGCCGTCGCAGGAAATTACGCGAAAGGCCATGTCCGCATCGACGGGCTCCCGATTACGATCGAGAACCCGAAAGGCTCAATCAGATCCGGGATAGCACCCAACGGAGCCCGGTGGAGCTCTAAAATGGAATGCGACTACGGCTACATCAAAGGGACAGTCGGAGCCGACGGAGACCACTTGGATGTATTTCTGGGCCCAGACCTAAGCTCTGAAATAGTCTTTATCATAGATCAGGTCACTCAGGGGAGTGGCAAGTTTGACAAGCACAAAATTGTGTTCGGGACAAAGAATCGCCAAGAGGCAAAAGATCTGTATCTTTCAAATTTCAATGCGGGGTGGAAGTGCGGAAACATTACCCCGATGACGATTCAGGAATTCAGGAACTGGATAACCAGCGATGACGTAAAGTCTCCGGCATCAGAAAGGAAGACGGCTCAATCAAGGGCGGTCGACCTTCTAATTTCCGCAAAGAAAGAATCTGACCGCGGTAATTACAAGCAGAAGCAGGTAATCCTGACCGCTCTCATGAGAGAGGTGCCTGATGAGTTCTTCGTGGACTCCGAAGATAAAGGAATCTCAGGGATCACACACAAACCTTCCGGGTTCAGGATTCACACACTGAAGGGATCGGTCCCCAGTGGGGTCAAGAGGCTGATAAAAACCGAGATGGGAGCTGGGGATTTAATCTCCATCCCCGGTGCCGCTCGCCCTAAGTTGGCGGCCTTGACCTCATCGTTCGGCCCGGCCCAGGCAGACTTACCGAGAGGCAAGGGGGACGCCCTGACAAAAGAAAGGGCCAGTATCGTAGTGGAGCAACTGAGCAAGATGGAAATTGACCCAGAGATCTCGATGAGGAATCTTGGGCATAGCCATTCCAATTTCGGACCAGACACAATTGTAGACGTCACCAGCAAGCTCCTCGCCATGAATAGGGGAGAGGCCGACGTGGATGACCGAGACGACAAGGCGAACCAGGCCTTCCACACTGTGGATGACTTCATGGAAGAGAGGGTAGCTAAAGACGCCGGCCAGATCGGCCGGACTCTACTATTCCGATCAAGATACAATGGGTCGCTGAAAGGCCTGAAGTCGGGGCACTTCACCCCGCAACTTGAGAGTCTCATAGTCGGCAACAGCCTGTCTCAGGCGGTCGGTGGAGTCAATCCAGTTGACCTATGGGACGCCAGATTCCGCATCACGCAGATTGGTGAAGGTGGGATTGGAAGCAGCGAATCGATTCCAGTTGAGGCCAGGAATGTTCACCCGTCGCAATTGGGCGTGGTGGACGTTGTCAGGACTCCGGAATCGGGGATGGTCGGCATTGACCAAAGGCTCATATCGTCAGCGAGAAAAGGACCGAACAATCAGGTCTTCATTCCGCTGATCGACGCCAGGACGGGGAAAAAAGTCTGGAGGACCCCCTCTCAGATTTATGGACGCAGAGTTCTATTCCCTAAATTCCATGGCTAATGGCTAAAATACATCGAACAAAAATTCAGGACATATCCTTAGGTATCGTCCTAGGCGGAAACTGTGACAACCCCGGGGTCGTCAGAATCAAGGGGACTTCCCCTGTGCAGGGCACCTTCTTGCTTCAATCGAAGACCCACAAGGTCGTGTCGGTAAATCAAGCGTCCATATCTCTCGAGGAATTCAAACTCCCTAACTTTCCGTTTTCCGGATTGGCAGATGGGCCGATAAAATGGCAGGTTGACCTGTCTGTTTCCGAGAGCGAAACAGCGACAAGGTTAGACGGAGGGCTCACGTCCTTAGTCATTGGATTTCTGATGCCTTCTATTTACGGCACGGTAAAGGGCAGGATGGATGAGGAGTGTGAGAAATTTCGGCAGGTCTTGATCGATAATCAAATGATCTACGCAAGTGATCTGCTTGACTGGAACTTTCCTACTTTTCGGATCCCCTTGATCAAAAATACCGGCTATCCTGGATCAAGAGGCGGCTCTGCGTTTTCAGGCTTTATGCTCGTGGGATACATTTTTGTCGCCAACGAAAATGCTTTTGACACCCCCTTTCCCAGATTGTGCTCCGGATTTCGAGTGAGGGCTGTCGACTATGATGAGCGTCTCCACGTAGCCGATAATGCAGATTTCGAAAATTATCGAAGAGTCCGGCCAAGCGACTTGGTCAGGATCCTCTCAGGAGAGACTGAATGCCCTTTCCTGGATTCAGTTTGGGATCCTACCGCAAACAAACCAGAAGCTGAATGCCAAGCAAAGGACTTCGCAAAGTGGGTATTCGACGACGACCCTGAACAATTGATCGACGAAGATGCTCAAGTCAGGAGATCGGAAGACGGATTCTGGGTTCAGACTTGGTTTCGAGTCTCAGATCTCGAGATGGAAGAGTGGAGAGCGGGCAAAGCTCTGTAATTCCGCCGCCGAAGGACCAGACAAACCAAAAAATAAATTAGACTAAAATGCCAGAATTCACGGTAGAAGACGTGACCGAACACATGAATCAATCGGATGGGCATCCGTTTTTCCTTTACTCGGAAAACGAAGAGGAGACCCTTGATGACATTGCCGCCGCCGGGTATTACCTGGCGGAGGAGGGAGGCTACCCTCACGAGAACGGATGTGAGCCCCTCAACGAGATGATAAAGGAACTTCCTGATGGTCGGTTCCAAGTCGGAGTGGTTGTCAGCGCCGATCGACATGAGGATTGGGACCTCGGAATGATCTGGGTTGGCAGGCTGCATGAAGCAACGGAGAAGACAGAGAACAAAAGGGTTTTTGAAATTGACAGCGTGAGCTACCAAATGATCAGCTGGAATAAGGAGGCAAAGTCCTATGACTGGCCTGAACGATGACATTGACGACCTGGAAGACCAGGGCCCTCACATTTCTCTTGTCCGGGCTCAATTGCCTCCCACTCCAGAGCCAGCTTTGCCTCCATCAAGAAGAAATTATGGCTTTATGGGTCCCGGTGATAAGGATCCTTTCACATCGATGTTCGACTTCCTGGATTCACTTCTCATACAGGTGGACCTAGTCATCACGCTCTCTACATCTCACCTGAGCGGTCCCGACGCGCTAGATGGATGTAGCGACTTCGGGGACGTGATTAAAACTGGGTATGGCTATATGGTTCATTCTGACGTTACCCGTTACACAGATTTACCTGACAGTGTTTTGGATTGCACGGAGAGAATCAGGTCAATGCTGAGAACTCAAATAACGATAGGGTCTCACGGAGAACCAGAAGAAGATGTCAGAGACTTCTGGTTAAGATTTGACGCCGACGGCCCGACAATACCGCTCTTAAGAGTGTATGACTGGTGACGAAGGCTAAACGATAACACAAAGACTATGGATATAATTATTGACCCAAACCACGGAGTAAACCCGTCACTGAGCGTCTGCTTTTGGTGTGGAGAAACCGAATCGCTAATTTTGTTTGGACGACTCTCACCCAGACTTAAGCAAAAGCTCAAGATGCCGGAATCGGCTACAAGCGCCCCAAGACACATAATAGCGTCTAGCAATCCATGTTCGGCGTGCATTAAATTTGCAGAGGAGGACTACGTTACGATTAGGTGCTTAAATCTAACAGAGGAAGAGACAGAAAGGCACGGGTTTATAGATAGCAGCGGGAGAATAAACATCGATGACGATCTCGAAAAAATATTCAAAAATCTTCACCCAGTGATCTGGAGAATGAAGTTTCAGGCCTTCAACAAAATCTTCAACGCAGCAGTTACGGATGGAAACAAATTTGTATTTATGTCTCTAGAGGCGGTAAGAGCAATCGGGCTGCCAGAAGAAGAAAGTCCAGAATTCGGATCGGCAATACGGAGACCTTAAAAGCAAAACCCAAGAAAAAGAAAAATGATATATCAAGGACAGCTACTATTTACCAAGGACGGCAGAAGATTCGGCAACGCCATTGTGATTAGCCACGACAAGAGGACAGGCCTGTTTTCCGTGGAAACTGACTATGGAGTCATTGTCGACAACCTCCCACAAGAGGAGGTCGAGGAAATCTGGCATTTGTCCAGGTCCCAGGAAGTCTCGGCTGCCAGTGTCGTCAGTCTATATCGGTGGAGGAGGGACAGGGAAGCCCTAAAAAGAGGGATCCAAACTAAGGCGATGGCAGATATTATAATGGAGGCTCCGGACGAAGGTCCGGAAGAAGACCCCGATTGCCAATTCGACAACGCTCGGGCCTCAGGAGAAGGTTGGGGGTTATTCAACGGCGACGAAATCCAAAGACTGGACGAATCCGAGACCTTCCTGAATGACAAGGATGCAATTGCCTTTGTGCGGGAGATTGCAGACATGGGTTCGGAGTATCACGCAGAAGCTCTGAGGAGACACAAGGAGCCTGACGCCTGATGACCACAGCATCAGTGTCATTTTCGATCTCGGGAGAGTTTATCACGGAGCACGTCCGGGACCGGTGGCACGAGGGTGACCATCAAGGGGCCCTCTCGGTCCTTGAGTGCATCGTGGACGGCGAGGAACCGATCTCGCTCGACAGCCAGCGGGAAATCATCGAAGGCAGGAAATGCTTCAAGGGAGTGAACGAGCTTTGCCTCGAGGATGATCACTGGGAGCCGCCTGAGGGCTACCGGCCCTTGAAAGGTGCGTTGATGCATGGGCGGGACCGGGAAGAGCTTGGGCAACGCAGGAGAGAGGAGGCTGAAGGTCTCATCTGGGATGCAGTCAAGATGTCGAAGTCATTCACCGGGTTCCACTGCTTCGGATCAAAGACTCCCACAAAAAAGCAGACATCCAAGATCTGGGACTATTCCTAACTTCACGAAAGGGACTATAAGGAGATGATGGGGAACTTCAGGGAGACGGCCTTTTAATCCGCAGGCTTGAAGAAACGGGTCAGTAAGCTAAGGTCTTGGAATGGACCCAACCCCAACTACGGACCCTCTCCTGCCGGCCTTCACCGGCAAGGGGACAGACATGATTCACAAGTCAGATGCCGATTACGAGATGATAGGATCCAGGCAGATGTTTGCCGACGCGAGTAACCTGATTCCCGGAGCTTTCAATATGAAGGGGTCCAGGCTTTTCATCAGCGCCAAATATTTTACCCAGGCGGTCCCGACATCCGAGCAGGAGGCCCCGCTGGTGGACGCTTACGACGACGAAACAGGAGAGGGCACTTCCAGAATTCTTGGGCGGAAAATTGGGCTCCGAAACGCAAGAAAAGACGGCGAAGTCGTGAACATCGGGAAAGACTTTATCAAGTTCAAAGGAGCTGACGGGAAAACCTGGAACGAGGAGCTTTATGAATACTTTCCAAATGCAAAGAAGACGTTTGTCCATGAAACATCTCTGGTAAAAATCGGGGACAAGATCCTTGCCGGCCAGCCCATAGCCAAAAACAACTACGTCACCCCTGACGGAGACTTGGCCCTAGGGCGAAACCTCAGAGTCGCCTTTGCTGCGGCACCAGGCGGATCTTCATTCGAAGATTCTATTGCAGTGTCGGAATCCGCAGCTCGGAAGCTGACCTCGTCTCATCTGGCTAAAGTCGAAGTGGACACCTCCAGAGGGGACCTTGTGGGAAAGAAGAGATTTCTCTCAATGTTCCCGGGCAGATACACACGCGACCAACTGGACAAACTTAACGACAACGGGATGCTGAAGCTCGGGTCTGTAGTCAATCCCGGGGATCCGGTAGCTCTCTCTTTTCGGCCAAAACTCGTCACGTCCAAGGACTCTGCTCTCGGAAATCTTGGGAAGATGATGAAAGGGGCCTTCGACGACAATTCCCAGGTCTGGGAAAAAGCGCACGAAGGTTTCGTGACTGATTCGTTCTCAGGGAGGAAAGGATTCAGGATCAATATCAAATATGATGCCCCGGCGGCCGTTGGAGATAAACTCTCGGCTCGCCAAGGCGCCAAGGGAGTTATCGGGAAGGTGATTCCTGACAACAAAATGCCGGTCGACGAAAATGGGGATCCAATCGAGATCTTTATCAACCCAGCTGCCCTGATCGGCCGGGTGAATCCGGCTATGGTATTTGAGGCCCAACTCGGTAAGATTGCCCGAAAGACCGGCCAAAGGCTTGTCCTGAAAGACGGAACAGACGGCGACACCCTGGCTTACGTGAAGAAGCAGTTGCTCGCCGCTGGCGTAAAACCAAACGAGACGCTCACAGACCAGGAGACAGGGAGGAAGATTGACGACGTGATGACTGGAGTTCAATACTTCATGAAGCTCGAGCACATGGCTGAAGGTAAAATCTCGGCCCGGGATGACGGAGCCACAGACATCAACGAGCAACCAGCGAAAGGAGGGGCGGAAGGAGCCAAAAGACTGGGAGGCCTCATGAATACGGCGCTGGCCGGGTATGGCGCCACAGAAGTTCTCAGAGATGCCCACGTCTACCGCGGAGTCGACGATCCGGAGATCTGGAAAGGTATCACCTCCGGGAAGCCGCTTCCAAACCCGCCAAAGGTCCCGTTCATCTACAAGAAGTATCTCAACACGCTAAGGGCGGCTGGAATCAGGGTGAACGAAAACGACAGGACAGTTAGCATCTCGGCCATGACGGACAAGGACGTCGACGAGCTTCGCCCGATTGAGGTGAACTCATTCGACACGATCGACGACAAGACCGGAGAGCCAATCAAAGGGGGTCTTTTTGACTACTCGATTTTTGGAGGGCCACAGCAAAGGGGATGGGGGGTGATTAAACTCGATGACCCAATTCCCAATCCGGTGATGGAAGATTCACTCAGGGCGATTCTAGGCCTCACCTCAAAAGGGATGAGGTCGGTCCTCTCGGGCGAAAAGCCCTACCAGGGAGGCACAGGGACCAAGGCACTGAAGAAGGCCCTGGACAGCATCGATCTTCCGGCCGCGGAGAAAGCTTCTTTGGAGACAGTGAAGGCAACGAGAGGCTCGGCCAGGAACGACGCGCTCAAGAAGCTCAAAGCCATCAAGGGGCTTCGGAATGCCGGGTTGTCGGCAGGAGATATGATGATTTCCAAGGTCCCAGTGATGCCGCCGGCATTCCGTCCCGCTGTGAAGATGGGTGACATGACCATCGTGTCAGACTCCAATTACCTCTACAAAGACCTCCTGAACGCTCGAGCTTCTTATCGATCGAACAGAGAAATCCTACCTGACGCGGACTTGATGGACGAAAGACTTTCGATCTATGACGCCGTGAAAGCGATCCAGGGTGTCGGAGATCCAATCCATGCAGAGACAAGAGAAAAAGGGATCAAAGGATTCTTGAAGGCTCTCACAGGGGACGGCAAAGGACCGAAGGCGGGACTGTTCATGTCAAAAGTCCTGGGTCACCCAGTGAATACCGTGGGGCGCTCAGTAATCGTCCCGGATGCCAGACTGAACATGGACCAGGTCGGCTTGCCTGAGGATATCGCCTGGACCTCCTACTCCCCTTTTACGATGGGAAGAATGGTCAGAGCCGGGATGAAACCCAACGAGGCTGCGAGGCAGATCGAAGAAAGGACTCCGATTGCGAAGAACTTCCTGCTCGAGGAGATGAAATACCGCCCCGCCATGTATTCCAGGGATCCGGCACTTCACCGATTTTCGATCGCCGGGGCTGATCCAATCCTAGTCCCGGGGAATGCCATTAGGATTTCCCCTCTTGTCGTAAATCCGTTCAATGCAGATTTCGACGGAGACCAAATGAACGTCCATGTGCCCATCTCGCCGGAAGCCATCAAGGAGATTCGAGAGAAAATGTTTCCGAGCAAAAACCTTCTTTCGATTTCGAAGAGGAAGCCGCATTACATTCCAAGTCAGGAATTCATCCTAGGCCTGTTCAATGCTACAAAGCCAAATCCAAAAAGCTCGGAAGTGTTGACATTCAAAACGAGGGAGGAAGCGGTTGAGGCTTACAAATCAGGGGCTATCGCAATCGACAGTCCTATAAAAATTGGATAACAAAAATGGCAAGATCAGTGTCAAGGCATTCTAATGCCTACGAAACAGTATACTTACACGGGATCTCTTTTACATGGGATCAAGAGCAGGAACCCGAAGATGATAGCGAAGAGAACAGCGAAGACGACAGCTTCTCCTTTTTTGAGTTTAGCGATTTTCTGGAATATCTGGTGACGGTAATTCAATTTAGGTATCCATCGTTCGAAGTAGCGGACAGATGGGAGGGAAGAGAAAATCACGTCGTCCTCGAGAATGGATCAGCGGAGATCTCCGTCGCGGAATACAACGGGTTGATATCGATTTGCCTGGCCCCTAGAGAGCCCTCTGATTGTAGTGAAAACCATGCGATGGACTACTCCAGGAATAAAAACTGGACTCGGATGATTTGCGACAACTTCAAAAAAGAACTTCACAAAGCTTTCCACAAGCAGGCACTCAACAGCACAGGGACGTTTAGCAACGGAGAACAAGCGTTTGTTCCTGTAAGCAGGCCTGGTGGCGTGGTGACCAGCAAGGAGGGGGTGCTATGGTAAAGAGCAGTCCGCCGCGGTGTTCGACATTTCTATGCGGAGGAAAAGCCGTGTGGAAGCAGGAGGAGCGTTCGGATTTTGCACCCGAGAGATTTAAGCCTGACCGCAGAATAGAGGTAAGGAAATGCCAGACCTGCTTTGTCAGGAACAAATGCTCTAATCAATTCCGCAGTATGAGGTGGGAGGCCTGGACCAAAATCGAAGAAGTAGAGTCGACTGGGTAAACAAAAAGAAAGAGGATAAAAATGCCAGACTTTGGAATACTAAAATCTCTGGAGCTGATGACAGCAAAGACAGAGGCCGAGATCGAGAAAGTCGAAGCCAAATACAGGAGGAGGTGGAAGTTCAAGATCGTGATCATGATAATCGCGAGTCTGGTCTGGGGCCTGGTCCTCTTTCGGTATAACGACAAACCAACAAAACTTCCGGATATGAACCCCGGGATTAAAAAACAACAACACAGATGACTGAAACAGACGAACCCAGAGAAGATTGGGAAGGAGAACTCGGAGAGGAAGAGTTTTTTCAAAATAATGACGGCTTCCCTAAAGTAGCGACTCACTCAGGGTCGTGCCATTTGGACGAGGTAGTCGGGGTGGGAACCTTAGTGCTCGCACTTGGTATAAACCCAGAGGCCGTGATTAGAACCCGGAGATCCGACGCTCTAAGCAAGATGGACATTCTTGTGGACGTCGGGTCTGTGTATGACCCGGACAGCGGCAGGTTTGATCACCATCAGTGGAAATCGGGGACTGAAGGGAAGATCAGACAATCTGGGATCCCCTACGCCTCAGCCGGCTTGGTTTGGGACAGATACGGCAAAATCGCTATTGCCCGAGTTCTAAGCCAGAAAATCGCGGTGACGCACCCCGAAATTTTGGCCCCAAAAATCATCGAGGAGGTCGCCAGAGAATTTGATCGGTTTTTTGTGGCGCCAGTAGACGCGGTAGACACCAACTACAAGATGACTGCGTCCAAAGACGAAGAGGGGAAGATGAAGTGGCTGAAGCCAGGTGACCCAGATGGAGTCGATGTCACTTGGGGCCCGACGACTTCCCCAACCCTGAACAGAATCATGGCAAGATATTCGTTCTCTTGGCTGGAAAGAGGTCTATCGATCCGAACCATCTTTGTCCGATCGGTTTACGTCGTATCCGAGATGATGCAACGTGAGATCATTCACCTAGCCTCCGAAGCTTTGGCGTCAAGGGTCATCGCCGATGCGCTAGAGGCCAGAGACGCGTCAATGATCTCGAGCGGTATCGTTCTGTTGCCCGCCTTCGTTCCATGGCAGAGAGCAATCATAAAGAAGGGAGGCGTCAGGTTTGTGGTATTCCCATCCAAGGGCGGGCACTACTGGCTCGTCAAATCAGTCCCCCTGAGTCTCGGGTCGTGGGAGTCAAATAGCCCGCTCCCAAAAGAATGGGGGGGGCTAAGAGGGGCAAAGCTAGACGCCGCCACGGGCAGTGATGTCAAAAACGGCGCAATGTTCGCAAGGGGAGAGGGCTTCATCGCGGGGCACCGAAACATGAAGGGGGCCATTTCCATGGCGAAAGAGGCAGCCAAAAGATTCCAAAACGCCCCCTTTCAAAAAACTGATATTGAGGCGAACGTGTAAGATGGCACACCCGAATGATCAGCTCAGAGCTCAAGGAGAAGGTTCCCCCAAACAGGTAAGCGGGTCCAGCATCCAGGGCGTCAGAGAGATCCTGACCATGAAGCGAGCCTTCGTCCCGTCTCCGCAGACCCAGCAGCAAGTCCAAGCGGCTGCCGCCTCAGGTCAGGCGCCACCGGTTCAGCAAGATGCAAATTCAAATGCAGTGTCCCCCGGGGGGGTCACCCTCGACGATGTGGTGGCGATGCTGGAGCAGATGCACGGGGAGATCTCAGGAGCTCTAGTCACGGTCCAAAATGCTATCTCGGAGATGAGATCGGCTCTGCCTTCGTCCGGTAGCTCCGGCGAGAAAAAGCCGGAGGCAGCAGAAGGAGCCAGTCAGGACCCAGACAGACTGAAGGAAAGGGTGGCTCAGCTCGAGCAAATGCTTGCCGGAGCCCAGGCTCAGCAGGCTCAGGGACAGCAGGCGGCGCAACCCCAATGACAGTAAGTCTAAAAACAGGATCTCTGGAGAAGCCAGGTGAAGCTGGCGTCACAAAGGTGGAGATACGAGACACTTACGGGAAACTTCTCGTGATGTGCATCGAGCTCCCCGGAGGTGCAGTTCTAGTATCCAGGGTGGGCGACTCGGATTTTGAGTGGAATGCAAACAACCACCACATACCGATGATCCAGCAGGCCGGCCCGTTGATGGAACCAGGCAGGATAATTTTAGGATAAAACATCAGTCCCCGTAGTTCAATGGATAGAACAAGGCTCTCCTAAAGCTTAGATTCAGGTTCGAATCCTGACGGGGACACCATCATCACCAAAAACAAAGACGCTCATTCGAGCGTCTTTTTTGTTTAGTAAATCAATGAATACAAAAACACCAAACCCGCGTAATCGCCGGGCAGGAGAACAGGAAGCAAGATCTGATGGCATCTAGAAATCCGCTCAACAAGAGAATCACAAGGCGGTGCCCTGAAATCGCAGACGAGAGAGGCAAAGACCTGGAAGTGTCTCTGGACCCCGCAAATGGCGGTCAAGTCCTGCTACGGTGGTCAGGAGACAAGGGAGGCCCATTCAAAATAATTTCGCTGTCGGATATGGCACTCGATAAAGGTGCTGCTCCAAAGGCAACGGAAGGTGGAACCAAGAAGCCAGAAGTGGATCTGACCAAGTGGTGTAGTTACGAGGCCTTAATCTCGTTCCTCCACGTGGCACCTGTAGGATCCGTAAAGGCCAGGATTTGCATGGTTAATGCGGTCCAGGCAGTGAGGGACTTCAGGAAGTATCAGGAGTGGTTTGGAGACGGGATGACCGTCTCCTGGGAAGAGTGGAAAAAGAGGTATTCGGATGAAGCCCTGATGGCTTCAGCGATGCCGCCGGACACAACAGAAGACTGAACTAAACGCCACAGGAATAGTTACGATAACAATGACAATGAAATTCAAGATGGGACCAGACGGGGTTATAATCCCGGCGGAGCCTACAGCACGGCCCGGCGAGAGGAGGGGGACTCCGATCTGGGTGCTGGAAGTGCAGGAGATCCCGGAAGGGACGGAGTTCAAAAAAGTGGGCCAATTACTGGACCAGACCAGAATCCCAAAGGGGGCGTTCAAGATCCAGTTTACACAGCTGGGGAAAAACCTCGAGAATCCGGCAGCGTGGCCCGACAAGAGAAAAGCCCCGAAGAGCGTAAAGAACGCCTGGAACGCCTCAAAGAAATAGCGGCCGGGATAGGGGAGAAAATCAGAACTCAGGACAACCGGAGCACAATAAATCCGATGTTCTGCGTTCAGTCCCTGGAAGCAGATCCTGGATACGAAGTGGGCTGGTTTGACAAGCGGTGCTGGCTCTCACTTGCCGACGGCGAATGGGTTTTCGATTTGCATCCAGGAGAGGGCGATCCTGATTTTGACCCCGACGAGGAGGCTGACGAAGGTCAAGGGGATTTCACCGAATACAGTTACCAGACTCGATGGGTCGATCAGATGATCACATTCACTGAAGATGGTTGCAAAGAATACCTGGAGGAAAACGGACATAATATCAGGGCCAGCGCATTTAAAGGTGAAGTTAGGATTTACGCGAAGTCGTTTTTCAGGTGTCAGGAGATGATAGACGTTAGGAGGTTTCTGCTACAAATGGCAGAGGCAAAGATTCTTAGTCAAGGAGAGTCAGAGTGACTCGATAAAACAAAGCAAAAACAAAAAGTAAAAATCAAAAGTATGAAATTCAAGCCAAGGACTAAAGTAGCCCGGAACAAATTCAGCGATGCAGCGGAAATTCTTCACGCCGATCGGCAGGATTTCTTTTCGTCATTCGGCCTCGCTATGGTCAGCCATCTCAAGTCAGGGAAAGAAGAGGCGCTCTGGGAGTTAGCGAAGTCGCTTCAGAAGCACGGCATCTACTCCAGCAAGGCCTCGCCGGGAGCCATCGAGACGATGCTCCTGAAGAGACTCCACAGTCAATATGGGGGGAATGCCTCGTGGAGGACTTTCGTGTCTCGGACCGTTGGGCCCAAGTGGTTTGACGGCGGACGTGCCGTGAAACGGAGACCCAAAGTCGCTTCCTGATATCATGGATCAAACCGAGATCCTAAAGAGGGGGCACATAGCCGGTTTCGACTTGGACAATATGAATTGCGTTTTTCTTAACGGATTCGAGTCCTGCATCGTTGGCGTAATATCGGGGATCGACATCGCACCTCGTGTTTGCTACGACAGGCAGGGTATGATTGAAGAGTTGATTCGGCACTCCAGCATGACCGAGGAAGAGGCAGATGAATATCTCTCATTCAACGTCGAAGGGACATTCACCGGAGAAGACGGCCCCGTCTTCCTGGAGATTGACGAAGAGACGTGGCGGCGTTCAGGACCTCAGCAACTGAACCCTCCCGGAAGTCCCGAACCGGAAGGAATCGAGATGTCGTAAACCCAGGAGAAAGACCAGGACGAGCCATTGGACACCGAATAGTTCCGCGCAGGCTTCGGTGGCAAAGGAGGATGCCAAGTTCCGGGGCTCTAACCCGGGATGGCAAAAACGGGCAGGAATCAGCCATAATACTGTGATGGAAACTCAACTATCTGTCACTGCCCCTCGACCTTGTAGGTCGTGCCGGAAGCGGTTTACCCCGGAAGTCGTTGAAGTCAAAAATCCGATAACCGGGGAACAACTGACACTCGCTCCAGGGATCTGCCCTGAATGCGAAACGAAAGGTCTTGTCCTGGACAAGATTATTCCTCATGGGAGACAAGCTCTCTCCACTCTGGCTTAAAGTTCTCGGGGTCCGACCCCCCGAGACTCAGAGACTTAAAAGACGGAAACTAAAAATGAAAAATGCAAAAATTAATCGAATCGATCAACGCCGCCTGGATCGAGAATTACAGCGGAGACGCAGTCACAGAAGAGGGCCCCCTGATCACAAGAGTGAAGGGGCTGGGCAACGATCGGAAGTGCATGCTGGACAACTGGAAAGCAGCAGAAAAGGCTTACAACGCAAGAGAGCGGGAAGTCCGAGATCTTAGCGCCAGAGTCGAGACTGCGATCAAAGATCGAGATGCATCTGAGGAGAAATTTGAAAAATCCATAGAGGCTATCAGAGCTATGAGACATTTCATGTCTGTCGAGTTGGGATGGGAGTTCTTCCGAGCGGACATGAACCTTGGCGAAAACCCGTCTAAGTCGGCGGAAAATGCAAAAAAGGTAAAGGAATATCTGCAAACCCACCCAAACATTTGGGAGGACTGATCGGTGAAAAAACAGCCCAAAAACGCCATAATACTTTGATGGTGCCCCAACCCTGAACTTTTCTATACCGGTTGGGTTCCGGGGGGAGGGAGAGCTGTTAGCTCTCTCTCCCCAACCCCCCCCATTACGAACAGCATGGAAAGATTAATGACGCAGGGCCAACAGCCCCCAGAGATTAGACGGCTGGATCCAAAGTGTCTCCCGGCCCCACATCAGGTAAGGGAGGCCTATGGGATCAGAAAACCGGGTGCAGTGATCTTGATTCGAGAAATTGACGACAGAGTGGCAAGCATATTCCCGATGAGTCTTGGATCCGAAATGGCGACATCAGAGGATCTAGTCCTGCCTAAGAGGATATTGCCCGGAGGTGAGTGGACAATCCACACGTCATTACCCCTGAACATTGATATCTCCTTCCTCCATGACGCACTCTGGGAAATCGAAAAGTATGTGAAAGCCCCGATTCTATTCACGGAAAGTGGAGGTCGGCTAGGCAATCTAGGAGCGTGTGGGTTAGGCAAAGCGGCAAGAAACATAGGTGGACCCGCTTACAATTTTCAGTTGGAAGTCCTGACGTCCGCGAGAAGAGCGGAAGAGGCAATAATCGTTAACCCTCAAAAAAAATGACAAGAGACTCTCACTTAAAAAGAAGCCCGCTTCCATTCTTCGGGAAAGCCTTAAAGGAGGCGGAAGAAATGGAAATGAAAATGAAACTCGACGCTTTTATCGAAGTGGAGCGAGTGAGGTCGGCTTTTAAGAAGTCATGGGGAGATGTTTACTTCTCACAGTTCTCCTACGTGGATCTCAGAAACGAAGGCAGCGGGATTAATATGTCCCATGCCAAAGGGTGGGTTCCGATTCGGATCTACCTGACTCTCCAAGCCGACCGCTCCATCCAAAATGATTTCAGTTTTCACATGGGGGGAGTGTGCCTCACTTCACCAAACAGACCAGATTGGATCAGCGTCCAAGACTGGTTGGCGATATCAGAAGAAATCAGATGGACCCTAAGCGAATCAAATGAACTTCCGACTTATTCATTCTCGGAGTCGATATACCAAATCCCAAAAACCACACCGTGGATCAAGGGCAGCCTCCTTCCCGTCTGGGCTTTCCAGCCAACCATCGAGATGATCGAAGAAGCCATTATCGAAGTCGGCGAAAGACTGAGTCAGGCGAAATAGAAGCGGCCACCCCTTTACAGGGGGTGGCCAACTTTCGATCAATGTAATCAATTTTTTATCTAACACACAAATGAGCCTAAACGACCAAAGAAACCATCTCCCTGAGGATGTCCTGGACACCTTATGGCCTGAAGACCAAGACTTTACAATGGAGGACTGGAGAGACGAAGTTCGGAGTCGAGACACAAGGCTCGGATACGAAGACTGGGTTATTCATCAGCAAGAGTCCGCTCGATTCGAGCAGGAAGACATATCGTGACAACTCGCCAACGCTGAGCTGGCGGTCACAACCAGGATCAGAAATCAGGGAGGAGAGGAACTCATGAGAGATGTTCTGAGCTCGGCAAACAACTCTCTAAGTGGGCTGTCGCTGAGAGGAGTTGTCACATCCTTACCTGACTACTCTCCGGCCATTCCCGGCGCTACCAAAAAGAAAGGCAAGTGACAAAACCGAAGAGCCTCAAGCAGGGAATTGCTTGAGGCTTTATCGCTAATCCCCACCAAACTAATCATGCCAGATACAGAGATACCACCCGACGTCGACGGGATGAACGACGACAGAAGCTATTGGGCCAAGAAAGCGATTGAGGCTTTCCAGGAGGCTACTCGAGCTGAGAACGAGACAGTAATAGGAGACTTGATCTGCGACTTGGCTCATCTCTGCGATCGGCAGCCGGAAATGGGATCAATGGCTCACCACATCAGGAACGCTATCGGGAATTATCTCGAAGAGACGAGAATGACGGGGGAAGGATTTGAGGACCTACCGGACTTACTGTCAATCAGGGAAGAGTAAGAGAATGCAGGGCCCAGGACATACCGGGTATTCTCAACATTGTAACAAAAACGAAAGGCAAAAAATAAATGAGTGAAGAAAAAGAAAGGCCAGAGATTGATTTTCCTGAGCAAGATAAGTTTCAAGACTTCGAAGAAGGCGACCATACAGGGATATCAGATTTTTTGTATCTCAACTCGGATGGTGACGACATGGCGGTGGTAGACGGAAATGTAACCCTGAAAGAGCCTTTCCTGGAGAGAATCAAGATCCTGGTCGGGGAGCTCGAGAGTTTCGGACCAGTGGGATACATAAAAATGGACGCATGGTTCTATCTGCCCTGGAGACTCTGCGGATACATGGTCTCAGCAAAGGACCGCGCTGAGGAAATCGGAGATCTCATCGAGAGGGGGACCAAGAATCCGTGCGGGACGGCGGCTTGCATCGCAGGTAAAGCTGCCTTAATGCCGGTATTCAATGAAATGGGCTTTTTCCTGAAAGCGGCAGACATGGGAGACAATGGAAACGGGTTTTCCATCTCTCCGTCTTCGTTTTTTGGCTCGACCATAAGCGATTCTGTATTCACCGGGCGCTGGGCAATCGAAAACATCCACACACCGGCCCAAGCTGCAATCTTGATCAGGAATTTTATCGGCGACTTGAAGGAAGCCGTGCTCGACACTGATTATTGGGAGCCAAGCTACGAGGCAAAAGATGAAATCAGCGCCCTGGACGTGGAGGTAAAGGACTTCCCAGTATCAAATGTAAGTTTTACCAGAGGCCGACAGGACCCCGATGGCGAAGGTTTCTATGCGCCGGACACGAAGATTAACTGGGTCATTGAGACAGGCTACGAGAGCCAGAAATTCAAGTGGGCAGATCCGGACGCGTAACACCCGGCTGGAGTTGGCCCGCTCTGCCGAAAGGCGGGGCGGGCTTTTTTATGCCCAACGTGCAAAGGAATCGGCATGATCCAGGTAACAGGAGCGGTTCCTTCCGAAGACCGCTACTTACTGGGGCGTGGCTCGCTGTTCATCATGCCCCCCGGATTCCAAGAAGTGATGCTCCATCGAATCCCAAAGCACCCTCAACCCTGTGACTGGCGCATCAGCCTGACATTCCGGAAGTTTTTTCAAGGTCTTTAGATCCGAGAAGAACGACCTTCACTGCAGAGCAAAAGGTTTCTGGTCCCAGACAGAGATTTTCAGGAAAACACGACACAAACATAAATGAAGAAAACCAAAATTCACGTTGGAGGTTATTATGCAAATATGAGGGGGACCGTTCGCCACGTGGTGGGGAAAGGACCTGAATTTGTATTATACGATAGTCAGGTAAATACCGACACCTTGAGATACAAGATTATCAAAAAATCTCTCGGTCCGGGCTCTGTGGGAGACGAGAGAAGTTCGACCACTTCGTCGTTTGCTGCATGGGCAATCAGGGAGCTTAACGAGGCGGAAATCTCCATGTTAAGCCAATGTCAATAACGACAAAGTAATCTAAGAGCAAGTCCACCCAAGGGGACGAATCACAGTAAGTAGACTTCGGGACAATAGAGGGTTTACTCAGCGTAACAAAAAATAAAAAAAATATGACTACGACTAACATAGAAGAATCTAGCTTTTCGGGAATCAAGAAGGGCCTCAAGGAAAGATTCGAAGGCTTAATTCGAAAAAACAAACAGCAGGAGAATGTATTGTTTTCCGTCAAATACGATCGAGACGTGCTTTACAGCGTCTACCTCGACGCCTTCAAGGATGAGGCAAAAAGGCAGAGCCACAACTGCAATTGCTGCTCCTCATTCATCAGGCATGTTGGCGGAGCAGTTCTCGTCAGTAAAGATCTGGAAGTCACCGACATCTGGGACCCCGAATCTCCATCTCCCGGAGTTCGGGCTTTGGCGGCATACGTAAAGAAGCGGCCCATCGACGGACTGTTTTTTCATCACAGCGTGGATGCCGGCACAGACAGAAACACGAGCGTCCACACGAAAATAGTCTGGGAGCACTTTCATGCAAAAATCCCCGACACCCTGGTGAACAACGAGAAAGACGGGAACACTCTTGGGAAAAAATCGGACAAAAAAAGAAAAGTAGCAACGCCTGCTTTGGACAAGTAAGTCTTCGATGAGTGATCAACCACACAAAACAAATACTGGCAGACAACTGGTCCTGGAGATTGCAGAAATGTTTGGGATGCCTATGCCTCCTATCAGGTTTCAAACGGTAGCAGGTTCAGGTGGGTATTTCCAATACTTGAGATGTGATGATTTTGCGCAAAAGCGATTTGGTTCGGATTTAAGATTCTGGAACGTGATTAACTATTACGAGGCTGGATTCGGAAACCCTCTGTGGGAGTCCGAAGCTATAAGCAAAGCCTTGCTTTCTCTGCTGGACGTCGATGTTCCAATTGTCAGGCACAGACCTCGGATATCGGACAGCATGAGGCATAGGTTTCAGCTGGAAGATCTGGAGAGATGGGTAAAGAAGGAAGGTCTTCCCAAAGTCCCCCACGGATGTCAGAGCATCCAGGATTATGTGGAATACACTTGTGTGTATGAGACTCAAGCCAATGCGGCAAAAATGATCAAAGCGGCAGGTGGCAGCGAAGTGGAAGATGAGGCAATCTCGGCCTTTACCTCCTTTCAGGATACCGTCAAGGAGACAGAGGAAGAATCCGGACCCACGGGCCCCGGGGACTTCTTGTTCGAGGAGGATAACGATAACGATGACGATGACGATGACGATGACGATGACGATTACGATTACGACGAGACCTTTGGGCGTTTTGACTCCCTGGAGTTTAATTTTCTAATTCCGGACTTTGAATCCGAAACCTCGGACTGTTGTGATTCGGGAATCAAGGGATCGAAGGCTGCGAATTCCGGCTGCAGCCCTCACAGCTGCCAGGACTTAAAGTTTGTCACCCACGTCGATTTCATAAAAGCCTGGAGCCTAGATAACCCATTAGCAAAACGCTGTTCGGCAATATCAGTCATGCAAGGCGCCGCGATGAACAGTGAAGTTCACCTAACCTCTAAGTTTCCGTCTGAGGTTTACATTCAGGTCGGGGCAGACGATAGAAGTTACGAAATCAGAGTGTCGGTGCGAGTGAAGGCCCATGGTCCTCCAGGCTCTACCCAGGACTACGAAGTCCACTACGGAGATGGGTATAGTCCAGAGTGGTTCCCAAGATCATTCAAAATGCTGATGGGATTGGCATACTGGACGGTCCTGCTGACTTGCGACGAAGAGGTAACTGGGGGCTAAATCGGTGAAGGGAACAGCTACGAGAGATCGGTGAAAAACAGCCTCAGAAATGCCATAATACTTTGAAGGGAATATAGCCCCCAAAGGCTCCCTGCGGTTCGACTGGCCGCCACCCCGTAACTCTGGCTTAACACAGAGACAGGGGATCAACCTAAGTTATCTTAAGTTGCAGCTCCCCCCCCCGCTCAATTGCTCCGGGGAGAGCTACAGTCTCACTCTCTAGCCACACGTGGCACAACAGCAGTGTCGTCGTCGCTCCTCCCCGCTGGAGGATGTGGCGGCGGCATGCTGTAGATTTTGCTTCTGGGCGACACCGACGTCCAGAAGGTCAATAACAATTCGGTCAAGTCCCGGGGAAGAGCGGGCATGCTGTTATGAGAAAAATAATAAATGGATTGATAACTACGGCGGCTATCGCAGCCGTGGTTGGCATCGTCTCCCTCCTCCGGAGGGACGGAGAGGAAACAATAATCGCCAGCTGCGTATCGGCAGCGGCATCGGTCTTGGCCATCCTAGTGGGGATGGCCAAGGTGATCTACAGCCACCTGCAGCTCCGGCTTCGGCTGGGCGGGGTAACGGTTCACCCAGCAGGCAGGGTGCTTGCGGGTTTGGTGGTCGGGCTAGTGGCAAGTGCCTCGGTGGCATTTGCCATGGAGGTGAACGAGGTGGGGGTAGCGGCCCTCTCGTTCGCCGCAATCGCCGTCATAGCGGTGATAATGGTGGTAGCGTTTGAAGAAGTCCTTATTCCCGGAGAGACCTGGCATGTAATTCTGTTCTGGAATGGTAATTTCCCGGAGTTATTCTCCGGGAGCTATTTGCGGGCCAAGGAAAGGGCCCGCAAAGTCGACGACCAAGAGCCCGCCGAAGTGAGGAGCTTCGCGAGGCTCGGAGACGCAAGGGCCTTCCATCGGCTGGCTGGAGAAAGCCACGCCAGGTTCATGTGCGAAGGAGGAGGCCTATGATAAGGACTCCCCCCACAAGGAAGGCGACCAACTGGACAAAGGAGGGGGAAAATCGAAACGCCCCCGACCCCTTCGCCAAGCGGGTCGCTTGGCGTCAGCCCCTCATCTGGGGCGGGGGTGAGCCCCTGGCTGAAGTCCACAGGACCACAAGTTCCCCGGGCATGACCCGGGTCTTCTGGCATCGGGAGGTTTAACGCCAAAGAAAAGAAGGGATCTGCCAGCTCCACTCCGGTGGGGCGGGCAGGTCTTTTTTTAATATCTCACTGGAAGCGTCCACCTGGGCAACACCAAAGACGTCGGAGGAAATCAACAATAGGCAGCCCAGCCTCAAAAAGGGCAACCCCACCAACACCCAGCATTTTTTTTAGTATGCAACGAGTAGAATTATACGACCCAACGGACGACACGGTGCTTTCCTTCGGGGAAGTCTCAACAGCCAAGATCAGAGCAAGGAGAGTCTGGAGCAGAACTGGCAATGACAGGTTCCTGCTCATGACCGACAGTGGCGTCTATTCAGCAAAAGAAATGACAATCATGTGTAAGATTGCCAACGAGGAAACGAAGGCCCTTAGGTGGAGCAAGGTCAAAAAGTGCAGGCTAAGCAAAGAAATACAGGAAGTTAAGAGAGTATCTGTTCGAGCCAACAACAGGGCTTCAAAAAGTGAGTGACCAGTAAATGGTGAGCGACAACAAACCCAAATGAGTAAAAATAATCTGACCAAGTTGGAGAAAGTGGCGTAGAAGATCATATCCGGGATGATGGCAAATCCAAAGTGGAATAGAATCACTCATGCGTCAATAGCCAATCGCGAGTCTGATACCCAAAGACGAAGACACCAACTCACTCGACCATCTCCGCCCCAAGCGGTAAACAATTGGAGCGCTGCCAAAAAGGCCACCAACGAGGCTGTATCCTTGCTTAAGTGGGTCGGGCGTTCAGACGCTGATCGTGCCGAGGCCCGCTCCCTCCCATGGCTCGGCAGCCATGTCGCCAAGATGGATGAACTGGTTGCAGCCATTACGGTGCGATCGACGGACCAAATAACCAAATAACCAAATAACCAAATAACCAAATAACCGAACAAACTGATGAGTGTGAGTCTAACACCTAAAGACGAAGAAAACTTCGAAGAGCCAGAGAAAGTCAACATCGCCAACTTGACATGGCTCGCAATGACTGCATTTGCGAAGGCCTACGGCGAGGACGTGGAGATGTGGGGAGGATTCCACGACCCTCAATTTTACTCACCCGAGCAACTCCGGTCGATGGCGGACCGGATTGAACAAATCGAGGATTCACCGAAATGGCTTCGCCGGCTCGCAGATAAGGGAGGAGCAATTCTCGGATGAACACCCAAGGCGCGGCTAACGAGAAGGAGGGGAGATGAACGAGCAAGTATACAGCTACAACGACAACGACTACACCGACGACATTGACGGCATAGTCCAAGGATTCATTGGCGACTTCGACCCCGACGAGGATCTTGTCTTTCCAATCGAGCTTGAGCTTGATGAGGCCGATTCAATCCCGCATACGTTCGCGGGACTGGCGTGCATCGAGAGTCTGATTGAGGCGTCTCAAGAGGTCGCTTACTATGCTTGCCATGAATATGCAGACGGCTGGCTTGATAGTGTCACGGAGGAACAAAAGGACGATCTCCGAGCCGTTATGGACGAATGGGCTACGCGGCACGGGCTACAGCCTAAGTTCCATTCCGTGAAGCGCACGGGCAAAATCACGGTCGTTGTTCTCGATGAGGATGGCGACTGGAAATTTAAGGAGGAAGCATGAGCGATACCCCGAGAACGGATGCGGCGATTACATGGGGGCTTTGCGAATCATGGTCTGAGTATCACCGACGCCAGCGAAGCGAGATAGCGGCAATGGAACGCGAGTGCAACCAACTCCGAGCGGCACTAGAGGCGGTCAACATTACATTCCCCGACATGGCGGAATTTCAGGACAAGGACGGGCAAAGCCTTGACTGGCTGGCGAAACAAATTGAACAGGCATTGAAGAAAGAAAAAGCATGAGCGACAGCATACTAACCGGGCTGGAAGACTGCCCGCTACACAAGCGCACGCCGTTCGGCTATCGAGGCGTGAGTAGATCAATGTTCAGCATAGCGCGGCACTACGGCGGAATCGTGAGTGATGGCGAGTTCTACGCCTACGTCCCGCCCAGCGATGAACTGATCCGCGCAGACGTTCTCAAGTGGAAAACCAAGCGCGAGAAAGAATTGAAAAAACAAGAGAAAGAAAAAGCATGAGCGATACACCGAGAACAGAAGCGGGATCTAAATTCCAATCATTGCCACGCCCAACCAAGCAGGAGTGCATTGATTGTGATCACCCTGACATGATGAGCGAAAATGGCATTGATGGCCCTTGAACTACCTTTTGGTGTCGCAGTTGCGGCTTCTACTGGAGTCAGAATATGGGCGGAACATTAACCGAGGCGGAAGACAGCTACCGCGAGATGATAACTGAACTATGAACATCGAAACTCTAAGCGATACACTATTTGACATTCCCGAGAGCGTCCCAAAATGGCGCGAACTTGCCGACAATCTCGGCATCACCGCCAAACACAACGACCAGTCCGGAACATGGTCGGCGGAAATTGGATGGTTCCGAGAGATCGAGCATGAAAGCGGCGAGACCGAGCGCGAGGCTACGGTTGCGCTGATACACCGGCTGAAACTGACGGGCTGGCAGGAGGTGAGCGTATGAGCAATCTAACCAAACTGGAAGAAGTGGCGTCGAGGATGATGGCCGGGATGATGGCAAGTCCGACGTGGGAAGAATCCACATATAAGGAGTCGTCCGAAG
>Ga0105051_10000364_pt1 | contig 61765 bp, 61 predicted proteins | sample FRY02_FD_78383 | JGI IMG/M metagenome (GOLD analysis project Ga0105051, IMG submission 78383) | Freshwater microbial communities from Lake Fryxell liftoff mats and glacier meltwater in Antarctica - FRY-02 (megahit assembly) | ecosystem: Environmental > Aquatic > Freshwater > Ice > Glacier... | reverse complement strand
CTATCTATTGCGAGAACGGAATTGGCCATCTGAACATGCTTATTGGCGATGAGAAGGAGTCTGATGTGGAACTTGGCGGCTACAGTTTTATTTCGGAGAATCTGAATTCAGAGATCATTGAATTTCCATCAGCTAAAGCGGATAAGGCATTTGGAGAAAATGCTGCTTTAATGCCACTTTTCGAGTGCGTGGAAAAAATGAAGAAGCACAAAACGGAAAAGATTCGGGAGTGTGTGAAGGAAAATATCTAAGCAATACTTTCGTTAATGAGACATGAATAAAGTGTTTCTATCCATCTTACTGTTCGGAACGTTTTTGATAGTTTCTTCGCATCCAATAGAATCTGATTACAAGGAACTATTCAAATCACACAAAGAATTTATAGCAGACGGATTCGACTTTCCGGTTGGCCCACCAAACGCAAAAGGTTATTACAACGCACAAGGTTTTGGGAAAAACGACCATTTAGGTGACGACTGGAACGGTACAGGCGGTGGGAATACAGACCTAGGTGACCCGATATTTTCCATTGCTAATGGATATGTGGTTTCAACCGAGCATCACGGTCCTGGATGGGGAAACGTGATCCGAGTGATTCATTATACGGAAGGGAAGGATCAATTCGTTGAATCGCTTTATGCTCATTGTGCAAAAATGAACGTCAAAAGAGGCGATTGGATCAAACGTGGTCAGCAGATTGGAACTATCGGCAATGCAGATGGAACGTATTGGGCTCACCTTCACCTAGAAATAAGAACGATCGTAGATATGGATCTTGGCGGAGGATATTCCAAGGAAACAACGGGATTAATTGACCCGACAACATTCATCAAAGGCAATCGTCCGAAGCAGAAGGACTAATCCCTCAACTTTACCATTTTCTGATAGAACTTACCAGAATCAGATTCGATTTGAAGCGTGTAAAGTCCTTGAGTTAGCCCTTGCAGGCCAGAGAAACTGTAATTCAGTCCGCTGAAATCCTCGGTAGTTCGCTCCAACCTTCTTACTTCCTGTCCAAGACTATTCACCAACCGGATTACCACATCTTGTCTTCCTGATGAATAAAAAGTTCCGTTAATCTGGTCTGAGAACGGATTTGGATAGACTGGAAACAACTCGCTTTTATCCAAGTTGGTTGGGCTGATACCTGATAAAATAAGATTTGCTTTCGCGAAATTCGGGATGCCGTAACCATACAAGTGGTCTGGAGTTTTGAATTTGTGTGCACTTGCCTCAATGGCATGGAAAACATCCATGTTTGTAGCGGAATCTAAGTTTGCTTGCCACAGACAGGCTGCCATTCCTGCCATAATTGGCCCTGAGAAGGAGGTTCCGTTCCCGACCCCAAATGTTCCTCCGCTACCTAGTATTGCTGCCGCTTGGCCTTGCGCACACACATTTGGTTTAATATCACCATCAGATGAAGGTCCAATTGAACTAAAATTGGCTATGTATCCTTCTGAAGTAACTGCTCCAATTGCCAAAACACTATCGCCATCAGCAGGCGCGCCAATGTATTGCCAAGCGTTGTTCCCCGAATTGCCTGCACTGTTTACAACTAGAATTCCTTTGGATGCTGCAATATCTGCCCCAATAGAACCCCGAACGGTATTTCCATCCATATCAGCATAGGAGAAATCGTACTGCGAATTGTCAAAGGTTGTATAGCCAAGCGATGAGTTGATGACGTCCGCTCCTGCGCTATCCGAAAACTCGGCCGCGGCTACCCAATAATCCAATTCAATCGGTAATTCTGTTGCGCCATCCTCCGTTCTGAGCAACAGATAACTTGCCTTGGGCGCTGTACCAATAAATTCACCCGGTACGTTGGCGGCCATGGTTGAAAGCACCGACATGCCATGTGAATTATCTCCGTAAATGGAATTATCGCGCGACACGAAATCCCATCCGCCAATAATTCGTCCGTCATTTCTGAGGCTGTCGAAGGCTGGAAATACATCCACATTCGGAAATCCAGCGTCTAGAATCGCAATCAACATTCCTTCGCCTCTAAAACCGAGATTGTGAAGCGAAACTCCACCCAGCATATCAATCTGATTGAAGGCGATTCCGTAGTCATTCTCCACAAAATCGTTCATAACAGCAGCTTTTTCAGCTCCTACAAACTCCAACTTATCATAGGTTTCTTGGTTCTTCTCTTTCTTGCCAACTGGCTCGGTATTAAGCACGAATGAAAGGTTATGAATCGCCACAAGCGTGGCAGAATCTGGCACATGAACCGACACTGAATTGAACCATTTGGAATGCGTGAGATAGGTTGCGCCTGTATTCAGAACGGCCTGAATGTAGCTTGGATTAACTGGCAAGTCATTCTCTGAAAGCTGAATGTTTTGTCGCTCCCTTCTGTCCAAGGCTCGTTGCGAAAGGAATTCAAGTGGTTGAGTTAATTCGTAAGGTGTATTATCCTTATCTGTAAACTGAATCCAGTGCTGCTTCGGGGTGGATTGCCCAAAAGACAAGATGGGCAACATGAAGATGGGTATGAATACAGACCATTTCATTCCCCAAAATCGGTAATTACCATTTCGAACTTAAATCCAAGCGAGTCAGCACCCCCAATACCTTGTTTATTGTAAATTCTTAACTCCTTATGTATTAAACCAACATCCTTCGCGTAAACCTCCTGTGCAAAAATGTCCAAACCAACCGGTACAGGTCTATCCATCTGAACCACAGTTACGGTTGAATCGAATGTAAAACCGTTGATTGTGTAAGGCTCATAAACATTCTTATACTCGTATTCCCACACCGCTGGAACTGAGGGTTGGAGGTAAAGTTCCTGCAAGGTCTGAAGCGTATTCTTACTATTTCCATCCCAATTTTTACCTGCCTTCAACGGGAAATTGTGCTTAATAAACACCACATTTTCTTCGTTTTGTTCGGCAATCTTTGCCGTTAACACACGGTACCAAACGTCCTTTATTTTCCAATCGGCCAAAGGCGATTGTCTTGAATATCGTTCAACTCGAGTTGCTGGTCTTCCTTCCTCATCCGTAAACGGTGATTCGTTTAAATCACGCAGGAAGTAATGCGCTTCGGCAAAGCCCAACTGGCCTGCGGCATCATCCTGCCAAACTGAATCTACTTTGTATTCGATGAACCGACCAATCTTCGTTGGAAAGTACTCGTATCCAATCAATGGTAAATCTCCGTCCTCGCGATAGCAACCGCTGAACAGCGAACAGATAATACAGAAAACAAAGATTTTGCTTTTCAAATTGTGAGTTTGTGGGTTCCAGTTTCTTATTTCCAATTTGGAGTTTCGTGCTTTGTCATTAATAAATCCTCCGTCTCGTTCCTCGACACCTCCTTTTCAAAGGAAGAGCCGATATCTGCCAATATTCTAAGAAACAACAAGAATTACTTAGTTAAAATTAAGAAACAATCAGGTTTTCTGTGTGGAAATTCCTTTTCGTTTTTCAGATTTCATCTTTCAAATTTAAACTTAGTGGTCTTTCTTGATGAATCCACCACCAAGCACATCATCGCCCTCATAAAAGACGGCTGACTGACCTGGCGCAATGGCACTGACCTCTTCGTAAAAATGAACGTGCATTTCAGTTCCGAGTTGCTCCAAACGTGCCATACTACCAGCATGTTTATAACGCACTTTAACCAATGCTTCCATTGATTCTGGTAAGCTTGCATATTTCTGGAGATTCATGCCTCGCACACTCATCTCTGTTTTCAGTAAATCTGCCTCAACACCCAACGTAACCGTGTTCGTATCTGGATGAATACCAGTGACATACATTGGTTCTCCTAAAGCGATTTCCAAGCCTCTACGTTGTCCAATCGTGTAAAATGGGTAGCCCTTGTGCTTGCCTAGTATTTTTCCTTCCTTATCCACAAAAAGGCCGCCATCAACTTCTTCTTCCAAGCCTTTTACTCTGCGTTTCAGGAATCCGCGATAGTCGTTATCTGGGATAAAACATATCTCGTAGCTCTCGCTCTTTTTGGCAATGGCTTCGTAGCCACTATCTAGTGCAACCTGACGAATATCTTTCTTGTGCATTTTTCCCAATGGGAAGATGGTTCGCGCAAGATTTTTCTGACTCAAGCCCCAAAGCACATACGACTGATCCTTAGATTGATCGACTCCTTTCGATATGATGTATCGACCATTTTCTTCACGAACCTGTGCATAATGTCCTGTGGCAATGAACTCACAACCAAGCTGATCGGCACGTTTTAAAAGCGCATCCCATTTAATGTGCGTGTTGCACAGCACACAAGGATTCGGTGTTCTTCCAGCTACATATTCATCCACAAAATTGTCAATGATGTAATCTCCAAACTCTTCCCTAATATCAATGATAATGTGCGGAAAGCCGAAATCAACAGCCATCTGACGCGCATCGTTGATATCATCCAAACTACAGCAACCCGTAGTTTTTGTATTGCCGCCAGCAGAGGCGTAATCCCATGTTTTCATGGTTACACCAACCACCTCAAAACCTTCCTTATGCAGCATCATGGCCACGACAGAACTGTCGAGACCACCGCTCATTGCCACTAAAACCTTGCCTTTACTCATTGCCTTTTGCCTCCCAATCTATTGTACTAATCAGTTTTCCGTTTTCCCAAACTTCCACACGCTTCGTGCTTCCGTCCTCGTTGTAATACGTCACTTTTCCGTTCAACTGGTCTTCGTGATACCAGCCTTTCATTTTAACCTGTGTGCCTACCAATTGTTGTGTGATCTCGTCTGGACCATCCATTTTGCCAGGCGTTTCTTCGTACGTCCATTCTCCAGCATTGTAAAATTCCTGAAACTCCCCTTCCTTCTGGCCTTTTTTGTAGTTGTAAACGCTTTTCGGAATCTCATCATCGTAATACTCCTTGAACTCCCCGTTCTCATATTTGGTGGTTTTCAGCACGCCATTGTTGTAAACCTGTTGTGTATAAACCGAACCATTCTCGTTGAAGTTTAGCCACGTTCCTGTTCTAATACCCAACGCATACGTTCCTTGCACTTTTCGTTTGCCATCCTCTCTATACATGACGAATTTACCATCAAGGTTTCCTTTTACGTACGTGGCCTCCACCCATGGTTTCCCATTGTCATAGAATTTCTTCCAAATTCCTTCTTTCACACCATGACTGAAGTTGGTCTCTTCCCCAAGTTGCTTGTTGTCGTAGTAGGTTTTCTGCGCACCATGAAGTGTATCAAGAATGTACGTCTCTTCTAACACCAGCAGTTCGTTCTCATTGAAATACTGCCAAAGACTGTCCTTTTTCTGTTCATGAAAAATGCCCTTGGCCTTTATCTTACCGTTCGGATGATACACGTGATTTGCCACCTTTCCATTACCAATGTGATTGTTGGTGGCCTGCAATTTGCCAGTATCGTAGTAGTACTGAAACAGACCATAAGGCTTGTCGTCCCTGAACTGACCTTCATAACGGACATTTTCGTTGCTGTAAAGCTTCTTCCACTTTCCTTGCTTTAATCCTTTGGCATCCGTCTGGTTCACATCTTGTGCAAATGACAGCGCTGAGGAGGCAAACACAAAGAGGGCAGAAAGGGAAATTGTTCGAAGTTGTGTATTCATTGATTGTGCAAAGGTAATGTTGCTGATACGAATTACGAATCTCGCGATGCGGTACGAATATGACGAATAATGCAATGAATTAGCCCTGTCGCAATTCGTCATATTCGTATCAAATTCGTAATTCGTATCAGCCAAAATATTTCGGGTTCAATCTGAACGGGTTTTAGCCACAATCATTTCACGCTTTCCGGGCGGACCTGGCACTTTGGTCACTTCAAAACCTGCGCCAAGCATGTTTCTACGTACATATCCTTTGCAACAATAAGTGGTGAGAATTCCTTTTGGGTTCATCCAATTATCTAGTTTTTCAAATACATCCTGGGTCCAAAGCTCGGGCTGGGTTTCTGGTTCAAATGCATCGTAATACACAAGGTCAAACTTCGCAGAAGGATCAAAGTCCAATAGTGATATGTGATGCTTGGTGATGGAAAAGTTGGTATTAATTGAAACTTCTTTGTTCCAATCCTCACGATGTAACGATTCAAACAAGGCTCGATTCTCAGCTAGCTCATCAGGTAATTGATATTCCATCCAAACAGATTCTGGTAAAGGAAAAAGCTCTAGTGCATGGTAGTTTATTTGGATGTTCCGTTCTGCGGCAATGATGGCCGTGAGTAATGTGTTGAGCCCTGTTCCAAAACCCATTTCTAGAATAGTGATTTCTGTCATACCACTTTCGAGTACCTTTTCTAAACCTTTGGCGATGAAAACGTGTTGTGATTCTGTTAGCGCACCATGCCTTGAATGGTAGGTTGAACCCAAAGCTTCATTCAAGATGGTTTGAGAACCATCTTTAGTAGAAACAATTTGTAAGGAGTGGTTAACTGAAGACGACATACTCATTAAACGATTCATTCTAAGGATAACAGATATGATTGCGAAGGAACAATTTGAAAGTGGATACACCTACTCTGAATACAGAAATTTGGTGGATTCTGAATTTGAGAACGGAAGAACAACTGGATCAAACCAAGGAGAAGACTATCTCCAATACACGAAGATGAATATCCATAGAATGAATCGGTTGGAAAAAACAATTGATCTAGATGATGAATTGATTGGAAAGTTGAATGCCCTGCCATGCAATGTAAACTGGCTACTGATAACGGAAGCTTGGTGTGGAGATGCTGCTCAGAATGTTCCTATTCTGAATAAAATGGCAGAAGTTTCGCCAAAGATAAATCTCCGATTACTTCTTAGAGATGAAAACCTCGACATCATGGATCAATATCTGACCAATGGCGGTCGGGCCATTCCCAAGCTCATTATTCTTGATGGAGACATGAACGAAATTGCGACTTGGGGCCCACGCCCAACAGAAGTTCAGGAAATGGTGATGGAGAATAAGAGAACAGATAACCTACCTTATTCCGAATTCGGAAAAGTGGTACAGAAATGGTATGCAACAGATAAGGGAAAGTCTTTGCAACACGAAATGATGTCCATTATTACCAGGATGAATTGTATTTTAGACGAATAACTGAACATTCCTTAGCCGAATGCGTACATTTAGTGATAAATTAGAACTATACATTAGCTGCCCATGAAACAAACTATACTATTATTGCTTCTTGCATTTTTTTCTGTTGATGGAATGGCTTTTGCCAATAATGGTGATGGCAATGTGATTGGTAACGACCCTAAAGCACTTCCTAACTGGGATGTCAAGATTTTTCCGAATCCGAACAACGGTGTTTTTAGTCTGATGATTACTGGAAGTTCGGCTGCGTTTGATATAGTTGTCTTCAATATTCTTGGAGAGAAAGTCTTTGAAATGCGAGTACTTGGCGATCATGGTGCCAAAATCGATCTCTCAAGACTTGAAAAAGGTCTTTATCTCGTTCAGATTGTTGATAGAAACCGAAGCGAGGTTCTTACCCGAAGAATGAATATTGAGTAGTTGACTTCTGTGTGAGTTGTAAATCACACAAAGAGCAATTCGTAAATCGTAATTCGTAATTCGTCAATTTATCGGAATCCTCTCTCTTTTTTGATGCGCTCGTAAGCCTGCGTCAATTTTTGAAATTTCTCCTTTGCAGCATCTTGATGTTCTGGCCCTAAGTGGCTTACCTTATCTGGATGATATTTCACAGCCATCCTTCTATAAGCTTTCTTCACTTCGTCATCCGTAGCTGATTTCGGAATCTCAAGAATCTGATATACACTGTCGTCATTCTGAACCAAAAACATGGCCTTGATGCTCATGAAATCGGCCTTGCTGATTCCCATATAAGAAGCAATCCGCGTGAGCATATCAATCTCATTGCCATGAATTTCGTTGTCGGCATTGGCCAACTGAAACAGGTATTGCAGCAACTGAAGCCTAGAGGAGAGATCCATGAAGGTTCGGATCTGCACGCTTACCTTCTGAATCTCTATCGGCTGTTTCAGAATCTCGCGAAGCAGCAACAACTGTTGTTGGGCTTTGGCTTCACCAAATTGTGCCGTAAGAAAATGCTTCACAAAATCCAGTTCCGACTTTTTGATGGAGTTGTCTGCCTTCATAACGGCAGCGGTGAGGATGAGCAGCGAAGCCTCAAAGTCTCCAGCCGTGGTGCGAGGTTGTGTTCTACCTGTACCAACCTGAGGGTCGGTCCAAGTCATTACATCTCCACTGGCATTGTCATACAACGAACCGAGTGCAAACCCGAGCAAAGCTCCTATTGGACCACCGAATGCCCAACCAACTGTTCCTCCTAACCACTTCGCGTATTTAGCCATTGACCGCGAATATAAAACTTGTTGGTTTCGTCAATGATAACTGTGTATGTTTTCATTGACAATCAAGATTTTTTTATCAGCCAAAAGTTGGGCAGGAATCTCAACCCTCCCATCATTAAGAACCACGGGAATCATTTCTGCAGCCAGCACCTCATCTATTTCTGAATGAGTTGGCATCATTTCGTACGAAGGGAAATCGGTATAAAACATGGCCTCTACGTAATGTCTTCCACTTACGTTGAACAATACCGAGTTGGGAGGTAACGAATCCTTCAAACCAAGAAAGATTAATCTGTTTCTAGAAAGTCCTTCGTGGTATTCATTAGCACCATAATAGGTTGTATGAACTTTCAACAACTCACTCATTCTCAGATTTGAATACATCAGCACAATCAATATGAATGGAAGAACCCATCTTGAGAACTTGGATGGAAGTACCGTTGTAAATCTCTGAAGAATCCACTGAACCAAAAATGCCAGGCAAACAACTATCGGCATGGCCACCACATACGGATACGACTGCATTTTTGTGCTTGCTAAACTATAGAACACGTACACCAAGATGGGCATTGCAACAAACGCCAAGGCTATCTTTCTACTCTTTGCTGCAAGAACTAAACCCAACATGGCTGGGATGATGAGGTAAGGAACAATAGAGCCGAACAAGACAGGAATCATATCCCAATGGAAGAAGAACTCTCCTCCGTGGCCTTCAATTGCTTCAGTAAAATGGAGCGTATTGTATTCCAACTCAAAGGCAGCTTCGGCCGGGTACCATTTAAATGATAAGAACTGCCACGGAAGTACGATGAGTGCAGTAACTGTTGCAGCCATTCCGATATGTAGGACTCTTTTCCACTTAGAATCTGCCAGCAACTGAGACGAAAACGCGGCATAGACCAACAGCCCCACCAACCATTTGCAAAGAATGGCGGCACCAGAGAACAGTCCAATCAGAACCGCCCAGCGCCATTTGCATGCACTGGCGGCATGTTCATACTCTGCCCACGCCCAGATGCTTGCCGAAACGTAGAACAGGAACGCCACATCATTGTGTTCCATTCCTTGAACGCCAGAAACGAGTTGAACCGTGTAAAACGAACTCAGCATTAAGATGGCCGAAATGTATCCTGTGGCTTCATTGACTAACAGTTTTCCAACCCGATACGAGATTGGAATAAGCAGCGCTGACATGAGGACACTTGGAAATCTCAAGCCAAACTCATTGAAGACCCAAATCTTGTACGAAACGGCAATTTGCCACAGGAAAAGCGGTTGCTTGTGAAGCCACACCACTGCCCTATCCCACCTATCATAAGCCATAGACACAATGGGTTGGTTGTAAAGCGTTGGTAGAAGTGGATGATCAGCCATGTTTTTGGCCACAAGGGCATGAAACCGCTCGTCCCAAATGTGAAGAAACGGATCAAGAATGGCCACAAATGAATAGAATAACAATGCAGAAACAGTAAGATAGAACACGGCCAAGTTCATCCGCTTGTGGTAAAAATTCCAAAAGCTTGTTATGAGGAAGAATGCAGAAGCTAATTGTAGTAACAATTGCTTTGTTGAAAAAACATCCAACATTACCTACCTACAAAGACGTTTGATAACCGCTTCATGTTCTTTGTAACTCGTTAGCAAATCGGTAGTTGTAGCCATTTCAAAATCACGAAAATCAAAACCAGGCGCAACAGTACAACCAACCAAACACCAGTTGCCGCCTTCGGTTACTTCTGATGCAAACCAACTTTTACCTTTCACCACCAGTTGTGGTTCCTCTACTCCTTCTAGGTCCAACCCAAGTTGATGCTTCAAGTATCTGCCGTTGGGCTGAATTTCATGGATAGTTAAACCATCACCATCATAGAAATGCCACATCTCATCACTCAAAATCCGATGAAAAGCTGAGAAATTATCCTTGGTCAACAGAAAATAAATACCGGTGGAATAATTCCTATCTCCATCAAATCCTCGTAACTCAGACTCTGAAATAGTACCAGCCGAACGATAGGTTTCCTTGTACCATCCACCTTCGGGATGTTTGAGCATTTGAAGCTGATTGATGTAAAATTTCGCTTTTTCTGGTATCATTAAATTAAGAATATAGCTTTTTTGACTCTTCCATTTTTTTCGGAAGTTGAAGAGAAATGGTATGCCAAAACATGATAAAATCGGAAGCCAAACTATAGAACGGATTGGCGAACGCGGCTGGCTTATTCTTCTCGAAGAAAAAGTGGCCTACCCAAGCAAAGCCGTATCCGGCAATGGGCATAAGCACAAAGAATTTCCAGTTGTAGGTTACTATTCCGGTAATGCACAGCGCAATTACCAACGAAGTTCCAGTAAAATGAAGCCCTCTACAAATGGGATTTGCGTGTTCGGTAAGGTAGAACGGATAGAATTCTTTGAGCGATGTGAAGCGTTTTGTGGTAGCCATTAGTTAAGCTCGATTGGTTGATTTCTTTTTACCTCCCAAAGATTCCATGATGGATGTGAGGATTGAGAGCACAAGACTAAACAGTAAGGCCCACCAAAAGCCGTCAACAAAGAATTCATCAACCAAATAACTTCCTAAAAGAATGATGGCCGCATTGATAACCAACAGAAACAAACCAAGCGAGAAAATGGTAATGGGAATGGTGAGGAGAACGAGCAACGGTTTAAGAAAGCCGTTAAGTAATGCCAAAACAATTGCTACCCACAGTGCGGCTACGTAATCTGTTATGTCTGCTCCTGGAAGCAGCCAAGCCGTGAGATAAACGGCCAATGAGGAGATGATAATCTTTACTAAAACGTTCATTTTAAATAGGTTATATGGTAAATACAATTGGCGTGGTCGTCCGACACAAGCAGACTTCCATCTTCCATTTCTAGCACATCAACGGGACGGCCTAATCTTTCGGCTCCACTGAGCCAGCCTTCGGCAAATACTTCATAAGTAACAGCCTTATCGCCATTCAGTTCAACGCGGGTAATTCTGTATCCATCCGGAACAGTCTTATTCCACGAACCATGTTCGGCTATAAAGATGGAGTTTCTATATTTTTCTGGAAACACTTCTTTCTCGATAAAACTCATTCCAAGTGAAGCTACATGTGCGCCTAAATTTTGTGAGGGAGCAGTAAATTCTGAACACGGTCTTTCATCCCCGAATTTGGGATCGGCATATTCTCCCGAATGGCAATAAGGAAAGCCGAAGTGCATTCCTTTTTCTGGTGCACGGTTCAATTCATCGTTGGGCTTGTTCTCTCCAAACCAATCGCGGCCATTGTCGGTAAACCAAAGTTCGTTGGTTTTAGGGTGCCAATCAAAGCCAACCGAATTGCGAATACCGTGGGCAAACACCTCAAAATCAGAACCATCTACATTCATTCTGGTAATTGACGCAAAGCGCTCATCTTCACTCAAACAGATATTGCAAGGTGCGCCAACTGGAACATAAAGTTTGCCATCTGGCCCAAAGGCAATGTATTTCCAACCATGGTGTTTTTCATCCGGAAAATCATCCCTAATAGTTTTCATTTTGGGTGGATTGGCAAGCTTGTCATCAATACCTCGCATTACAGAAACCTTGCTAATCTCTGCTATATACAGGTCGCCATTGCGGTAGGCCACACCATTGGGTTGATTTAATCCTTCGGCAAGAATATAGGTTTTGTCAGATTTCCAATCTCCATCCTCATCCACAACTGCATACACTTTTCCTTCATTTCGGCTTCCCACAAAGATGACTCCTTTTGGGCCTTGTGCTAATGATCGGGCATTCTCCACTTCCGTGGCATACAACTCAATCTTAAAACCCTGCGGGAGTTTTATTTCGTGCAGCATATCCTGAATTTTCTGTGCCTGCCCTAAAATGGGACTCAAGAGAATTAGGAAAAAAAAGAATCGTCTCAAACCCGTTGTATTAAAAATTGTAATGCCAACTGATTGAACTTTTCGGGTTCTTCAAACTGCGGAACATGACCACATTTTTCAAATGTTTCGAACCGCGCATTTGGAACCAAAGCATGGATTTTCTGTCCGTAACTGTAGGGCAGAATAGCATCTTCCTTACCCCAAAGGATAAGTTTTGGAAAGTCGAGATGATTCAATCGTTGGTAATGCGGAACGTGATTTTCGAGCATAAAATTTCGCAACGTGCTCAATAATGCCCTCTTTGAACCTTTGATGGCCAATGGAGCTGATAACCACTTGGCAAATCCCTTGTGTTTCTGCTTATCAAACACTCCTTTAATAGAGCCGTGTTTCAGAATGGGGCCACCCACAGTGCCAATGAAGGCTTCTCCCAGATATTTAGGTTGCACAATCCTCACGCCCAAATCATTCGGTGTAGGTATTCCGTAGCAATCAACTAGAAAAATAGATTTTATTTTTTCAGGATGGTGGCTTGCAAAGCGTGTACTTATTGCACCACCCATGGAAAGTCCGACCAAATGAAATTTCTCCTTGATACCAACATATTCAATCAAATCTGCAACCTGCGCCATAAAAAGCTCGCTGCCATGCTCGCTTTTAACTCGTTCTGAAAACCCTCGTCCGTAAAGATCAAAACGCAACACACGATACCCTTGCTCTATCAAAAATTTGAACTGATAATCCCAAACGTGCATGTGGCCCATCAATCCATGAATAAGAACAACCACTTCGCCATTTTCAGGCCCTTCAAACTCATAGCGAACTCTACCATTGGAAAGTTGAGCGTACACTCCGTGCTTTTCCATTTCCTTCAGAATACTCATGGTTCAAATTTATCAAACTCGCTGGTTGTTCTTAACCTTATTTACTTTGCGGTCAGAATGAAAATAATTACCGAAAATATACGCAAGATAAAATCCGAAATTCCTGAAAACGTGACCTTGGTTGCTGTCTCCAAAACAAAGCCAAACGAGGTTTTGATGGAGGCTTACGAAGCTGGACAGCGCGTTTTTGGTGAAAACCGTGTGCAGGAATTGGCACCAAAATCGGAATCGCTGCCTAAGGATATTGAATGGCACATGATTGGGCATTTGCAGCGCAACAAGATTAAATACATTGCTCCGTTTGTCAGTTGCATTCATTCGGTTGATAAGGTGAATTTGCTTCGCGAGATTGGCAAGGAAGCGGCCAAAAATGAGAGAAAAATTCGCGTGTTGCTTCAATTTCATATTGCGCAAGAGGACACCAAGTTTGGGTTGAGTTTGGAAGAAGCTGAAGCGTACCTCCTATCTGCTGAATTTTCTGAACTGAAAAACATTGAGGTGGCTGGCGTGATGGGAATGGCAACTTTTACGGATAATAAAACGCAGATTCGGAATGAATTCAAAACGCTGAAAGCCATTTTTGATAAACTAAAAACTACCTTCTTCCCAACCCAAGCTTCATTCAAAGAAATATCGATGGGAATGTCTGGCGATTACAAAATTGCCATAGAGGAAGGAAGTACCATGGTGCGTGTTGGGAGTTCGATTTTCGGTGGTCGAAGCTGAACAGATAAGGGTTTGAAGCTTCAAACCCTTACTTTCGCGACCAGATTATGGCAAAAATTGCGAAGACAAACCGCGAGTCGGTTATCAAGGATTTGAAGAGCAACGATGAGGCGTTTGCGCTGAAAGCGATTGAGAAGATACAGAAGGGTGGTGATGCTACCTATATTAAGGACCTGCTAGAAGCACTTTTGAACACAACCGATGTAGGTATTGAAAGTGCCATTTCTCAACTGCTTTTTGACCTGAAAGACAAGGAAGCGATGGAAGAAATTATGAATCAATTGGTCAATCCGAATTTCAGTGATGTTCGCATTCTGATGCTCTCAGCCTGCTGGCAATCGGGTATTGATCTCAGTCATAGGCTACCCGATTTCATCACGATAGCTTCTGTCGGAAATTACATGGAATGCTTGGAAGTTTTGACCGTTGTTGAGAATTGGGAAGCTATTTCGGATCAGGAAATGCTCGAAAACGAGATCATCCGGCTTAAATCTTACCTGTCCGAATCGGACACTCCCGAGAACGATGAGATGATTTTCAGCATTTTGGAGGAAATGGAAAAATTTGTCGTGCAATAGTTTGCAAACTTGACCGTTACCGAGCAGTTATCCTTTAGTATGCACCAAACCTTTAAACAACTCCTCGTTTCTCTAGCGATTATCTCGTGCTTCGTTTCGATGAATGCTAATGCACAGACCAAGAGCGATAGTCTACTCCAATTTTCTGGTGTGCTGTTAACACGCGACAGTTTGATGGCAGTTCCATTTGCCAATATCCTGATTAAAGGTTCTAAACGTGGTACAATCTCAGATTACTTCGGATATTTTTCCTTTGTAGCAGAACGTGGCGATACCATCCAATTCTCTTATGTTGGTTTTAAAGATGCGCTGTTCGTTATTCCCGATTCGTTAGATCGGAAGAATTATTCCCTTATTCAGATGATGGATGGCGATACAATTACACTTCAGGAAGCTATCATTTACCCATGGCCAACAAAAGAGCAGTTTCGCGAAGCGTTTTTAGATCTGCGTTTGCCAGAAGACGATAAGCAACGAGCCCAACGCAACTTGGCACGTGCCGATTTGAAGGAGCGCATGGAATACATGGGCATGGATGGAAGGGAGAATTTTACCTACGCCATGCAGCAACGTGGAGCGCAATTGTATTATGCTGGTCAACTTCCACCAAACAATTTGCTGAACCCACTGGCTTGGGTCAAGTTTATCAAGGCTTGGAAGAATGGAGATTTCAAAAGGAAGAAACGGGATAGATATTAATCTTGATAGAAACCCTCACGATAAGAACCAAAGCGTTGCTTTTGACGCTTTTTGCGCTTGTATTGAGCGTTCAGTTGTTTGCACAAAAAGCAACTGTATTAGGAATACTGCTTGATGAGGATAACAAAGGAATTCCGTTTGCCGCCATTGCGGCCGTTGGCTTCACAGGAGGAACCACCACCGACAGTCTGGGAAACTATTCCATCACCATTCCGGCAAACACCAAACTCAAAGTTTCGTTCTCGCATTTGAATTACGATTCTCAGGTTTTTGAAATGCAATTGGCCGATGGTGAAGTAAAAACGCTAAACCGAATTCTCAAATTCAAGGAAAACCTCATCACCGAAGCGGTAGTGAATGATGATGCCAACAGGAACAACACTATGACGCGCGTTGACCCTCGAATTGCCATAGAAATTCCTTCGGTAGGTGGTGGAATTGAAGCCGTGATAAAAACCTTTGCAGGGGTAAGCTCAAACAACGAGCTAAGCTCGCAGTACAACGTGCGTGGCGGTAATTATGATGAGAATCTGGTATACGTGAATGACATTGAAATATACCGACCATTTCTCGTAAGATCAGGTCAGCAGGAAGGCCTGAGTTTCATAAACCCCGATTTGGTGGCAAGTCTCAGCTTTTCGGCAGGCGGATTTGAAGCCAAGTATGGCGATAAAATGTCGTCTGTTTTGGATGTGAAATACAAGCGACCAAGGAAATTTGCCGGTACCGTTGCTGGAAGTTTATTGGGTGGATCTATTCATCTTGAAGGCTCATCAAAAGATTATCGTTTCTCCTATTTGGGTGGATTCAGATACAGAACCAATCAGTACATTTTAGGAAGTTTAGACATAGATGGCGCATATCGTCCTCAATTTATGGATGCGCAAGGACTCCTGAATTTCGACATCAATGAAGAGTGGAGCGTCAGCGCTTTAGTAAACTACGCTCAAAATAAATATCAATTCATTCCCGAAAACCGCGAAACCGACTTCGGCACTATCAGCGATGCGCTACGGTTCACCGTCTTTTTTGATGGGCAGGAAGTGAACACCTTTGAAACCATGCTTGGGGCATTAACGGTTGAATATAGGCCCGATCCCAAGTTAAAATTTAAGCTGATTGCATCTGCTTTCCGTTCAAACGAAACAGAAACATTTGATGTGCAGGGACAATACTTTCTTGGTCAGTTGGAGAACAATTTCGGGTCAGACAACTTGGGTGAGGTAGCTTTTAACCGCGGCATTGGAACATTCTTAGATCATGCTCGGAATTACCTCACTGCCAACGTAATCTCTCTCCGCCACATCGGGAAATGGTTTGATGGGAATCGCATTTTGGATTGGGGCGTGAAATACCAGTACGAAGACATAACAGACAGGTTGAGCGAATGGAATATGATAGATTCCTCTGGGTTTTCGTTGCCGCTCAATCCAAACGAACTTCAAGTCTTTAATGTGCTCAAAACCACCATCAAGCTGCAAAGCCATCGCGGCAGCGGCTTTATTCAGAATACATGGATGTTTTCTGATACAAGCAAGCACCGATTAACTGCTGGTGTTCGTTTCCATTATTGGGATGTGAACAAGCAGTTTTTTGCCACACCCAGGGCCAATTATTCCTTTAATCCAAGATGGAAAAAGACCGATATGATTTTCCGCGCTTCGGGTGGAATGTATTACCAGCCTCCCTTCTACCGCGAGCTTCGCGATTTGAATGGGCAACTAAATACAAACGTACGAGCGCAACAATCTTACCATGCTGTTATTGGTATGGATTACAACTTCAAAGCGTGGAGCCGTCCTTTTAAACTGGTGGCTGAGGTTTACTATAAATACCTAAACGACCTTGTTACCTATGAAATTGACAACGTACGCATTCGATACTATGCAAAGAACAATTCGCGCGGTTATGCCACCGGAGTTGACTTGAAGGTGAATGGAGAATTTGTGAAAGGAATTGAATCGTGGGCAAGCATGTCGGTAATGACCGTTCAGGAGGACATTCTTGACGATTTTTACTTCGATTACTACAATTCGAACGGAGAAAAGATTGTTTATGGGATTACCGAAAACACTATTCCAACCGATAGTATCAAGCAGACACCTGGATTTATTCCACGACCAACAGATCAACGGGTAAATTTCTCGCTTTACTTCCAAGATTATGTACCGAAGTTACCTTCGCTCAAAATGCACCTAAACTTGGTTTTCGGTTCTGGAATGCCATTTGGCCCACCCGACAATACCAGATACAGAGATACGCTCCGAATTCCACCTTACCGAAGAGTTGACATCGGTTTTTCTTACATGCTTTTAGGGGAGAAAAAGAAGTTTGTCGGGCAAAAAAATCCACTCAAATACTTCCAATCCATTTGGATTAGCTTCGAAGTTTTCAACCTCCTTAGTACGAACAACACACTCAGCTACTTGTGGATTTCTGATATTACCAACCGCCAGTATGCCGTTCCTAATTACCTGACTGCTAGGCGAATAAACGCTAAAATAGTCATGAAGTTTTAGGTTGACCGATACGAATTACGAATCTCTTACGAATATGACGAATATGGCTACCTCAACTTTTTTCCTTTTCTCATTTTCTCATTTTTCTTCAAACAAATGAGAGTAGTAGGTCGCATACCACATCCGAGCATTAGCATTACCATTTTCGAGTACAACGAAAAGTACACGCTAAAAATGGAGGCTGGGCCAATGGAACAGTCTTACAAAATAACGATTGACCAAATTGGTAATCTTGGAAACGTGCACAAATTGGTTGACGAACCGTTTCTAAAGGAATGTCTGGTTCATTTTAATGCCATGTACCTTTCTTGGAAAGCGACTGTTGAAAGACACGAAGGAAGTTAACTTTGGCACCAATGCGTTGCCGTTTACCCTTACTTTTCGTATTCATCTGTATTGCTTTTTCATCCTTTGCTCAGGAAGGGAAAAAGAAGCGCATTGAACTGCTCAATGCCGAAGTGTTGGAGTATGACGAAAGTCTCGGCTACAAGGCTCGCAGGCTGCTTGGCGATGTGATTTTTGAACACGAGGGCACCATCATGCATTGCGACAGCGCCTATCTCTACGAAGATAACAGCATGGATGCCTTTTCGAGGGTTCGTATCAACAAAGGCGATAGCATTAAAATGTGGTGCGATGAGTTGAATTACAACGGCAATACCGAATTCGCCAAGGCAAAGCGTAACGTAAAACTCATTGACCGCGAAATGACCCTCACCAGTCAGAAGTTAGATTACAACATGGCTACCGAGCAGGCCTGGTACAACACGGGCGGTAAAATTGTGGACAGCGAAAACACACTTACCAGCCGCATAGGGTATTACTACAGTACCATGGAGGAGATGTTCTTTAAGGACAGCGTGAAACTGGTGAATAAGCAATACACGCTTTACTGTGACACACTGCGATACAACACGCAGACTGAAGTGGCCTTCTTCCTCGGACCAACCACCATCATCAGCGATGAGAACACAATTCTGTGCAATTTCGGTTGGTATGATACCGAGCTAGACATTGCGCAGTTCAGTCAAAAAGCCACTGTTCTCAGTTCAGACCAATCTATTCTTGGTGATAGCCTGTATTACAACAAGAAACACGGTTATGGAATAGCCATCGGCAATGTGGTGATATCAGATACGGCTCAGAGTATCATCTTAACTGGCGAACGAGCCAAGTATTACGAGGTTGGCGATATGGTTTTGCTAACCGATAGCGCGGTGATGATTCAGGATATGGGAGCCGATTCGCTGTTCCTTCATTCCGATACGCTTCTGAGCATTATTGATACCATTATTGACCGTAGAATACTGTTTGCGTTCCATCATGCTAAATTCTTTAAGCCTGATATGCGTGGCAAATGCGATTCGTTGGTGTATTCCTATGCCGATTCAACCATTCGAATGTACCGCGACCCAATTCTGTGGTCAGATGAGAACCAGCTCACAGCCGACAGCATGTGGATTCAGAATCGGAACAATAAGATTGACAAGCTTTACATGAAGGAGAACTCCATGATTATTTCGGAAGAAGACAGCGCTATGTTTAATCAGATAAAGGGCCGTTTCATGACGGGATATTTTGAGGAACAGAAACTGAGACGTGTGTTTGTGGAAGGCAATGGCGAAACCATCTACTTTGCGGGAGAAGATGGTGGACCGCCAGATAATGTGAATAAAGCCAAGGCTAGTAATCTGCTTATTAAGATTGAAGCGAATAAGGTCAAAGACATCACCTTTCTCACGCAGCCTGATGCTACACTTTATCCTTTGAACCTCGTTAACCTCAACGACATGAAATTAGAAGACTTCAACTGGCGAATTGAGGAAAGACCCGAGAAGGTTGAGGATATTTTTGATTGGTAAATCCTAATTACCGACAGCAAGGAAATCAGTAACAGACTTATTCACTGTTGGTGTTCAGATACCAACACCCGGCTTAATGCGCGGCCCAGCCCAACTCTTCACCAAAGGAATTCTCCAATTGGTTTCTAACTCCGTTTTTGAGGTAATCGTATTGTTGAAAACGGTTGTTTCTTCAGTCAAAGCACCATGCTCAAAGGCATCAGAAATCTTACTTGCATGAACAGATTCCAACTCGCCATCTGAATTCAAATAGGCAAGGTCCATTCTATCAAGTAGGTTGATATTGAGTTTCTGCTGAATGGAACGGATTTGCTGAACCGAACTATCGATGGAGCAACCGCTGGCAGCACCAGCATCTTCATCTACCATCATTACCAAAAAACGATTGTAAAGTACATCGGCAGCGGCTTTCAATGGCGCACCATGACTGTTCCACTCGGCAGCAAACGTGCTTGCCAACTTCTTTAACTCGACAGATTCTGTGTCTGTAAGGTTTCGAGATGCTTGATACACCCACGTTCTTGAGTTGGGTGCAAATGACTGGAAAGTTTCGATGGTTATTTTCATTATTTGTTAGTCGATAGTCCATGATTTACAGTCCATGTTATCAAATAGTTCCCACTATCGTCTATGGTCTGTGGTCTATTTTACAAATCGTTAGCCTGCGCAATCAATTCAGCGACATCCAACACTTGTGTTTCATCTTGCTTGTCGTTGTATTTCACGCCATCGGTCATCATGGTATTACAAAACGGACAGCCCGTTGCAATTACATCAGGCTTTAAAGCCAATGCTTCTTCTGCCCTTTCCATGTTAATTTCCTTATCTCCCGGCTCAGCTTCTTTGAACATCTGCGCGCCACCAGCACCACAGCACAAACCATTGGCACGAGAACGTTTCATTTCCGTCAACTCAGCATCCAAATTCTTAATTAAACTTCGTGGAGCTTCATATTCTCCATTTGCTCGACCCAAATAACACGGATCGTGGAAAGTGATTTTCTTGCCTTTAAAAGCACCACCCTCAACTTTCAGCTTTCCTTCATCAATTAGTTGCTGAACAAGTTGTGTGTGATGAATCACCTCATACTTACCTCCTAGTTCAGGATATTCGTTCTTGATTGTGTTGAAGCAATGCGGACAACCAGTTACAATTTTCTTCACTTCATAAGCATTCATCACTTGGATGTTGCTCATAGCCTGCATCATAAACATAAACTCGTTTCCAGCACGTTTTGCGGGATCTCCTGTGCAAGACTCCTCTACTCCGAGTACAGCAAACTTAATTTCAACCTTATTCAGAATCTTTACGATTGCTTTTGTAATCTTCTTTGCTCGGTCGTCAAAACTGCCTGAACATCCAACCCAAAACAGAATGTCTGGTGTTTCGCCAGCAGCCATCATTTCGGCCATAGTAGGTACTTTCAATGCTTCGCTCATATCTCTTTTTTATGCTTCTTCGGTGGCCCAATTAAATCTGTCTGATGGAGAGAACTGCCAAGGCGCTCCATTGTTTTCTATGCTGCTCATTATCGGTGCCAATGGTGCTGGCATAGATGATTCCTCCATCACTAAATATCTTCTCAAATCAATGATAATACTCAAGGGATCAATGTTTATAGGACAAGCTTCTGTACATGCGTTGCATGATGTACACGCCCACAATTCCTCTGGAATGATGTGGTCGTGAAGGAGTGATCTCCCATCATCTACAAATGTTCCTTTATTCAAATCGATAATAGCTCCAACATCTTCCAAACGATCCCGTGTATCCATCATGATTTTTCGTGGAGAAAGTTTTTTACCTGTGATGTTTGCAGGGCATACGGACGTACATCTTCCGCACTCGGTACAACTGTATGCATTCATCAACTGAACCCAGTTCAAATCCTGAACGTCTTTTGCTCCGAATCGTTGAGGTGCAGCATTTGGGTCAACTTCTGGTTGAGCGGCATACGGATCTGCATTCGGATCCATCATCAACTCAACTTCTTTCTTTACCGATTCTAGGTTATCGAGTTGTCCTTTAGGCTTTAGGTTTGAATAATAGACGTTTGGAAAAGCCAACATGATATGAAAGTGCTTGGAGAATGGCAGATAATTCAGGAAAAACAAAATTCCTACAATATGTCCCCACCATGCAACCCGCTCGATGATGACAAGGGTTTCATAGCTAATTCCTGAAAAAATTGGCGCAATTAATCCGCTTATCAGAAAGGGGCCAGCAACTCGGTGCTCGTCAGGGAAATTTGCTTCCGTAGCGTTCATAATCAACAGAGCGCCCATCAAAACAATTTCGATGATGAGAATGTAATTGGCATCCTTAAATGGCCAACCTTTCATCTCTGTGCTGTGGAAACGACCAATCTTCATCACATTTCTCCTCCAGAGGAAGGCAATACAAGCAACGACAACCAAAACGGCTAAAATTTCAAAGAAGCTAATAGCAACGCTGTAAAGACCTCCCAACATTGGAGCGAATACACGATGAGTACCGAAAATTCCATCAATGACAATTTCGAGCACTTCGATGTTGATTAGCAAAAAACCAACGTAGATTACAATGTGCAACAAACCAGCAATTGGCCTTACAACCATTTTGGACTGGCCGAATGCAACTTTAAGAGTTGTATTAATTCGTTTAGAACTGTTGTCGCTTCTATGGACATCACGGCCAAGTAAAATGTTTCTGCGAATACGCATGGCACTTTTGCCAAACCAGCCAAAACCGACTGTCAACATTATAAAAAACAGTATTTGCGGAATGTATTCCATGCTTATTCTTTATTTCTTTTTGTCTTTCTTATCCTTTCTACCAAATACCGAAACATGAACATAGCGGTTTGGGTTCGCCTTAATGTCAATAAAAAGGCTGTCTAGGTTGGCAGTTGCTGCCTCTAGGTTGTTAAAAACACTCTCATCTTTGAACAACTTTCCTATTGTGCCTTCTCCGTTGTTGATTTTTTCCATGGCTATGGCTAGTTCTTCAAAGGTTTTGTTGGCGTTGTTGATGGTTGATGCCAACTCGGCTGCCGCCAACGAATCTGATAAAGATGAAAGGTTGTTTAATAGATTGTCAATTTCATCCTTGTTCTCGTCTAATGTAGTGGTAAACGATTCCACATCGGCCAAAATTCGCCCTAACTGCCCGTCTTTATCTAAAATACGATCAATTTTACTTGATGCGTTTTTCAGGTTTTTTAGGGTGGCTGCCAAATCGGTGATAGCTGTGTTTACACTAGACTCATGCTCGCCTGGACCTAAAACATCTCGCACGTCTCCCACAAGCGAATCAAGAGAATCGAATAATCGGTCTGCTTTCATCTTAGTAGATGCCAAACTAGAAGACAAATCGGTAATGCTTTCCATTAAGGCGCCTTCTATCTCTGATGGCAAGGTATCGGCTTCGTGGTAAAATCCATCGCCCGCTCCCGTAACTAAATTGATGCTGGTTGTTCCTAACAAATCTGAGACTAGTGTAGCAACGGTTCCTCTCGGAATCTCATAATTATCTGCGGTCAGCATAAATTCTACAATCAACATTTTTCTATGTACCGGTTCAAAATAAACGTCTTTCACCAAGCCAACTTTGAATCCGTTAACGGTTACGGAGTTGGATTTTGTGAGGCCTCCAACATTCTCATACATGGTGTAAAACACGCGTTGCTTGCTAAAAATATCGTTGCCCTTGAGGAAATTATAGCCCCATACGAACGCAAAGATTGTTGCAATTGCAATGAACCCCGTACGTATTTCCCTTGAATATTTCATTCTCATTTATTTAACAATTCACGTGCATCCGACACCTTAATTCTCTTTCCATCCTCAAAGGCTACAACAAATGCTCCTTGGAATCCGAGGTCTCTCAAATCGCCTTGCAGTTTAATAATTTCATCAAAGTCTTGCGTATCGCCAACCGTATATTTATAAAGACCGTCTTGTTGGTATTGCCAAACCGATTGACTTTTGAATTGATTATCACTTTTAGACAGCGGTTTTGCCGATGTGACTATTTGAACCCTAAGTATTAATCCTGGAACATTGGTTTCTACCACATTATTTTTTGGTTGAGGTTCTAGCTTGGCTCGTTCCTCAATCGTTTCCATGGTAATAACCTCCACGTCTTGCCCTCGCAATGTAGCAATCCGCTGCTCAAGCTGCTTTTTCCTTAGTTGTAGAAACAGCAATTCGGCTTCCTCTGCCGAAGCTGCTTTCTAGTTGTCGATGGTAATAGCCAAAGCGTCTGCCTCTTTCTTTCTCACGGCTGCAATAGAATCCTGTGTTACTTTTTGCGTGGCCAATCGTTGCGCCTCTACCAATTCAGTGGCGTACTGTGCTTTTTGACGTTCAGGCTCTTGGGCTGCTTTTGCTAGGCTCAATGAGTCCTGCTTTTGCTTTTCTGCAAGTTGCGTGAGGCGTGCTTCTTCAACTTCGGCAGCTTTAATGGTTTCTGCCTGATTTTTACTTTCACTTTCCAACCTTGCTTTTGCCAAGGAGTCGATTTTAGTTTGCTGGGCAATTAACCGATGTGCGGCAATCGAATCCGACATGGTCTTTTCGTAAGAAATTCGTTTCACATCCTCCAATTCCTGCTGCTTCTCACGCTTGATAGCTTCCAGCTTGGCTTTTTCGCTATCCGTTTCGGCCTTTCTTTTGGCCGCTTCCAATTCCCCTTCTTTTACTTCTTTAATTTCTTCTAACCACCGCTTGGCTTCTTTTTTTGCTTCTATTTCTTTTCGATCTTTTTCTTCCTCGGCCAAACGCTCCTCTGCCTCCTTAGCTTTTTTATCAGCCTGTTCCTTTGCGGTTTTTTCCGCCACAGCCTTTTGTTCTGCTTCAAAGGCAGTAATTTTCGCAAGCCTAATTGTCTCCAGCGAATCCACTTTTGCCTTTAATCTTGCCTTTTCATCGTCTTTGGCCTTTTGAGCCAATTCTGACTCACGGTTTTTCTTTTCTTCCAACAGCTGATTCTTAGCTCGTTCTAACGAATCTGCAACTGCTTTCAGCTTTGTCTGATCTAAGACTTTTTGAGTTGAATCCTGTTTTGCTTTTTCAGCTTCTTTTTTCTTTGCATCGAGCTTGGCTTTTTCAGCTGCCAAGCGATCATCTTCTTTCTTCTTTGCCTCTAGTTTGGCTTTTTCTTCGGCAACACGCTCCTCTTCCTTTAGTTTATCCACATCTGTATTCAAAGATGTTTCAACGACATTATCCGTCTTTGGAGCAACATTTCCTTCCGGCAACGGATCTTCCACCAATTCCTTATACTCCTTAAATCCTCTAAAGATGGCTGATGCCATGAAGGATTTTCCGTTTTCTGAATTCAAGAAATCCTCTTCGGTTGCATTTGTCAGAAACCCCAACTCAACAAGAATACTTGGCATTGTTGTTTTCCTGAGAACAAGAAAACCCGCCTGTTTCACACCACGGTCTTTTCTTCCTACTCGGTTCTTGAACTGGCTTTGAATATATGACGAGATGGTAAGGCTCTGCTGCAAATAAGCACTTTGCATAATGGTTAGGGCAATGATACTTTCAGCTGAATTGGGGTCAAAACCTTCGTATTTTGTCTTGTAATCATCCTCCAAAAAAATGGCGGAGTTCTCTTTCATCGCCACTTCCAAGTTTTCCTTGTTCTTGTGCAACCCTAAGGTAAAAGTCTCCGCTCCCATTGCCGAGGTGTTGGTAGCTGCATTGCAATGTATGCTGATAAAAAGATCGGCTTTGACCTTATTGGCAATATCAGTTCTATCGCCAAGTCCTATAAACACATCTGTACTTCTGGTGTAGATGATCTTAATTTCCGGAAACTGTGTTTCAATGTAACCTCCAACCATAAGCGCCACTTCTAGCGCAATGTCCTTTTCCTTTGCCTTATATCTTCCGGTACCGAGGTTTCCGGGGTCATTTCCGCCATGGCCGGCATCTATGACTATGGTTTTCATTCGGTATGGGGTGTTTGCATTTTGAGCTAATCCATAAAAATGAATGAGCGTGAATGCAAGAAAAAGAAGAATTGACCGTTTGCCGATCGGTTTCGACTGCATCATTATCCAACCCGTGACCCCGATGAAATGGTTATTTTTGAGCGCCTAAAATTAAAGCCTTTTCCCCGAATAACAGGAGGTAGTACTGAATAGTGTGGCATCGTTGAGAAAATCCAGTCTGTTGTTTGTGTTTTTGATGATGTTCTCGGTTGTTGGGCATGCTCAAAAAAACTCGACCAAAATAAAATCTGACAGTACAATAAATGTGCTTACTAACGACACGCAAGAATTTGTTGAACGACCGGATTCTGTGCGTAATCGTGAGCAGGATACGCTTGGCATCCTTGTTTCGGAAATAGACCTTGCTGGCAAAGATTCTATTCCGTCAGATAGCTTGATTGTTGCGCCTAAGAAAAAGGCTACAGACCTAACTTCCGAAATAAAATATCATGCGCGCGACTCTATTCGCTTTAGCGTAGAAGACAAAATGGTCTATTTATATGGAGATGCACAAATTAACTATGGCGACATTGAATTGAAGGCCGCCTACATCGTTATAGACCAAAACGCCAAAGAAGTTTATGCAGAAGGCGTTACCGACTCAACAGGAAAAACCATCGGAACTCCGCAATTTAAAAGTGGCGACCAAGACTTTGCCGCCAAGCGGATGCGTTACAATTTCAATACAAAAAAAGGAAAAATTTTAGATGTTGTAACCCAGCAAGGTGAAGGAAATTTGCGTGGCGAACAGGTGAAGAAAATGGATGATGATGCCTATTATATAAAGGATGGCGGCTACACCACGTGCGATGCCGAAGAACCGCATTATATGATAAAGGCAAAAAAACTGAAGGTTATTCCAAATGATAAGATTGTGAGTGGCCCGGCATTTCTAATGTTTGAAGGAGTTTATACGCCTTTGGTGGTTCCTTTTGGCTGGTTTCCTACCAAACAAGGAAGGAAATCGGGAATTATTTTCCCAGAATACGGTGAATCTCCAACACAGGGTTTTTTCTTCAGGGAGTTTGGCTACTATTTGAATTTGGGTGACAGGATAGATCTTGCCTTAACCGGAGATATTTATACTAGAGGCAGTTATGCCGTTAAGCTCTCGTCTAACTACAACAAACGCTATAAGTTTAACGGTAGGATTGAACTGAGCCACAACAGCTTACGCAACAGCCGAAAGGAATTTCCGGATTTCAGTGTTCAGAACAACTTCTTCGTAAAATGGAGACATACACAAGACCCAAAGGCCAGACCCAGTACTTCGTTCTCTTCTGATGTAAATTTCGGTACGGCTACCAACTTCTCTAACGGATTGACCACAAGCGCACAGGATTTCCTTACCAATACGTTCAGATCGAGTATTGCTTTTTCAAAAAGATGGATTGGTAAGCCTTTCACGCTTAACATGAATTTCAGTCATAGTCAAAATACGCAAACAAACATTGTGGAAGTAACACTGCCTCAGATTGCATTTAACGTGCAGCGGATTTTTCCTTTTCAACGAAAAAACCAAATTGGTAAGCAGCGTTGGTACGAGAAAATTGGGGTAAACTACAGTATGAATATGGAAAACCGGGTTTCAACCGTAGACTCTACATTCCTGACCCGCGCCACGTTGGATAAAATGCGGAATGGAATCAGGCAAGTTGCTTCCATCTCTACAAATGTTAAACTGCTAAAGTATTTTACCCTAAACCCTTCTGTAACCTACAATGAACGTTGGTTTTTTCAAACACTTGATAAAAGATGGAACAACGAAACGCAGAACCTGGAGGCAGATTCTACCTATGGTTTCTTTAGCAACCGCGATGTGACCGCCAATGCTCAAATGACTACTACAATCTATGGCCTTGTTCAGTTCAAAAAAGGAGCAATACGCGGCATTCGTCACGTGCTTAGTCCATCGGTTGGGTTTCGGTATACACCAAAATTAAATTCAGATGAGTTTGGATATTTCGGTGCAAATGGAGCTCTAGGCTCCTACAACCGAGACGATTTGAGCCTTTACGGACAAGCTCCAAAAAACAGTACGGGTTCTTTTGATTTTGGGTTTGGCAACACATTGGAAATGAAGGTGCGTTCCAAAAAGGATACGATTACCGGATTTAAGAAAATCAAAATATTGGAGCAGTTGAATGTGCAGAGCGGTTACAATTTTTTCGCGGATTCGCTTAACCTATCCGACATCTCCATTAATGGTGTTACGCGCCTGCTGGAAAGACTCTCCGTTAACTTTGGCATGAATTTAACGCCTTATGCGCAGGACACCAACCTAAGAAAAGTGAACAAGTGGCTGGTGAATGAGAAAGGGCCATTAATGCGAATGACCAATGCCCGTGTAGCACTGACCCTTGCTCTGAACGGAAAGAGCAGGCAGACCGACTACCAATCTGATAATGCTACGCCCGAAGAATTGGCACAGATTAACGCTCAGAAAAACCTTTACGTTGATTTTAATGTTCCGTGGAATGCAAACTTCAGTTACAATTTTACGGTTGATAATCAGACAGTTGACCCAAAGAGACGGTTTGTTCAGGCGCTGCAATTTTCGGGAGATATAAACATCACGCCAAAATGGAAATTTGGAATTACCTCAGGTTATGATTTCGTGAACAACGACATCAGTTACACATCCATGACTATTTACAGAGACCTTCACTGTTGGGAGTTCAGCATGACATGGGTGCCATTTGGCACGCAGCAAATGTGGAGCTTTGACCTGAAGGTAAAATCCAGCATCCTACAGGATCTTAAGCTTTCGAGAAGAAAGAATGCGTTTGATTTTTAAACTTCGGTAGCACCCAAAATATTGGAATCGGTAGATGAAAACCACCTGATTTCACCATCCTTCTTAAACCACGTCATTTGCCGTTTGGCAAAACGTCTCGTATTGATTTTGATTTTTTCAGTGGCTTCTTCCAAGGTCATTTTGCCAGATAAATGAGCAAAGAGTTCCTTGTAGCCGACCGTATTTAATGCGTTTAAGTGACGCTTTTCAAAAACAGCTTTCGCTTCTTCCAGCCAACCGCTTTCAAGCATTGAATCAACTCGTTTGTTAATCCGTTCGTTGATTTCCTCACGAGGTAATTCCATTCCAATCTTAATAATCTTGAATGGTCGCTTCTGCTTTTCTCCTTGGTGAAATGATGAAAACGGCTTGCCAGTTAAAAGACAGACTTCCAACGCGCGAATAACGCGTTGAGGATTTTGTGTGTCCATCTTCTCAAAATGAATCGGATCGAGCTGGTTGAGTTGGTTTTGAAGCGATTCCAGACCTTCTTCTTCCAAACGCTCGATTAATTGCTTACGAATGACTTCATCTGCTTCAGGCAAATCATCCAATCCATCGCAAATTGCCTTGATGTAAAGTCCTGTACCACCACAGCAGACAACCATGTCATGTGTTTTGAATAGTATTTCGAGTCTTTCCAATGCATCGCGTTCAAACATGCCCGCGTTGTAATCTTCTTCGAGCAATCGCTCGGCAATGAAATGATGTTTGACACGATTGAGTTGTTCAGCACTTGGTTGTGCGGTGCCAATAGGAATATCTCGATAAAGTTGACGACTATCCGCAGAGATAATCTCTGTATTTAACTTCTCAGCCAATTCAGTGGCAAGCTCGGTTTTGCCAACTGCCGTTGGGCCACAAATAACGTAGAGGATTTTTGATTGTCGATTTACAATTGACGATTTTAGAATGTTTGACATGGTGGTGCTGCTTAACCAATCAACTAATCAACTGATATTCTTGTCAACTTTTTAAACTCTATCAACTTGTCGACTGACTACAAGTCGTCCATATTGAAGTCGTCAAATCCCCCTTTGCCATCTTCATCATCCGAATCGTCATCATCATCATCATCTTCTTCTTCGTCATCATCATCAGAAATTGCTCCCAACTTGCTAAAATCAATTGATGGTGCTTTGAAGCCCTGTTTCTTGCTGGCTGTTTCTGCTTCATTCTGAAGCTGTTCAATTTCTTCCTCGGAAGGGCCATCACCCTCAAACATATCGGCTTCATCCTCGTTTAATAAATCATCCGAAGGAGAATCAATAATTGGTTCGGGCGGTGGCTGTGTGTAATAAGGCGGTTCGCCTTGGCTCTTGGCAGTTCGAGGATAGGTCACTCCCTCTTCGTCCTGCAATATCTTCTGCAATTCCAGTGCGAGACCTACATCTTTATGACTGGTAGTTAAACACAAAAACCGTTGTCGTGGTACGCTTATGTGATTGACAATTTTCTGATGGTCGCCTTCCAACTTTCCATCTAACGCAACCACAGTATCTCCCTCATACCATTGCTGGTCTGAACTAAAATACTCGGCAGGTTGCCCCATTTCGAAATTGAAACTCTGCACTATTAGCGTGTGCAAATCGGCAAAACGTTGCTTGCCAAGCACATCAATATCACGAAAAACCTCGTGATCATCTTCAATAAAAACTCTGAATCTGTAAACTGCCATGTGTTGTAATTGGGAAAAACGAAGAACGGAAATAAGAAAAAGGTTAAACCTCCATTCTTAATATTGGTTGCATTTGTTCACGTTTTTCATTGTTTATTTCAACTTAATACTTGTTGTAAGGCCAAGTTTAGCTCCTTTTTCTTCCATGAAAACGATTGCTGCTGCTCGGCTATTCTCGATGATACCATCCATGATGGCATCTTTTATCGCATCCTTTATCGTGCCAACTTCTCTACACGGTTTAATGCCAAAAGTCTGCATAATTTCTTCGCCACTCACGGGCGGTTGCCAGCTCAGAACACGGTCTTTCTCTTCTACTTCCTTCATCTTTTCACGAACGATGGTGAAGTTTTTCATGTACCGTTTTACCCTACTGTCGTCCTTACTGGTGATATCGGCTTCGCAAAGCGTCATCAAGTCTTCAACGTCATTGCCAGCTTCAAAAAGCAACCTGCGTACAGCCGAATCGGTCACAACTTCCTGCACCAGCGCAATAGGCCGCAAGTGAAGAAGAACGAGCTTCTGCACGTATTTCATCTTCTCATTCAACGGAAGTTTCAGGTCTCGGAAAATCTCAGGAACAGCACGTGCACCCCGATCTTCATGCCCGTGGAATGTCCAACCAACTTTTGAATGAAACCGCTTGGTAATTGGTTTTTCGATGTCGTGCATGATGGCCGCCCAACGCAACCACAGATTATCTGTGTTTTCAGAAATATTGTCGAGCACCTGAAGCGTGTGGTAAAAATTGTCCTTGTGAGCCTTTCCGTTGATGATATCCACACCAAACAGTTCGGTCATTTTAGGAAAAACGAGATGCAACAAACCTGTATTGAACAGTAGTTTGAATCCTTTTGAAGGAACTTTTGCTAGAATAATCTTATTGAGTTCGTCTGTAATCCGCTCTTGCGAAACAATGGAAATCCGTTCTCGATTCTCATAAATCGCTTGAAACGATTCTTCCTCAATCTGAAAATCTAATTGCGTAGCAAAACGAATGGCACGCATCATTCGCAACGGATCATCGATATAGGTTTTGGCTGGTTCGAGTGGCGTTCTGAGAATGCCTTTCTTCAAATCCCCTACGCCATCAAAGGGATCTACAAGTTCTCCCCACGTTCCATCATTCAGACTGATAGCCATCGCATTGATGGTAAAATCGCGCCTGTCCTGATCATCTTTAATTGAGCCGTCTTCAACCGCAGGTTTTCTAGAATCTTCGCTGTAAGACTCTTTCCGAGCGCCAACGAATTCCACTTCCAAATCCTTGTGATTAATCATAGCCGTTCCAAACCGTTTGAACACGCTAATCTTGGAACCGCCTAATCGTGCTGCAACGGCTTGCGCCAATTCAATTCCCTTTCCTGTGGAGACGACATCAATGTCTTTGGTTTCACGCTCAAGAATGCAATCACGAACGTAACCACCAATTACATAAGCCTCCACGTTGAGTTCTTTCGCGGCTTCGGCAATAAGCTTAAAAATGGGGTGCGTTATGTACTTCTGCATTTGCATTGGGGGCGCGAATTTACTCATGTTGATTCGTTTGGCGTTGAGCCATGGAGATGACGAGATACAAGTGATGCTGGAAGAGTTGCTGACGGTCGGAAATAGTGTATGTTGAAAAGAGCACGCAAATTAAAACGGTTCGTGAAATCTAACCAGTACGCACCTAACAGTACCGAATGAAAAGAAAACCCCGCACTAGGCAGGGTTTTCTCACCATCATATTTGTCTATTACACCTTTCGTTAAATCATAGCTAAAACGCAAGCATTGCGTTAGGAGACGAAAGCATTGCATTCCGAGATGCAAGCATTGCATTCCGAGACGCCAGCATTGCATTCCGTCAGCATTGCATTCCGAGACGCAAGCATTGCGTCTCTACGGTGTAAACGAAAATTCTCCTGGAATAACGCCCACATCAAACGTATCGACAGCCGCACCTGTGGCTGTATAGCGATAAACGTGTCCGTTTGAGTTGAAATCGCCTGCGTCAGACACATAGATTATGTCTGTTTCTGGGTCGGCATTCACCTTATAAGCCGCTGTGCTAATGAACGCGGTGGTTGGGATGGAAGTAGTAGCAATCTCCATCTTAAACACTCCTCCGTTTGCCCAATAAAGTGAAGTGCCAGCTGCATTTTTCTTTAGGCTTGATGGGTAATCGGAAAGTGTGAATTCTAACGAGATTTCGATGTTCATGTTTACTGGGTTGATGCACACCAGTTTCGGAGCTTCGATTCCATAACCACCGTTGGTCATAATCCAAACCTTACCATTGGCATCCATCACCACATTGCTTGGTCCTATTCCCACATTCACGCTATCCATAAGCGTGTTGTTTAGTGTATTGATTTTATAGACTTGATTGGCACTCGTTCCGGCAGCAATCACACCACTAGAAGTCTTCACCATTTCCTCTATTTGACCAGTAACGGTAATGGTTCCGCTTTTAGCCAACGTTTGAGGATTGAATATGGTGATGACACCAGAAAACAGATCAGAAACGTAAGCCTTTGTATTTGTCACTACACAGATATACCGAGGAGATGAAAGCCCCGTAATGGTTCCTTTTGAACTCAAATCTTCTAAGTTCACCACTTCAATTTTTCCTGAATTATTGACAACTACGAATCCAAGGTCGCCCAACGTGACCATGCTCTGGCCTACATCGCCCAACGGGATAGTATTAACAGAAGTGAACACGCCATTGCTCATCTTATCATCATACTTATTGAAGAAAGAAAGACTGGCATTTCCTGCTTGAAAATTCCCTTCATGCACCACAAAAACACCGTTGGTGAATGAATCATAGTTTGTAGGGTCTTCCGGATCATTGGTGTTGCAAGAAGCAAGCGTTAGAATGGCGGCAATCGGTAATAGAAACAACTTTTTCATAGTATTTATTTAGTTTAGATTAATTGAATTGATAGTTAAGATTTATAAGAAATGAACGGCCAGGCATCGGTCGCCAAGCAATGCTTTGATAGTCTGCATTAAGGAGGTTGTCAACGGTAAAGTTGATTCCGACCGTGTGCTTTTTGATGGTGTATTCGTAGCCAAGCGAGACGTAACTGAGTTGGAAGGCGGGCAACGAACTCTTGTTATCTGATGTTGTATACCGTAGTCCGATGTATTGATGTCCGTAAAGCAAAAACAGTTTCGCGAAATGCACCGAGAAATGCGCTTTGGCCTGATGTAGTGGAACGTAAATGAGCTGGTTTCCAACGGAAGCATCCGAGGCACTCGCGCTTTCGGTCACCTTGGATGAAACCCACGTGTAGGCTCCATTCAGTTTGAACAAGAACTTGGAGATGGTCAGCGAAGCTTCCAGTTTGGTCTCAATTCCTTTGGATGAAACCGCCCGTTTATTCTGCGGGGTCCAAACGTTTCCTTGGGGTAGCCAGATAATCCAATTGTCAATCTCAGATTGAAAATAGGTGGCATCAAACCCAAAACGGAATGTTTTGATTCCTGTCCTGAATGCCAATCCGCCTTCCCAACTGAAACCCGTTTCGCTTTTCAGATCCGGATTTCCGCCCGGAACCCAATAGAGGTCATTCAAGGTTGCAGCACGGAAATTCCGCGACACATTTCCTTTGATAGAGAACCAGTTAGTGGGCTTCACTTCCACTCCTACCAATCCTTGCACGGGGCTGAAGTTTCCATCAATCACATCTTCCCGAACGAGGATTTGGGCAGCCACCCACTTCTTAGGTACATATTTCAACGAAGCAAAAGCGGCCTGCCAATAACGCCAATGTGGTTTAGAACGATAGGAGCTATCTGACTTTGCATTCTCGGTAAACACATCTCCTCCTGCTTCCAAATGCAGATTATGACCCAGATCCAACTTGTAGCGCATCAAATTTTTGTTGGCCTGGTAAAGATGATGGTAGGTGTATTCGTTATTGTCGAAATACTGCTGATTGCCGTAGATATAGGATGCCGTGACGGAGATTACCGATTTCTTGCCAATTCTCCTCCATTTGAGGGATGCCCAGATGTCGCGGTCAAAGAGCGTTTCTATGGATGCCACCATCAGCATAGATGGCGGAAGTTCCTTACTTACCTGCGAATAATAGACCGTGGCCGAAAGTGTATTGCGTTGATTGATATTCAGCCCTAAACTCTTGGAGAAACCGATGCGCTTGACTGATGCGTGTTTCAGCAGCTTATCTTCCTGCGCTATCGTTGCCAGATTTCTGAATTTGAAATTGTTTTGAGAAGTCTGATATTCTACCGATGTGTTTCCAAATAGCTTCTTGTATCGGTTGCGGAGTTGTAGCGAAACGCCATAGGTCCCAAACGAACCTGCATAGCCATTCAGCTTCACATCCACTCCATCCTTTGTTCTTGGTTTGGTTGAAAGAAGTTCAATCGTTCCTCCAATTCCACCCGAATTGTTGGTCAGTCCAGCACCACCATACAGCACCCGAACACCCGAAATTCCGCTCAACGAAATGGTTGAAAGATCGGTCAGCCCCAGCATCGGATCATTTATTGGAATGCCTTCCCAAACCACTTGTGTATGTTGCGGACCGCTTCCACGAACGGAGAAAATGGCTGTTCCACCAGGATTGTAAGAACGCGTAGAAATGAAACTCTCCGTTTCGAGCACCTGAGTCAACCCTTTCGACTGCAAGAGTTTGTAAAGCAATGTGTCGGTTTCAGAAACGGAAGAACCTATCGCCTCCTCTATCCGCTGCTCCGTAACGGTAACTTCAGGATAAACCAAGCTATCGCTTACCTGTGCAAAACAGATTGCACTTACTGCAATACATACAAGGCACAAGCCTATATTTTTCATCTTAACAGTCCTACTTCCGACCTTTCTCCCGAAGGCGATGGAAATGTGCTGCTTTGGGCAGGTCTTCTGACTTACTCGAACCTATTGGTCTTCCCATCTCTTCGCTTGACGCGGAGAAAAAGTGACCGAGAATAACAGGCCTTCATCGAGCTTACAGCTACGGGAATAGTACCGGACTTACACCGATTTCCCATTTTAATCTCTCACATCTGTTTGGATGGTTGAGAACCTAAAGCGCTGCGAAAGTAGATAAATAGTTGAAGCTAAAAACCACTTTAAATGGATAACTTATGAGATAAATCAGAAAACGAATTTCTGCGTAACCAACGCTTCACCCGTTCTCACCCGAACAAAATAAAGACCGTGTAGAAGTTCGCTTGGTAAATTAACCAGATTGCTTTTAGGAGCTAAGGACGCAACCAACTTACCATCAACAGTATAGAGTTCAATCTGCTGCATCGGTTTTGAGCTTCTGACAGAAATAAAATTGCCATTTCGGATAATGTCAATGCCTACGGTTTTCGCTTCTTCAATTCCATTGGGAGATTGCGCTCCGATACAATTCATGTAAAATGGAATTTCCATCACGTTTACCTCAGACCAATTAAAATATTGCTGAATGGTTGCTGAAGCATACAAAGTAGGCAAGCTGGCCGTCATGGTTGGACCTCCGCCCGTTGGTTCACCTAAAGCAATAAGCGTGTAGCTGTACATTCCTTTGGGTATGCACAATCGTTCTTCCCAATGTTGCCCTTGTGCTTCCATGGTAAACGTTCCTGATTCAATCACGGCATCTGCGCTGTCAAGAAGGCTCCAAGCAAAATCGCCCAGCACTAGCGCACCTCCATAATTTTCAAACGCAAGAATGATGGAATCGCACTCGTTGGGTGTGCAGAGCGATTCATTCAATTGCCATTCGCACTCAAACTCTTCATAGAAAAGCGAATAAAGTTGCAATACGCCAACGAAGTTTTGCAGTGGATTATGCACTCCCGGCCGTACGGCAAGATGATGAACAGACTGCTGCACGATGCCAAAATAGTTGACGGTTTCCTTGGCAACCGTGTCACCATTACTATCAATTAGGACAAAGCCCGGATAATCGAAGATTTCATTCGAGTTGTTGTTCTCAACCGAAACCACAATAACCGAATCGGTGAATGGGCTGTACTGGATAGAGATAATATCAAGCGAATCGCATGCAGTTTGACCGAATGTGGTTGAGGAAATTAGAAAAAGGAAAAAGGGGAAAAGGTGTTTCATCGTTGGATGGTTTGAAACCAAGACGAAGCTCACTCCTTTAAGATGTCTCGGCTATGCAAGCTCCGCTCGGCATGAAGAGACGGAATCAAATCAATGATGCAGCAACTTCTCTACTCCAATCTTGATTCTTCTTGCGGCTTCTTTCAGATTTGTTTCTGAGGTTGCATAAGAAAGTCGGATGTAGTTTGGTGCTCCAAAAGCTTCTCCTGGCACCATCGCCACATGACATTCATTGAGGAAATACATGCAAAGGTCGTTGCTATCGTTAACCTCTTGTCCATTGAATGAGTGACCGAATAACGCACTCACTTCAGGAAAAAGATAGAAGGCCCCATCTGGTAATTTCGTTTTGAATCCTTCAATATTCGAGAACAAATCGGTCACTAACTCACGTCTCTTTTCAAAGATGGAACACATCTCAGAAAGCCAAGCATCATCCATATTCAATGCATCAATAGCTGCGCGCTGGGCAATGGAACAAGCTCCCGAAGTAATCTGTCCCTGCATCTTGTCGCAGGCCTTGGTGATCCAAAGTGGCGCACCGATGTAACCGATGCGATAACCCGTCATGGCGTAAGCCTTTGAAACACCATTTACCGTAATCGTTTGGTTGTAAACCTCTGGGAATTGCGCTAGACTTTCGTGTTTTCCAACGAAGTTGATGTGCTCATAAATCTCATCAGAAATGGCAAAAACGCCAGGGTATTTTGCAATGACTTTAGCAAATCCGGCCAACTCATCCTTCGTGTAAAATGAGCCAGTAGGATTACTTGGCGAACTGAAAATGATAAGTTTAGTGTCGTCATTTATCGCTTCTTCCAACTCCGCAGCGGTCGATTTGAAATTCGTTTCAATCCCAGAGGTCACAAACTTCGCCTTGCCTCCAGCCAGTTTCACCAACTCTAAATAACTCACCCAATAAGGTGCAAGTATGATAACCTCTTCGCCAGGATTCACCAAACTCAGAATCACATTGGCAAGCGACTGCTTAGCTCCTGTTGAAACCAGAATCTGCTCAGGCGTGTAAGTCAGTCCATTCTGACGTTTGAACTTATCAGCAATTGCCTTGCGTAATTCAGGATAACCAGCCACTGGCGGATAATGACTCCAGTTGTCATCTATGGCCTTTTTGCCTGCTTCCTTTACTTGGTCAGGCACATTCATATCAGGTTCTCCCAAACTCAGCGAAATCACGTCAATCCCTTCTGCCTGCAAAGCGCGACTTCGCTGCGCCATGGCAATGGTTTGTGATTCACTTAGTTTCTTAATCCGTTCTGAAAGGTGCTTATCCATAGCTGAAATTTTGCGCAAAGCTAATGGAAGCGTTGAGGTTTTTCGTCTGTGGTCGATAGTCCATGGTCTGTGGACTGTGAACCATCGACTATATGTCCATCCCTAATAACCAATAACAGATAACCCAATAACTAAAAAGTAATTTCACCCCAAATTCACGTCATGAACGAAGTAGTCTCTGCCATTCTCGAAATATTAAAATACACTGTTCCATCTGGAATCGTGTTCGCAACTGCCTACTTTCTACTGAAGAAGTTCATGGAAGAACAACGGCAAATTGCCCTCATTCAAGCCACTGCCAGCATCAAATCGGCTGCAGTTCCCAGTTCAGGAATGATTCCAACGAGGCTACAAGCATACGAGCGTTTGATTCTTTTCCTAGAGCGAATTGAACCGAATCAGATGATTCCGAGGGTTCATCGTCCAGCAATGACATCATCCATTTTCAAGCGTGAACTTCAACGCACTATTCGTGAAGAATTTGAGCACAATCTCACCCAACAGATTTATGTTTCGAGTGCCGCTTGGAACAAGTTGATTGAGAGTCGGAATGCGATGAACCAGTTGATTGAACTTGCAGGAAAGAAAGTTGGCGACAATGCAACTGGAGTTCAGTTCAGTTCAGCGCTGTTTGAGATACTGGGCACAGCTGGTATTTCGCCAACGGCAGATGCCATTGAGACGCTGAAAGCCGAGGCGCGTCAGCTTCTGTAACCCCAGTTTTTGAGGAGTTCGCGCGCTGCTGCAAACGGATTTATCTTCCCATTTTTCACATCATCGGTCAATTGCTCCAATCTTTTTTTGGTGGATAGATCTGAAAAGAACCGATGGTTCAATTCTTCGTTGATGGCCTGTTTCAGCCAAAAACCATTCTGATTGGCACGTTGCTTTTCAAGGAATCCATTCACCCGAATGTGATTAAAATAACTTTCGGTAGCGTTCAAAATCTCTTCAATTCCATTTCCGCTCAGCGATGAACATGAAATCACCGGAACAGTCCAGCCACTTTCCTTGGCGGGGAACATGTGAAGCGCCTGATGATAAGTGGCTTTTGCAAGCTTCGTATAACTTGCATTCTCGCCATCATCCTTATTGATAATAACCAAATCGGCCATTTCCATGATGCCGCGTTTGATGCCTTGCAGCTCATCGCCAGCAGTTGCAAGAACCAGCAGAACGAACATATCAACCATGGAATGAACGGCAGTTTCGCTTTGCCCTACTCCAACCGTTTCTATCAAAATCGTGTCAAATCCTGCCGCTTCGCAAAGCGTGATGGTTTCTCGCGTTTTGCGTGCCACGCCTCCCAATGAACCGCTTGATGGTGTTGGACGGATAAAAGCATTTGGTTCGGCAGCAAGCTTGTCCATTCGGGTCTTATCGCCCAAAATGCTACCGTGCGAAATGCCACTACTTGGATCAACCGCCAAAACTGCCACCTTCCTACCCGATTCAGTCAACTTGGAACCAAAAGCATCAATGAATGTGCTCTTACCAACTCCAGGCACGCCTGTAATACCAATCCGTTTACTTTCGATTGTATGAGGAGCACATATCTCCAATAATTCAGCTGCTTTTAGCTGCTGCTCCTCTCGTGTACTTTCAACCAACGTAATGGCCTGACCGAGTGCCACACGGTCACCCGAAATTACCTTTTTAGCCAGTTCAGCTATGTTAATTGATTGGGACATTCGGCTAAAATACCGCAATTCAAAATGAAAAATTTGAATCAAATCATTTTACTATTATTAATTATCGTAATATTGCGATTGATATGGGATTAACTAAAACACATCAGTTCACCGAAGAGCAGAATTCGCTCGCAGAAATGGCCAAAGCATTGGCGCATCCTGCTCGGATTGCTATTCTTCAATACTTGAGCACTCAGAAAAACTGTGTGTGCGGCAGTATTGTCAGTGAAGTTGGATTGGCTCAAGCAACTGTTTCTCAGCATCTGAAAGCGTTAAAAGAAGCTGGGTTCATACATGGAACCGTTGAAGGTGCTAGCGTTTGCTATTGCTTGAATACTGACAAACTTGATACTGTTAAAAGCCGATTGAGTTTCCTTTTGGATAACTGTTGCACCTCTTCCTCCTGCTGCTGAAAAAAATTTGAAATCATTAATCGTAATAAACCGATAATTAAACAAACAGATCATGAAACTATCAGAAGTAAAAGAAGCGTTGAACGGAATGAATGAGCTCACTTTTCGTTTAGAAGATGGGACGCAGGTTCCAGCCCATTTCCATGTGACCGAAGTGGGCAGCGTGAAGCACCATTTCATTGACTGTGGAGGAACGGTTCGAAAGGACGAAGCAGTGAACTTTCAGCTTTGGTCGGCCAACGACCACGACCACCGATTGGCGGCCACCAAATTGTTGAATATCATTCTTCTATCTGAAGAAAAATTGGGACTGACCGATACCGAGGTGGAAGTAGAATATCAAACAGCTACCATCGGAACCTATGGTCTTGAATTTGACGGCAAAGCCTTTGTATTGACCAACATGCAAACTGATTGTTTGGCTAAAGATGCCTGCGGTATTCCACCAGCAAAGCAGAAAGTCGCACTAGGACAATCAACCCAAGATTCGTGCTGTGCACCTGGAGGTGGATGTTGCTAAGATTGTTGCAATGCTTTGACCCGCTTTCAATAAGTGGGTCAAAGTGTTGTTCTTTGCATCCGTAGCTTTTTCTTAATGACTGAAATCCTTCTTTCCTATCTCGCTTACAACATCATTGTAGGTATCGTGCTCGCAATCGTTCATTTGGTGAAGACCAACGGAAACATGAAACCGTTGCGCATTGCTTGGCTGATTCTCTTTCCTGCCGTTGGACTAGGAAAATGGATTTACGCCAGATCAACCGAAGCTGGCCATTCAACTCTATTTCCTGAAAAGTGGTTCATTTATAACTACATGATTAAGGTGAATTGGGGCTATTTGGCCATCATCGCTGCCGCCCCTGTGTTTTTCATGGTATTGATGTTTTTTGGCGTGGCTGTTGGAGGCATCTTCGAAATGAGTTCAAACAATTTCGATTCCTATTCGGGAATTGGCGCCCTGCTCGAAGCTGGTATTGTCATGCTTCTTCTATTCGGTTCCATCATCATGGTATTCCTACTCGCAATTCCATACCTGATACTCATTCATCTACCCAAAACTCAAATGAGGACGATTGAAAGGCAGCAGTTGTTTGCCCAACAAAAAAGCCAAATGGAATCTTCTCCTAAACCAGCACAACCATCCTTAAAGCCCATTTCGCTCTTGCGCGATATTCATATTTATGTGCTGACTTTAGTATCTGCATTCAAGACGATTCCGTCTTCACGCAGAAAGGAACTGGAAGAGGTTTCTAATTACATCAACGGCAAAATTGCCGAGGGAGAAACGGTCAATCTCATCTTCATTTGCACGCATAATTCCCGCAGAAGCCAGTTCGGACAAATTTGGGCTGCAACGGCCGCTGCATTTTATGGTGTTCGAAATGTGAACACCTTTTCTGGCGGAACGGAGGAAACCAATTTCAGCAAGAAGGCTGTTGACGCCATCAAACGTGCAGGTTTTAAGGTGGATGGAACGGTAGGCACAAATCCACGCTATTCCGTTCGTTTTTCTGATGAAACGGGCGCATTGGATTGCTTCTCAAAAACGTTTGATCATTCCGCCAATCCACAGAAAGGCTTTGCCGCTATCATGACCTGTTCGGATGCTGATGAGAACTGCCCAATCATCCTTGGCGCAGAATATCGCACCACATTGACCTACGAAGACCCAAGAATTTCTGACCTCACAGAATCAGAAACAGCAACCTATGACGAACGCTGCGCGCAAATTGCAACTGAAATGCTTTATCTTTTCAGTAAGGTCTGATTGGTGGAACATCGTCATTTCCTTCTTTACAAACCAGACGGTTATCTGTCGCAGTTTGTTTCGCAGCAAACCAAGCGAAAGAACAAGAAGATGCTAGGCGAACTGTTCGTTTTCCCAGAAGGAATCATGGCCATTGGCCGATTGGATGAACCTTCGGAAGGACTGCTTCTGCTGACTACCGATGGCAAAATGAGCGAATTCGTCCGTGGCAACAAGGTTGAGAAGGAATATTATGCGCAGGTGGATGGGATCATTGATTCTGAAGCTGTCGAGAAGTTGGGGAGTGGCGTGGAGATTACCACCGAAACAGGCAAATATTTGACCTTGCCTTGCCCCGTTCAATTACTAAATGGAGAACCCCCACTCTCACCCCGAAAAAAGAATATCAGGAATGAACGGCACGGCCCAACAAGTTGGGTTTCCATCACATTATCAGAAGGAAAATACCGTCAGGTCAGAAAAATGACGGCTGCGGTCGGGTTTCCAACCTTGCGTTTGGTGCGGGTAAGAATTGGAAACATCTCCCTTGGGGAAATGAAACCTGGTGATGTAATTGAAGTAGCTGCTTTTGACGTTTAGCGAAGCAACGCGCCATCATTGACCGAGGATGGCCTGCTCCAACGCTTATTCCTACAATATCCGATAATGGTTATCTGCTCATTATGAGCCTCGTATGTACCGTTTATGCCATGCAGTTGTCTTATCAGGCACTTAAGCACGTTTCGCCATTTGTGATGAACCTTTCGGTGAATCTCGAACCCATCTATTCCATCATCCTCGCAGCCATCATCTTTCATGAACACGAAGAACTGAACCTTGGGTTTTATGCTGATGCTGGGGTCATCACTCTGTCTATTGCGGCCAATGACATTCTTCATCTGAATGATAAACGGAAGGCGCAGAAGCAGATGGTGATGCCTTAGATTCAAAACGAAAAAAAGCCAGCTGCAAAGGATTGCAGCTGGCTTTTCCTCAATGATACTTATTAAGCTTAATCTCTCGCTAAAACCACCCGTTTAATTGTGTTATTCCCAATCTTCACCAAATACGTTCCATCATACATGGTCTTTGTATCAAGATACCAAATGGTGGTTCCTGCACTAATCTGACCGGTAGCAACCAACTTTCCAGCTACATCATAAACAGTTACAGCAAGATTCTCTTTCACCAATCCTTTAACCTGCAAAGCCAATAAATCGGCCGTTGGATTTGGGAATACTTTCACGTCCAATTCAACAGCATTTGCCCCCGCTATACCAACAGAACCTGCATCGTAAATAGTAGTAGATTCCGAAACGATAGTCACTTTTCGATTAGCATAGGTTCCATAGAACGTTGGACCAACCACATAAGGATAGGCCGAGTTCCAGTTTTCATCAATCGTGCAGAAATAGGCATACGTTCCATTTGGATAATCAGGTGTAATACAAACACGACCGTTGTGCACATCCAAATACTCTTCTTCACCCGAATGCGAAACGTAGACGTAATCTTCTCTAAAATAGCCATTGAAGTAGGTCGCATTCACAGCTGGGCCATTTGTTCTGGTTGTCACATTCTGAGTTGCGTAACTCGATTTCATACGAGTAATTACGCCTGTTCCATCCACGTTCGCATATCCGTAAGCTCCGTAGATTGGAAAACCATCATAAGCAAAACCCAATAGCGGAGAATGCGCGGATGCATTAATCGCATACAGCCCTTCTGCATCATAGAGATTGCAGATGGTAGAAACCACATCCAAGTCTAAATCAAATGCCGAAGGGTTCTGATGGTGGTGATAATTTCCCATGGCAGGATGTGCTTTGGAACAATCAAATCCTTCTCTTTCAGCAGGAATAGCGTCTCGGTTCCAAGCAGAAGTTGAGCCAGGTCCGCCTGAGCAAGGAGGATTTCCAGGTCCACCACACAAGGCATTGGTAGCCGGATTCCAGGCCACACCATCACGGTAATCAAACAAGGATACCCCATTGATAAAAACACCGATGTTTCCGCCAGTTGTTGCAGTTGGCGTGCCCGTGTTTTGAACTGGGTTGCGAGGTATTTTGAAAATTGCTCCTTGAGCTGTTGCGTTAGATGGGTTTCCATCCAAAAACGGTCCTGTTGGATAGGCAGGCACACCTTCGGTATGCGCATAAACAAAGTCGGTTGAGTACTCAACCGTCTGACAATTGACAAGAATGTTGTTTTGCAGCGCTGTTGATCCACCAACAACTGTGTAGTAAGTACCAGTCTGGGTGGTGTTTTGCAGCCAAGATATGATGGCTGGGTCGGTTTGAGCCGAAGCTGCAAAAGCTAAAATCAGCGTTGAAGCGGTAAAAAATGCTCTTTTCATCTTGAGATTATTGTGTTGTTTTAAGTTTAGACGATACTTGTTTTGATTTCCTTCGGATAAAATGAAATTAATATCGTGGATAGGCATTTTCTGAATTGAATAGAAATTCCTTATCCGTTAAGGTTAAGAGAAAAGCGGTTATATCAACCTTCTCGTCACTTGTCAAAATAATACCCGCTTTAACTTCGGGAGCCAGGGTTTTTGATTGTACTACTCCCCTGCCGTAATGATTGAGCACCTCCCGAATGGTTTTAAACCTACCATCATGCATATAAGGGTATGAAAACTCAATGTTTCTCAGAGTTGGAATTTTAAAGCACAAGGAATCCGCAGGATTCAAGCTAATTTTTATTCTTCCCAAATCATGGAGAATAGAATCAACTGGCAAGCCATTGTTGGCAAACAAACCCGTGGTAAACAAAGGTTCTGCATGACAAGAGCTGCAATTGGCTTTAAATAACGCATACCCGATTGCTTCTTGAGTTGTGAATTCTTCCTCGCCTCGCATTACTTTGTCATATTTAGAATTGGCCGAAATCAAGGTCAATTGAAACTGCGAAAGTGCCTTCAAAAGTCGTTCTACAGTTATCTCATCATCACCATATATTTCTTTAAACAAGTTCGGATAATCACTCGAATTCTGCAATTTGGCAACCACATGAGTTAAGGTCTCTCCCATTTCGGATGGATGAGAAATAGGTGCCAATGCCTGCATATCAAGATGGTTAACCGCGCCATCCCACATGAACGATTTCCCCCAAGCCAAATTCATTAACGCAGGCGAATTTCGTGTTCCAACACTATCTTTAATACCGTGGCTTAAAGCATGGTCTACGTGAGTGAAGGCTGTATATGAAAGGTGGCAATTGCTGCACGAAATGGTGCTATCGGCAGAAAGTATAGGGTCGTAAAATAGCTTTCTGCCTAGCGCGATTCCTTCCTTCGAAAGTGGACTTTTCTCAAAATCGTAAACGGGTTTTGGCCAACTTGCGGGATAAACCAATTCAACCTTGGTAAGTGTAGGTAAGGTGGTTGCCATCAGTCCAAAACTCAGCAAACCGATAGCAACTAACCTACTTTTCATGCTTGAAATGAAAGATGGTTGCGGCTTTCTTTGCCAACGTCACGGCTTCTAATCCCGGAGACATAATCATGTTTTCCTTTTCAAGATTAATCTGATTCAAGAATGCTTCCACATCAACCTTAATCACGTTTCCTGTAATAGGTAATTCTATCTGCTGAACCGTGGCATTCGGGTAAGCATAACCCCCTAAATGGAACTCAAAACCATTGTTCCTTGTTTGGCAAACAGGGCTTGTTCCTTCCAGTTTGAAATTGATGTAACCGCTGTTCCATGCCCAATACATCCCATTGCTAGGGTCGAGGGCGCCACCCATGGCACCTGAAACATTCGTCAAGCTGTCCGTTCCCAAGAGGAAAACCAGTTTATCGCCTTTCTCAAACGGAACAGGAAATTGTAAAGATTCGGATTTTGAAGCGTCTAGCAGGTGGTAGCTATCGGCTTCTTTCCAAACCAATACATCCTTGTTGCTAATCTCCATATTGGAGATATAGAATCGAAGCGTTTCAATATTCACATCGGTTCCATCATGCAGTGTATAACTGCTATTTAGCTCCAGTGCTTCGTTGCCAAAACTGGGAACAAACCGAACTGTTTGAGCCGTTGCAGTAGATGACGCAAAGGCGAGTAATAAACATGTAAAAAAGCGTTTCAATGCTTTGGATGCGGTGGTCTGGCACTACCGAAAAAGACTGACAGTTCTTCGGTCAGCTTTTTAAATGCAGGAAGTTGTTCTTCCGAACACAAGGCTTTTAGCTCTTGAAAATGCAGAAAATGCACCGTCTCCACTTCTTTTTGAAGTTGACCGATGGCGTTAAGTTGCATTTCAACTTCGGTTGAATCTTGCGTAATGAGTTGCGAATAGAGTGCATTGCGCGCCACCAGCATCAACGAATCTTTTTCGACAATAGCCGAATAGTGCTTTTTTATCAAGCCATCGTAGAGTGCTGTCTGTTCATCATCAAAATTTAGTTTTTCAATAATGATGTTCCGAGGTCCATTCTCCATTGGCCCGTGATGTTTTGGCCCGTGCGATTTTCCTATAAGGATAAATGTCAATGTTGCCGCATTCAGTAGCACCATCACCACCACCAGAATGGCAAGAATTCGTGTCTTAGTCATTATACAATTGATTAGAAACATTCATCCCCATTCCTTGGGTTATGGAATATGCGGAACTAACATGTGTTGCAGAATCTTCCGCTCCGCGAAGGAAAACCATGCTATTAACCACGATTAGCAACGCAACCGTGGCGGCAAAACTCAACACCCAGCCGTTAGAAAGTGAGTCTTCCGCAACTTGCCGAATACGCGCATCAATGCGGGTTTTCAGAAAAGATGGGGCGTCCACTCTATCTACCTTGGTAAGCAATTCTATTTCGTTCGGCACTTCCATGTTCTTGATTAGTTAGACGATTATTGATTGATTATCCTTCGTGATTGCTCAATATTTCTTTCAGATTGGCTCGCGCCCTTGAAAGCAGCGACTCCACCGCCTTTGTAGATAACTCCATTACTTCGGCAATTTCGTTCTGACTCAATTCCTCCATCGACTTTAGTAGCAAAGCCGTTTTCTGCCGTTCGGGCAACTGGTTGATAGCTCGGAATATCCGCTCGGTGGCTTCCTTGTTCTCCAAAAGAACTCCCGGATGGTCGAATGATGAAAAGGCTGCCGAATCTTCATTTACATCAGTATGGATGAATAGGTGAAATCCGAATCGTTTCTTTCTCTGTTTCGCCTTTATAAAATCTAACGACTGATTGACCGCAATGCGATACACCCACGTTTTGAGTTCCGATTCGGCTTTAAACGAATCCAGTTTACCGTGAATCTTTACAAATACATCCTGTGTTACCTCTTCGGCATCTTGCGTACTCTGCAAATAGTTGAGACACACGTTAAAGACCATTTTAGAATAGGTCTCGTAAATCGTATCGAAATCGAAGTGTTTAATGGCGCATGCCCTAAATTGCGAAGTGGAAATAACGAAATAGTTCTATGATTGCCTGCAAGAACCTTGAGATTTTAATATATTGAAGAACATTGGCATCTCAAGTAAAGCGAACAAGCTAGGCTAAGGGGTGTTTATCAAATTATGAAAAAGCTACTTCCATTCTTCGCAATCCTCCTTTTCGCTTCCACTGCGTGGAGTCAAACACGCATTCAGAAAGAAGTGAAGCCTGATAATTATTACAAGGAAAAACTTACAGACGAGCAATACCGCGTTACGCGCCAGCACGGAACCGAGCGTGCCTTTACGGGCAAATATTGGGATAACAAGACCGAAGGCACTTACACCTGCGTTTGCTGCGATTTAGAGTTGTTTGAATCTAAAACAAAGTTTAAAAGCGGCACAGGCTGGCCGAGCTATTACACCTTTATCGGGAACCATGTGGAGAAATCGACCGACACGAGTTTTGGCATGAACCGCCATGAGGTGCACTGCGCACGCTGCAACGCCCACTTGGGTCATGTTTTTGATGATGGTCCCAACCCTACGGGATTGCGGTATTGCATCAATTCGGCTTCGTTGGGGTTTAAAACGAAATAGCTACTTATAATCCCCAACATTCAACTCTTTCTCGCAGAAACTGAACTCATCCTTCTGGTCATTGGAACAAACGATGATGATGCGGCCTGCTTTGTGTCCCTCCACCAAGTTCTTGTACCAGTCAATTGCCTTAGCATCCAAATTGGAAGTTGGTTCATCAAGCAACACAAAAGGAGTGTCTGAAAGCAGGGCCAGGCTAAGCTTTACGCGCTGCTTCATTCCAGACGAATAATACTTGACGGCTTTGTTCTTTGAATCAGTGAGATAAAGCGTTTCGATAATAGAATCGATGGTCAGCCCAGCTTTGAATGGCTTCATCTTCTGATGGAATTCAAGCATCTCAATCAAGGTGAATTCCTCAATTAACTCTAAGTAAGGCGTGGCTAAAGAGAACAGCCCAAGGCTCTCCTCTACTTTAACTTCTTTTCCGTTGGCAGAAAAGGTAAGCTCGCCTTCGGAGGCAACCGTACTTCCTAAAATAACCTGAAGCAACGTTGACTTCCCAGATCCATTCGCCCCTAAAATTACAGTATGTTCATTCTGTTTAAAGGTATGATTGACACCTCGGAAAATCCACTCGTGGTTGTACCGTTTCCCTACATTCTGCAAAGAAATCTGAGTGGAAGACATGCTTATTTGCTGTGCCCGTTTCCGTTCAGAAATTGATAGCCTTTCATGATTCCTCGCTTGGATTCACGTACAAAATCAACAATTTCATCACGTTCATCCGTTACAGGGAATTCAGCTTCCAATTGAGAAAGTGCTTGCGTTACATTGTAATGCTTGAGAAAGAGCACACGATAGATTTCTTGAATCTCTCGAACCTTTTCTACCGAGAACCCTCTGCGTTTCATGCCTACGCTGTTCACGCCCGAATAGCTCAACGGATAACGCGCTGCCTTGCTGTAAGGCGGAACATCTTTTCCGACCAACGCACCTCCCGAAAGGATGGCGTGTGCTCCAATGCGTACAAACTGATGAATGGCCGACATACCACCAATAATGGCATAATCCCCAATAACGATATGTCCAGCCAGCGTGCAGGCATTTGCCAAAATCACGCCTTTACCAATTACGCAATCGTGCGCCACGTGCACGTATGCCATAAGCATGGAATTGTCTCCAATAACTGTTCTTCCGCTTGCTTTTGTACCTCTATTGATGGTGACGCACTCACGAATGGTGACGTTATCGCCTATTTCAACAAACGATTCCTCTCCGTCAAATTTCATGTCTTGCGGAATGGCAGAGATGACTGCTCCTGGAAAAATTCTGCAGTTTTTACCGATTCTGGCACCTTCCATAATGGTGACGTTTGAACCAATCCAGCATCCCTGCCCGATTTCGACATTCTTGTGGATGGTTACGAATGGTTCGATAACCACATTGTCGGCAATTTTGGCCTGAGGGTGTACGAAGGATAAGGGTTGGTTCATTCAGTCTCTCTTTTTACAATTTGTGCCATCATTTCGGCTTCCATCACGAGGTCATTGCCCACGTAGGCAATCCCTTTCATGTGGCACAAACCTCTGCGAATTGGGCTTAATAAGTCTAGTTTGAATACAATAGTATCTCCTGGAAAAACCATCTTCCTAAATTTGACCCCGTCAATTTTCAAGAAGTAGGTCAGGTAATTTTCAGGGTCTGGAACGGTGTTTAGAACAAGGATTCCTCCCACTTGTGCCATGGCCTCAATCTGCAAAACACCAGGCATAACTGGCGCTCCAGGAAAATGACCTTCGAAGAAATACTCGTTCATGGTCACGTTCTTCACACCAATTACATGCGTTTCACTCAATTCGTAGATTTTATCTACAAAAAGAAAGGGCGGACGATGCGGCAGTTTTGCCATAATGCCGTTCACATCCAACAACGGTGCGGCATTGAAATCAATCTTCGGTGCTTTCGGCTTGCGATTTTCCTTCACCAATGTTGTGAGGAATTTCCCGAAACGCGAATTACTTCCGTGACCAGGCTTTGTGGCAATGATGTGTCCGTTGATGCGAGCATTGACCAACAACAGATCACCGATTAGATCAAGCAACTTATGGCGAGCTGGTTCATTGACAAAACGAAGCTCGGTGTTGTTTAGCGTTCCAGATTGCGAAGCTCTAATGTCAGACTGATTAAACTGCTTTGCTAGCTTGGCTTGCTTCTCATCATCCATCGGATGCTCTACAAACACAATCGCATTATCTAATCCACCACCTTTAATGAGGTTGTGTTCGAGCAATAATTCCAGTTCATGTAAGAAACAAAATGTTCTATTTGGCGCAATCTCCGCTTCAAACTCAGCAAAGCTGTGCATCACTGCGTGTTGCGGAGGCAGCACTTTGCTTCCGTAATCAATCATTACGGTAAATCTTGGTGAAGCAGAAGGGACAATCAAATACTCCGCTCCTGTTTCTTCATCAAGAAATTCGATGTTTGAATCAATGGTCAATACATCTTGGCCGTCTTCCAACTCCTTTGAACCTGCTTTCTTCAGCAAGGCGTAAAGTTCCTTGGAACTACCATCAAGGATGGGGCATTCTGGCCCGTCAATTTCAATAATTGCACTGCTGATTCCGTGAGCGGAAATAGCTGCCATCACATGTTCGATGGTACTTACCGTTGCTTCTCCAACACCGATTGTTGTTCCTCTAGTCGTGCTTGTAATGTTTGCTGAGATTGCTTTAATCTCTGCATTATTGAGGTCGGTTCGTATGAAGACAATCTGTCCGTCTTTAGATGGTTTGAAGGTCAGATTGACAATTGCACCTGTATGCAGCCCTACTCCACTTACGCTACATTCGGTAGCTATCGTCCTTTGTTTCAAACTCATCTACAGATTTCTCAGCTTCGTTTCTATTGCACGCAGGGTTTCGGGCAAGCGTCTGAAAGACACATACGACCTGCGGTAGTTGCCTACCTCAAATGCTGGCGATCCCTGAACGATGGAATTATCAGGAAGGTTATTCCCAACTCCACTCTGTGCCGCAATCTTCACATTATCGCCAATTTTCAAATGGCCGATGATGCCAACTTGACCTCCAATCATGCAGCGTTTGCCGATTTTGGTTGAACCTGCAACTCCCGTTTGTGCGGCAATTACCGTGTGTTCTCCAATTTCTACGTTATGTGCTATCTGAATAAGATTATCCAGCTTCACTCCTTTTCGGATAATGGTTGAACCCATCGTAGCACGATCGATGGTTGAATTGGAGCCGATTTCTACATCATCTTCCAATACCACATTTCCAACCTGCGGGATTTTGCTGTAAGCTGTGTCCGAAGGCGCAAATCCGAAGCCATCGCTTCCGACTGTGACACCAGCATGAAGCGTACACTTGTTTCCAAGCACGCAATCGTGTAATACTCTTGAACCCGAATGAAGTTTGCAACCGTTGCCGATCTTGACGTTCTTCTCCAAAACGACCTGAGCTCCAAGAATGGAATTATCGCCAAGCTCAACTTTTTCCTCAATCACAACACCAGCAGAAATGGTCACGTTCTTACCAATGGTAGCTGAATCTGAGATAATAGCTGACGGATGAATGCCTGGTTTTGGGCGGTTCATCTCGTCATATTTCTGTAACAGAAGGGCGAAACATGAATAAGGGTCGGTCACACGGATTAACGTTGGCTTAACATCAAATTCGACTTGAAAATCGTCTTTGACGATGACAACCGAAGCCTCCGTTGTGAGGATAAATTCGTTGTATTTCGGGTTTGCCAGAAACGACAGAGAACCCGCAAAGCCGCTCTCAATGGGACTCACTGTACTAACCTGTACATGAGGGTCTCCATCAACACTGCCACCAATAAGTTCGGCAATAACACCAGCGGTCAAAATCATCCGCGCAAAAGTAAAATTTAATGAACCTGTGTAAAGTAGATGTTAACCGATTGGCGCGCAGGTTTTAAAGTTGGTTGGTCAGGTGTGCTGGTAGGCAAAGGAAGTGTTTTTCAACGGGTTTTGAAAGAACGCTCAAACTTAGCGTGTCGGCAGCCTCCGTCAAATCCTTCACTTCTCCGTTTTTGAATAGGATATTGATTCTATCTTCTTTCAAGTCGTAAGCACTATTCTTTATAGAATCGGTGAATACGAAATACGCTGCTTCTGCCTCGGAAATGTTCCAATCGTTGGCAAGTTGAGTTCTTAACTGTTCGAGTTTTGAATCTAAAATGGCTTCAGAAAACATCTTAATCTTGAGCAATTTGCGATTGACCAAGAAGCCCGAAAGCTTGGAAAGCACGAAATCTGAATGATGTTTCCAGACTTTAACAGATGTCAAAACATCAAAATCATCCAACTCTGCAAAGCGGGAAAGCAATTCGGGTTCGTTCTCAAAATCTGCACGTGTAACCTTCCTTTTAAGAAAGATACTTAGCGCTGGGGTGGCGAAAAGCTTCTCGCCTTTTTCGGAAAGTTCTTTGGCACGTTGGAGGATATGAATAAGTAGATGTTCGGCCGAAAGCACCGTTTTATGCAAGTAAACTTGCCAATACATGATCCTTCGTGCAACGATGAATTTCTCGATGGAATAGATGCCTTTGCTCTCAACCGCCAGTTCATCATTAATTACGTGCAGCATTTTAATGATGCGATCTGAACCGACAATTCCTTCCGAAACGCCTGTAAAAAAGCTATCCCGTTTGAGGTAATCCAACCGATCCATATCTAATTGGCTGCTGACCAATTGATGCAAGAAACGCTTTGGATAGCGGTCGTTGAAAATAGCAATTGCCAAATCGAGCTTTCCGTTAAACTCCTTATTAAGGTGTTCCATGAAAAGTGCGGAAAGGTCTTCGTGGGTTACGCCAGAAACAATGCTGTGCTCCAACGCATGCGAAAACGGTCCGTGGCCAATGTCGTGCATAAGGATGGCAAGTGTGACTCCTACCGCTTCTTCCTCCGAAATCTCATAGCCCTTGGCGCGTAATTCCTCCACGGCCATTCCCATCAGGTGCATAGCGCCTAGTGTATGATGAAATCGTGTGTGAAGCGCTCCTGGATAGACCAAATGCGTGAGGCCAAGTTGTTTTATTCTGCGTAGTCGCTGAAAAAACGGATGTTCGATAATATCGAACACAATGGGATAGGGAACTGTAATGAACCCATAAACGGGATCATTGAATATCTTTCGCTTGTTATACTTTATTCCCATTACGCCCGTTAGAGTGCTAAATTTGGCGATGGCGAAGGTAGTTATTCGACAAAGGTTGATAAACAACATTTTATAGCCACAGAAACGCAGAAAGCACAGAATAAAAAGAGGAAATTCTGTGAAAACTTCAGTGTTTTCTGCGTTTCTGTGGCTAAATCATTTAAAAAGAATACATGGATAAGTTAATGATACTTTGGGCTGATGATGAGATTGATTTGTTGAAACCGCATTTGCTTTTCTTGAAAGAGAAGGGTTTTGAGGTGGAAACGGCTACGAATGGTGATGATGCCTTGGACCTCTTTGATGATCAGGAATTTGACATTGTTTTTCTGGATGAGAACATGCCTGGTCTTTCGGGATTGGAAACTCTGGTTCAAATGAAGAACAAGAATTCGCGTGTTCCTGTGGTGATGATTACTAAGAGTGAGGAGGAACACATTATGGAAGAGGCGATTGGGTCTAAAATCTCTGATTATCTGATCAAACCTGTGAATCCGAACCAAATTCTTTTGACGATTAAGAAGAATTTGGATAAAAAGAGATTGATTGCTGAAGCCACAAGCCACAGTTATCAGCGTGAATTTCGTGAAATTGGAATGCGTTTGGGAGATCGCCTAAACTATCAGGAATGGAAAGATATTTACCGCAAACTGGTGTATTGGGAATTGGAATTGGAGCGCAGTAAGGAAGATGGTATGTCGGAGATTCTGAGTTCGCAGAAAGCGGAGGCCAATGCGCAGTTTTTCAAGTTTGTGGAGAACAACTATATCGACTGGATTAACGGAACGTCTGATGACAATCCGACTATGTCGCACACGGTTTTCAAGAACAGCATTGCTCCAAAAATCGGAAAAGGAAAGCCGACTTTCATGTTATTGATTGACAACTTGCGTTGGGATCAGTGGGAGATTATCAAGCCTGTAGTTTTGGACATGTTCAAGCTAGAAAGCGAGGATATTTTCCTGAGTATTCTTCCAACAGCTACGCAGTATTCGAGGAACGCAATTTTTGCTGGCCTTACTCCTCTTGACATTGAAAGACGTTTCAAAGACAAGTGGATGAATGATGAAGATGAGGGCGGAAAGAACATGTATGAGGAGGATTTCTTGAAGGATCAGATGCAACGGTTGAACCTTGGACAGAAATACAGCTACAATAAAATTACGAAGCATCAGGCTGGGAAGAAATTGGTTGAATCGATTCCGAACATGATGAACAACGATTTAAACGTGATCGTGTACAATTTTGTGGATATGCTTTCGCATGCCAGAACGGAAATGGAGATGATTCGCGAATTGGCGGATGATGAAGCTGCCTACCGTTCAATTACGCTGAGTTGGTTCCAGCATTCGCCATTAAAAGACATGATGGAGCGCATTGCGGAATATGATGTGAATGTGGTTATTACCACCGATCACGGAACTGTTCGTGTGCAAGAACCAAGCAAGGTTATTGGCGATAAGAACACGAATACAAACTTGCGCTACAAGCAGGCAAAAAACCTGAATTATGAAGCGAAAGATGTGTTTGCGGTCAAGAATCCGCATGATGCATACCTACCAAAAGTGAACGTGAGCCAATCGTTCATCTTTGTAAAGGAAGACAAGTTCTTTGCTTACCCGAACAACTACAACTACTACGTCAATTTCTACCGAAACACTTTCCAGCATGGCGGTATTTCTTTGGAGGAAATGATGATTCCGATTGTGCATTTGGGGAGTAAGTGAGCCAAAACTTTACATTCTATGGATAAAAATGCTTTCTATTATCCTGGATGAACTGAATCATTTCATTAACCGATTCCTCATATTCTGGCGGCATAGCCAACAATGCTTGACTAGTTTCTAGAGTATTTAAAAGTTTGGCGGTCACATAATACAACGGGTCAACCAACTCTTTCAGAGTTCTACCAAACTTTTCATTCTTGAACAATAACCAAACCCCATTTTCCTGATAGTGAGAAAGTAAGGATTCAATAAACCGTGAAAGTTCCTCAACGTTTTTTTCCGCGACCACCTGTTCAATTAGCTCTTCCGACTCATCAAGTATTTCAGGATTTCCGCTCCAGATTGAAATAATTACTCTGAACAAATGTCTTTCCAAACCAATTTTCTCCTCCTTTTCAGAATGAAAATATTGTTCAATACATTTTTTTGCTTCGCTTGAGTCCCAATGATTATTATAATGCCAGACAGCCAAACTATAAGCCGCTTTTATATTTCCTTTTTTAACCGCCTCATCATACCATTTCCTCTCTAAATCGTGTTTTCCAATTAGATTATACAGGTATCCAAGATTTCCACATTCGTGTCCATTATTTTCGTGTGATTCAATTGCTTTGAGCCAAAGTTTCTCGGCTTCGTTAAACTTTTTCTGATTAGCGTAAAGAATGGCCAAATCATTCATTGCCCGAAAGTCACCAGCTTCCGCTGCTTCCTTGTAATAAAATTCAGCCTCGTCCATTTTATTTTCATCATAGAACACCGATGCGGTTTCATAAAGAGCTGAATCTAGTCCCAAGTCAGCCGCGGATTTAAAGAACTCTATTGCTTTTGACAAATCTCCTTTGTCTCTATAGAAAACAGCTGCATTATTTGCTCCTATTCCACTACCCAATTCAATAGCTTGAGTGTATTTTTTCAAAGCTTGTTCAGAATCCCCTTGAGCCATTAAACAAAACCCTTGTAATTCTAGCTTACGCACATCTTCTTGGTCAATATCATCTAGTAGAAAAAGCGCTTTATCCCATTTTTCAAGCTTGATAAAATTCTGAACATCGTCATAAACCTCCTTAGACTTCTTTGGCAGTAGTTGTTTGTATTCTTCCATTCCTTCCGACACTTTATGGAAGCTATCCAAAAGGTTATCTCGGTCATCAACACTCAATGAATTGGAATGAACAAAAGCCTTAGCCGTAACAATAGCTTGATTAGGATGAAGTTTTCCAGTATTCAGATCACTACAAAACCTCAAGTAAGCATTTTTCAATTCTGCAGGTTCGTACCACGTTTCTAGGAAAATGGTGAGCCACTTTACGCGGCTCTTTTGTTTAGGTCCGCCTTGGGTCATAATTAACCACAGGTTAAAAAAACGCTCCTTCAACAAATAGAGCATGTTCTTATCGCTGCCATTTCGTTTTTCCACAATCTGAATATCTACCAGTTGCTTCAACACGGCAGAAACTGTTTTGCTTTCCATACGCGAAACAGCAGCCAATTCCTTCACCTTTACTGCATCCCAAAAGAAAGAGAGTTCCATGGCAATTTTCTGCTGAAGCGGAGAAAGTGTGCCCAAGCGTTCCTGATAAATTGGCGTTGCCTTATCCACAATCGATTTCAGATACTCATAACCATGTTCTTCGGGTTTGTTGATGAGCAATTCCACTAGATGAAGCATCGTGCGCGGCATTCCATCACTCAAAATCCTCACGGCATTCAGTTTCCCCGTTTGCTTTTCTGCAAAGGTTTTAAGCCTTGGGTCTACCATGAAATCCGACCAGAACATAAGAAGTTCTTTCATTTCGTCCTCCGATAGCGCTTTGAGACGAATGATTTGAAAAAACTGGTAGAAAGGCTGATCGTATTTCCAATGATGTTCACTCAAACGAGTACTTCCACCAATAATACGAACGTCCTTATGATTCATGAGTAATTCCCTGAACAGGTGATTGTCGTCACCTTTTATGTTTTCGAGTATTCGATCAATGTTATCTAAGAGGAGAAGCAGCTTTTTGCCAGCCGCTTTCAGCGCTTGTTGAATTGCTGAATACAAGGCTCTCGAAAACTCAGATAGATTCCCCTCGTAATGCTGCCAATCAACCTCGCCAACTTCAATTCCTTTGTTCCGAAGTTCGTCACAAACGCGTTCCCACAGATCGTGAAGGCGGTAAATCCCTGCCTGTTCCTCGCTCAAATTCACAGCAATCAAACGCTCACTTAGTTTAGGTTCCGTATTGACCTCTGCCTGAATCCTACGAAGCAAGGTCGATTTTCCGCTTCCGCGTTGCCCGATTATAATGTAATGCTGAATAGACCCAGTCATGTCATCATTATAGATTTCAGAAAGGAGCAATTGCAATTCTTTTTGCCGTGCGACAAATTGATCCTTCACCTCTTGATCGGTAAGGTTGGCCGCTTGGAAGAACGTAATGTTTTTCATTTCGATTTTGTCTTAATCAATTTCATAAGCTGGATGTCTTCTTCTCCACCATTCTTCTAGGAATGTTGATTGAAATCTCAAACGGTTTTCTTGCAAAACCAAATAACCGTCTTTGATCAGAACATCATCAATTAGCGCCTTATAACCTGTTGTAGGAATTGACGCCTTTGAAAAATCGAAGGCTTGCAAAAGGTTGATGTTTCCATGTGCGCAACGGGTTAGAAGCCCAATACAATAGCCGTAATCCTCTAGGGACATATAAATTCTCAATCGACTTTCCCAATCCGAAAAATGCTCGTTTTCGGAAAGAACAGCTTCAAACGCTTGGTCAATGATTTGTTGACCGACAACCGCTTGTTCCAAACCATACGCGATGTCATTACATTTCACAATCATCAACTGAAAAAAGAAAGGTAGCCAATACCCTACTTTTCGTTTTAAATGTCCTCTTGCACCTGCATCGAGTTGGATTGTTGCGGTTTCCAGAATTAGATTCAAAAGTTCATCAACCTCTGACTCCAGCAAGGCTTCAATCGGCAACCTTCGCAAGTCATTAATAAGTTTAATTCGATCAACCGAAGAAATCACATGCTCCAATCCAATTGAGCCCGCTAATACAATGCTGAAGTTTTTAAACTTAGCCTCGTGACGAATAGCGCGCATCACATGTAGAAGTTCAATAGCAGAATCATCACCTTCAAACTTTCTGACATTATTGACAACGTCTGGAAATTCATCGAGTAATAGCACGACTTTATCAGACCCCTTTCCAATCTCCTCAACCAGTTCAAGCAATTCCTGTTTGAAACTCAATTCGGAGTTCTCAATTTTAACGGTTCCTTCAATGGAAATCTCGCCAATTCTCCGAGAGCTCACCCAAGTTGAAAGCCGCGTCTTCCAAGCATCAACTCTATTTAGATGATTCAATATCAGAGTCCAGATCCGCTTGTAGAATTCATCAGACCGCTTGTCCGATTCGACATTCTGATATATGGCAATAACCCCGTCTGGCGCTCTTTGCACAAGGTCTTTCATTACTGAAGACTTCCCTACTCTCCGTGGAGCGGTGAAAAGGATGTGCTCTCCGTTTGCAATAGCATGCCAAAAGAGTTTGTTTATTTCTGGCCTTCTCAAATACTTATCTCCTTCTGCTGGCGGACCAATTATGGTCTTTGGATTTTCCCACTTCATATGACAATGATTTTATTGTCGCAAATATAAGACAATGATTTTATTGTCAAATAATAAATTGAGTTAGTCTTGTGTTCCAACACGGACACTTCTTCCAAATTAACAAGTTCCATATTCTTCATCCCATGAAAACACGACCACTTCATCAATAAAGAAATCAACTACAGTGATTCAGCTACCTAAACCATACATTTAATTCAGTCCAATTAAATAGTCGGACGTTAAGTTATTACTCATAACCAAACCAACAGGAGTTTGTCATATTACAAAGTAGGTTTTACCCTTGGGCGAACTCGCCCAAGGGTATTCTTTGAAACCGAAATTGATAGCACTCATCAAGAAGGATTTTCCTGACTTCAACTCGGAACTATACATCTCACTCGAAAAGCTGAATGAGTACAGAAGAAAATATCTTGAAGTCTGATTAAGAAAGAACACCGCGACCTAGATAAACTTGAGAAGGAGGTTCTCAAAGCCATAACGGTCAACGAGCTCCTATCGGATAATATTGAATCACGCTATTTCCGTTAAATTTCAGATTATAGACATATCGGCCCCTTACAACGAGGTCTTCGGCATTCTTAATCTTTGACCGCAACTCAGCCGTTCTATCAAATCCCGCTTAAATAATGATTCCGATTGTGCATCTAGGGAGTAAGTGAGATTAGGCTGAATTATCAATTTTCAAACAATTTTCGTCTCTCAACAACTTCTTGAGCTATCTTAATTAACCATCTCATCCAGTTCTGATGATTGTATCAACAACAATTCCTTGGCTTCCGAATTTTTAAGGATTTTGGCCATCTTTTTTGCTCCCATTGCTCATCGATTGATGCACTTGCTTCGGGTTGATGAATCAGACATTGACGAGGCCTAATTGACCTGCTCTGCTAGTTTGGGAATATTTTGGCACAAAGTCTAAGACATCACCCTTGTTGAAATCTCTTGAAACCCTTATCTGACGGGCATTTTAGCAATTTCAAACAACTTGTGAAACAGTCTATTTTTTAACCAATTTTGCACTAAGAATCAGGGCATATCCCTGAAATAACATGATACATCCAAAAACCGAACTTAAATTCATCAGTAACGAGATTGGCTACGGAGTTGTAGCCACCGAATTTATACCCGCTGGCACCATCACTTGGGTGCTTGACAGATTGGACAGGGAATTCAGTCCGAAGGATTTCCATGCCTTGGATTCCATTTATCAGGACATCTTGGACTTTTATACGTTCCGTAATGCACATGGAAATTTTGTGCTTTGCTGGGACAATGGCCGTTATGTGAACCACAGTTTCAATTCAAACTGCCTAACCACTGCTTATGATTTCGAGATTGCTATACGAGATATTCATCCTGGAGAGCAATTGACCGATGATTACGGCTATTTGAACATTCCAGAGCCTTTTCAAGGGGTTGACGAAGGCACAGCACGAAAGGTTGTTTATCCAGACGACCTCGTCAATTTCCATCATATTTGGGACGAGCAGTTAAATGCTGTTTTTCATCAGATCACAAATCACGATCAACCACTGAAGCGGCTGATTTCAGCTGAACTTTGGAGCGAAATTGAAGCAGTTTGCAAAGGCGAAAAAGAAATGGATTCTATTCTGAAGAATTACTATCCGCAAGAGATTGGCAAATAAGCCGTTAGATTCATTTCAGATAAAAACATAATTCAGTATCTTTGGGTTCATGGATTTTAACTTGGAACATACCAAAATCGAACTTATTCAATGGCTTTCGATATTGGATGATGCTAAAATAATCGGGAAAGTTTTGAAGCTCAGAGAGTCTGAAAGGTCTGACTGGGCAAAGTCGATTTCTGAAGAAGAAAGGAACTCCATCAAACTGGGAATTGAAGATGCCGATAACGGTAATCTTTCGGATCATTCGGAAGCTCGAAAAATATATGGCAAGTGGCTATAAGGTTCGCTGGACCAGTTTTGCCCTGAACGAATTGGCGGAAACCATCAATTATCTGGAAGAGAATTGGACACAGCGTGAATTGAAAAACTTCGCGTCATTGCTTGACCACACGATTGAACTTATTTCAAAAAATCCATTGCTCTTTCAAGAAAGTGATGAATTTGCTGGCGCAAGACGAGCTATCATTACAAAGCACAGTACCTTTTATAACATAGTAAAATTTGTAACAATTGAAGTTCTTTCCTGCTTTTCCAATCGGAAAAATCCAGCCCAAAGAAAACCCTAGTTTGACCACAACATTCCACGTATCTTCCGTTTCTGAACTTAAACCCGTTTGCGAGTTCTTAAAAACACTCTCATCTGAGGAAAAAATCATTCTATTTTCTGGCGAAATGGGAGCAGGAAAAACCACACTCATCAAGCAATTCTGTCCTCATTTGGGCATTAAAGATGAAGTGAGCAGCCCCACGTTCTCGCTCGTAAACGAGTATGAGAGCGCCATCGGCCCTGTTTACCACTTCGATCTTTACCGAATTCGTTCTGAGGAAGAACTATATGACATCGGTTACGAAGACTATTTCTTTAGTGGGTATCTTTGTTTGGTGGAGTGGCCCGAAATGGCTTCGGGAATCATTCCAACCGAGCATGTGATGGTGAATATCCGTGTAGAAAACGACCAACGAGTGATAACTGTAACCAACCAAAAATGAGCAAACAAGAAGGCGGATTTTTCACATTAACAGCTTCTAGCGGACTGATGCCACAGGAAGAAATGTTGGAAGTGGCTAAAAGCCAAAAGGAACTTTTCATCGGAATTCCGAAGGAATGTACGCTTCAGGAAAACCGAGTAGCGTTGATTCCCGAAGCCGTAGCGCGATTGGTGTTCAACGGCCATCGTGTGATTGTTGAAGCTGGGGCTGGAAAAGGAGCTCATTACGAAGACAGGGATTTCAGCGAAGCTGGAGCAAAAATCGCTTACAGCACCAAGGAAGTTTACGAAGCCGACATCATCCTAAAAGTTGATCCGCCTTCGTTAGAAGAGATTGATCTGATGAAGCCGAAGCAGTGCCTTATTTCCGCTTTGCAGCTTTCTGTTCATCCAGAAAATTATCTCAAGCGACTAATCAAAAAGCAAGTTACTGCCATTGCTGTTGACTTTATTCGCGATGCGGATGGAGGCTATCCGTTTGTTCGCTCCATGAGTGAAATTGCAGGAAATACAGTTGTGCTTATCGCGGCCGAATATCTCTCAAACGTCAATGGTGGCAAGGGGTTGATGATGGGTGGCGTTACTGGCGTTCCGCCAACGGAGGTTGTCATTCTCGGTGCTGGAACGGTTGGCGAATTTGCCGCCAGAGCAGCTCTCGGATTAGGTTCTTCTGTTAAAGTTTTTGACAATTCGCTTCAAAAATTGAGTCGAATGCAGAACGACATCGGACAGCGATTATATACAAGCACCATCCATCCTGATGTATTGGCAAATGCACTTGAAAATGCTGATATTGTGATTGGCGCCATTCGTTCTAAAAAAGGCCGCGCGCCTATTTTGGTAACGGAAGAAATGGTGAGCAACATGAAGTTCGGCTCAGTAATTATTGATGTATGTATTGATCAAGGAGGTTGCATTGAAACCTCCGAAGTGACCGATCACGCTCATCCAACATTCACCAAATATGGCGTGGTTCATTATTGCGTTCCGAACATTGCTTCGCGTGTAGCGCAAACGGCAAGCATGGCGTTGAGCAACATTTTTTCGCCTATGATGTTACAAATGGCAGATGTCGGTGGTCTGAACAACATGATGCGGTTCGACAACGGTCTTCGAAATGGAGTTTACACCTACAACGGAGCTGTAACAAATGAGTATCTAGCCAAGACATTCGACCTGCCATTCAAAGATTTGAATCTGATAATGGCAGCATTTTAAGAACGATTTGAAGGAGAACGCGTAAATGTCCGATCAACAAATAAGACCAGGTGGATTCAATATTCTACCACCTGTGGTTAAGAATCTACTCATTATCAACGGCCTTTTCTTTTTGGCCACCATGGCACTTTCTCGCTATGGAACTGATTTGGTGGAAATGCTCGGTCTGTTCATTCCACAATCCGAATATTTCAAGCCGCATCAACTCGTCACTTACATCTTCATGCATGGAAGTCTGAATCACATCTTCTTCAATATGTTCGCGCTGTGGATGTTCGGAAACGCCATTGAGAATTATTGGGGCGGAAAACGATT
>Ga0105051_10000356_pt1 | contig 62304 bp, 55 predicted proteins | sample FRY02_FD_78383 | JGI IMG/M metagenome (GOLD analysis project Ga0105051, IMG submission 78383) | Freshwater microbial communities from Lake Fryxell liftoff mats and glacier meltwater in Antarctica - FRY-02 (megahit assembly) | ecosystem: Environmental > Aquatic > Freshwater > Ice > Glacier... | reverse complement strand
TGAAATCTTACAAATTTAAGTGGGTTGTTGTTTTTTACGTAAGTGTGCCATCCATTCATGTTAACAAGATGATTGCCTTTAAATTTATGACTATTGCCCACACTGGTAAACGGTGCAAAAATTTCTAAGTCAGTGGTTAGCGTAGTCAATACCCATTCGAGATAAGTTCCATAACTGCCACCACTGAATAATATAGGAATTGTTGTTTTAATCATTAATTAGACGAGGTCAAACATGTGGTGATGGTAACAGGACCACTCAATTGAGCCATGGTGGCTTTGCCAAGATTTTGTCTAGTCCAACTTGGGCTTAGACCATTGATCTCCAAAATGTCATCGCGAATGTTTTGGTTTTTCTTTTCCAAGTTCAAAATACGTGTAAACGAATTGGTGATGGCTGCTGTGTAGTAAGCAAATGGGTTTTGGCTTTTTGATTCGTCAAACTGCAAACCAATTTGGCTCAACTGTAGCAATGCTTGTCCCCGCATTTCTTCGTTGTAGGTGTAACCACGCCAGTTGCTACGAGTAGCATAGCGTTCACACAGTTTCATAAACATGTGTGCCAGTTTGCGTGTCATGTCGCCGTGATCCTTGCTGAACTCTCCGGTTTCAAGATTACCTTTCCAATGGCTGCGTCCCACAATGTACTTTTCTTTGTTTGCGTCAATACGAAAATGTTCAAACGGAGGAAAATTCAAACGCTGACGAACAGGATTGATAAATCCTTTGTCCGATATTTCGTCAAGTGAATCATCAACTGGTTCATCTTCGACAAATTCCAAAAGATCTTCTAGTTTTTGTTTTTTCTTTTGTGCAGACTTAGGAATTTTTTTCTCTGCCATTGGAATATGATCCCAGCAGCTGATACGAAAAACCAAATCAGTATTGGGAATCTTCAACGGATCAACAATGGTGCCCAGCCGCTTGAGACGGTCAGCACGATTACGGCGTGCTTCTGCCACAGTGCGTTGGTTGATCTTGTCCAGACTGGGCAAAATGATGTCGTATTGACTGTCAGTTTCGGGATTGATGTAGTAGCAATATGTGTTTTTACTAGCATGAATCTCTTTTAAAATATCTCTGTTGTTTAGATAATTTACTTTTGGTGCAGGCGGCGTAGCTGCTATTGATTGTGTGGGATCCAAGGTGGATATGGTACGTTTTGTTGCCACAGGCAGTTTCTCCTAATAATATATTTATTGTAACACAGATTATGTACTTGTCAACCAGATCATTAAACACCCAGTTTATTTTTCCACTAAATATATGCTACGAGGGTAATATTACCAATGCCAACTAACCAAGAAATAATCAACGCATACAATCAAGCTATTGCACAGGGACTTTCGCCGACAGCGGCCAGGCTTGCAGCCGGCATTACTGATGACAACTTTGGTGATTTTGATCTTTCTCCATTGGTCACATTGCCGTCGCTTGCAGGCAGCAACGCAGTGACTGAAGTAGTGTTGGATCAAAGCGGCATAGATCCATACGAGCAATCTAGATTGGAAGCCGCAGCAGCATTTGACGAAGCGTCGGCTGCTACTGCTCAGGCCGCCCTCACCGCAGAACAAGCCGCAGAACAAGCCGCAACATTGGATAAAGCCAGAGCACAAAATACAATTGCCAATCAGCGCAGCAACAGAAACAATGCTGACTGGCGTGTTAAACTGCGTTTGGCGCCGTTGGCTGATTATTTGTACAAAGCGCCCAACTCGGGAATTTTATCTCCATTGTCGGCAACAGACGGTGTGCTGTTTCCGTACACTCCCACAATCAACACAAGTTACAAAGCCAATTACTCTGCGGTGGACATCACACATTCAAACTACAAAGGATATTTTTATCAAGGTAGTTCTGTTGAGCCAGTGATAATAAGTTGTCCGTTTACTGCACAGAGTACAGCCGAAGCTGAATATTTACTGGCAGTGATACACTTTTTTAAAAGTGTGACCAAAATGTTCTATGGCCAAGATCCGCAAAGAGGATCGCCACCACCGTTGGTTTACTTGACCGGTCTTGGAGAGTTCCAATTCAATGAACATCCTTGTGTTGTGACATCATTCACATATGATTTGCCAGCCGACGTAGATTATGTCCGTGCATACAGCCCCAACGTAAATAACAGCAGCATGCTGCAACAACGCCAATCAAACAACTCAACTGGGCCCGGCACAAGCTGGGGCGGCGGCGTACTAGGTGGGTTTGTTGGTGGAGCAATCAACAGATTGGCAAGTTCAAAATTGTTCAATGGACAATCAATGCCGGCAGGTGGTGAAAACAAACCACCTGCACCTGCAACACTGGGATCAAACACTATCCCAACATATGTGCCAACAAAAATGAATATCAACATAACACTGTTGCCGGTTGTGAGTCGTCAGGCACAAAGTCAACGATTCAGCGTACGACAGTACGCCAATGGTGACTTGCTCAAAGGAGGCATGTGGTAATGGCAACATACAATGCAACCAGTCCATACGCAAATACTGGCTACAGTCAATTCTTTTTGGATACAATGGTCAACAGACCAATACCCAAGCAAAGTGATGATTTGTTGTTTGTTATCAATCAAACTTATCAATATCGTCCAGACCTATTGGCGTTTGACTTGTACCAAAATGGTGCACTATGGTGGGTATTTTATCAACGCAACCCAAACACATTGACCAAGCCACCATTGGATTTTGTAATGAATACCAATATCTATATTCCTAAATTGAGCACACTGAGATCAGTGCTGGGGTTTTAATCAATGGCAGATATTAACAGTTTAGAAGCAGAACGACAGCAACTGTTGAGTCGGCGAGCAGCATTAGCACAACAGTCGCAAGCCGGAAATGCAACAGCAACCCAGGAAATTCAGCAACTTAATATACGGTTAGCAGCAGTAGTAACCGAAATTGAAGTGTTACTAAGCACCAGTAGCACGTCAACTGCTCAGTCAGAAGTTACTAGCAGTCTGGCCGGCACGTCTCAAGCGCCTTCGTTGCCGCTTGCCAATGTCAACGAACGGCTCAACACTCAACAAGCGGCTGCGTTGGCAGGCGAAACAGAAACCGGAATCAACCCTCCTGTAAAAAAATTAACAGACACACAAAGTGTATCTCCTGATGCCAACAGCGTGATGAAGGAATACATTTCTGCCAACAAAGAAGAATTAAACAATTCTGCTGGCGAGTACACAGTCAATTCTGGCAATCAGCAAAGTGAATACATCAGGCCAGGCGAGGCCGCAGGGCCAGCAGGAGCAGGCGCAACAGGCGAGGACGGAGCAACAGCAGCCAACACAACAAGAATTATCAATTCGTTCAGCAAAAAACCATTTGCACCACAGCCAAACGTGCTGGACCAATATGCCAGTTACACATACAACATTGGTTGGTATTTGTTAAAGCCCGATGCATATGCAGAAATGCAAAAAAGTCACAAGCCCGTATTAAGCAACTACAGTTTGCTGATACAAAGCGGTGGTTCAGCTGCTGATTTTGGCGACATAAAAAACAACATTGTGGGTCGTAGTCCGTTTTTTAAAAATGACTTTTATCTTGACAATTTAAAAATACAAAGTGTAATCACCGGAAAAGGCAGCAACAAAGCACATAATTCAGCTTCTCTAGAATTCACTGTGACAGAACCTGCCAACATAACATTGATCGACAGTTTGTTGAAAGCAGTCACTGACCAATACAAAGACCAGGACCCGACAAATAGAATTCCCTATCGTGCAGCAGCTTATGCATTGGTTATTAGATTTTATGGCTACAACAACGAAGGAAAACTTGTGCAAGCCGGAAACAACGGTGTGGTAGTTGAAAAAATTATACCTTTTGGCCTTAACAATATCACTTTTACAGTTGCCAACAAGTTGGTTGAATACACAGTCAAGGGAATTCCAATTTCTTATCTAGTGGGGTTTGGCTCCAACTTGGGTGTAGTGAAATCATCAGTTAAAATATCTGGTGCAACAGTAAAAGACTTATTAACCAATGGTGTAGTGCTGTCAGAAGTATCGCCCAGCGACGGTAGAAAAACTTCCAGATTAAATGCATCAACAGACCCTCGATCTACAACTTACAAAGCTCCTATAGCAGACGATCAACTGCTGGACTCTGACGATCCTTATATAGGAGGAGCATGATATGGTAACTAATGCACGACCATTAAATGGAACAGGCAACGCAGCCCAGGCCAACGCCAATATACAAAGCACTACACCTCCCAAAGCAAATGCTGCGCCCAGTGTAAGTAAAAACGTTGCAATTGGACTTGTTTCTGCACTAAACAATCAAGAAGCTGAGATGGTCAAAGCTGGCCCATTCAAAATAGCCAACATTTACAGCATAGAGTTTGCTCCTGCCATTCTTGGCGACTCACGTGTTGCCAAAGGCGGCACACCCAGCAAATCCAAGACACCAATGCAACGGTCTAAAAATCCATCTGACAAAGTTAATCCCAAAAGCAATTCAGTTGCTTATGATGTTAGAATATTTGAAATTGTTGCCGGCACGCCGATTGTGGCAGTATTAGACGAAATATTAAAAAACAGCAGTTACATTACTGACCAAGCAAATGTAATAATTGACGAAATCACACAAGAAACAAAGCCACAAAATCCATTGGGCGATCTGGCATGGTATAAAATCTCAGTTCAATCTATACCAATTGCGTTTGATTCTGGGCGTAACGATTTTGCCTACAATATTAAATATGTCATCAGTGCTTACGGCATCAATGATATGAATAGTGAATTTTATCCAGAAGCAAGATTGCGCGGACGTCATAAAAGTTACAAATATTGGTTCACAGGCCAGAACGCACAAGTAATACGATTTGAACAAGCATTCAACAGTTTGTTCAACGTGACATTTACAACTCCCAGCACTTTGGGTCTATTCCGAGCAAAAACAAATCACAGGGAAAGTCCTGCTTATGTGTATCAAGCAGCAGTTGCTGCCAGCAGCAGCCAAGGTGCTGAAGGCAAGACCAACTCAATTGGCGCATCGGCCGCTGATTACTTGTATAGTCCATCTGACATCAGCATTACTCGCTTAGGAATAATTGGAGATCCTGCGTGGTTGCAGCAAGGCGAAGCTGCTGTCGGGATAGACTCTTTGAATTTCAATTTTAATCCTTTTGAACCCGACGGGTCAATAAATTTTGACGCACAAGAAATTATTTTTGATTTGCAATGGAATCCCGGAGTTGATTATGATGTGAATGGCACCGGACTTGCAAATCCCAATGTTGGACAAGATCCGCAAGCAATTTACACCTACAAAGCCACTTCTGTAACTAGCACATTTAGCAATGGCAAGTTTGAACAAGAATTGTTAGGTTCAATAGTACAATTGCCGCTTCTGGAAATAAAAGCAGTGGGCACTGGATCACCGCCCACTGAGTCAACAGCTGAAACAGCCAGGTTAGCCAACGCCGGGAATAGACCAGCGGCGCAAACACCAACACAAATTAGAGATGCCAGCGTTTTAAAAATCAATCAAGACGCCACATCGGCATTTAACAATTCAAGTGAATTTGCAGGAATGGCTGAACAAACTGGCCCATCGGTTAACAACAGCGGAACTTCTATTCTGCCGTTTACTCCCAGTGAGCCCGACGTCAACACAGCGTTCAACGCAGATGATCCGGAAGCACAAGTGTTTGCACCGTCGTTTGCACCACCTCCTAGACTGCGCCCTTCCGCTGCCTCAGACGTTAATTCGGCAGTTAACGCAGATGATCCAGAAGCACAAATTTTCAATAACCAGCTAATGTCTAAAGACGATTAAGGATAAACAATGGCAGATAATATACAACGAAGTAAAGGCGTAGCATCCAACTACAAGTTTGATCGCGGCGGCATGTCTGCAATATTTGGTCCATTTGTTGGCGTAGTAAAAAACAATGTTGATCCCACCAGGCAAGGCCGGTTAGAAGTGTTTATTGAACAACTAGCCGGCAACAATCCGGACGATACAACAGTGTGGCGTACTGTCAGTTATTGTTCTCCATTTTACGGATCTACTCCTCCTCAACCAGGAAAAAAAGGAACAACTGATTCTGTGGGCGGATACTTGGACGGAAACCCACAAAGCTATGGCATGTGGATGACACCGCCGGACCTCGGAGTTAGTGTATTGTGTTTCTTTGCTGGAGGTGATCCAAACTTAGGCTATTACATGGGTTGTATTCCCGAACAAGGAATGACGCATATGATTCCTGCCATTGGGGCGAGTACAAAATTTAATTTACAAAATAGCGATCAAAAAAGCTATTACAACGGTGCAAAGGTACTACCAGTTACCGAAATCAATCCAAACAACAAGCAGATTAACGACAATCCACAATACTTTGACCAGCCAAAACCTGTGCACAGTTTCTTGGCAGCTGAGATGTTTCAGCAAGGTACACTAACAGATCCGCAACGCGGCCCAATCAGTTCAACTAGTCAGCGAGAAAGTCCCAGTGCAGTGTTTGGGATCAGCACACCCGGACGCCCAGTGTACAACGGTGGACTGTCTGAATCTGACATTCAAAAACGTATTAACGACAACTCCATCAGTTCAAATGATGTAAATGTAATTGGACGCCGCGGTGGACACAGCATTGTGCTGGACGATGGAAATATTGATGGCAAAGACAATCTTGTGCGTGTTCGTACCAGCGGTGGCCATCAAATCACAATGAGCGACGATGGCAACTTTTTGTACATTATTCATGCCAACGGTCAGGCCTGGTTGGAGTTGGGACAAGAAGGCACGCTAGATGTATACGCCACAAACTCAGTCAACGTTCGCACACAAGGAACAATCAATCTTCATGCAGATGAAGACATCAACATGTTTGCTGGTAAATCGATCAATATGAAGAGTGCAGGCAATACAACAATAGAATCTGACAAAAAAATAACATTGTACAGTACCGACGAAACTGTGTTGTACAGCAAAGCTCGTATTGCTGTTCGTGCCGACGGCAGCTTGGCGTTGTACAGCAACAAAGGATCATGGGATGCCGGTTGCGAAATGGTACTTCGTGCAGGAGGTATTGATCTCAACTTCGGCGCTGCTGAAAATGTCAATCCGCCTAAGAAATTACCAAAACGAGTAATGCCTAGCACAGAATTTAATCAAGCAACCGGTTGGCAAGTTTCTCCCACTGGATTAGAAAGTATTGTTACAAGAGCACCAACACACGAACCTTGGCCGTTCCATAACCAAGGTGTCGGTGTAGAAATATCAATGGAGCCTGGTCAACCGTCTACTCCACCAAACACTCCTCCGCTGCCACCAGGATTTAAAGGAACAGTGACATAATATGGCCAAGTTTAGTTTTAATCTTCCCAATGGAAAGTTATTCACACTAGAAGCTCCTGCTGGCACTACAGCAGTCGAAGCCGAAAGAGTTTACCTTGAGCAATTGGCAGCAGGTGCGTTTATTGGACTGTCGTCGGGCGACAGTTTACAATCAGTAGAAACAACTGTGACTGAATTTGCAAAGTCACGGTTGACAAGAGGAACAGCAGGCGTTCCGGATATTCCGTTGTTGGCAATTTATACCGACGGCTTTGTCAGCGGCTCTTCTGTTGCAAACGCTACTCCTACCGGAACTGTTACTATAATTTCATCGTTGCCAACACTTGCGGATGTTCCGATCAACAACGGTATTACTGTGTCTGAGTATGTCGAAACATCGGTGGTAACAACTCCGATTGGTCCATTGTCTGCAACACAAGTACAAGCAGTAATGGCAGCAGTTGCTGCAAGTGTTTGCCAACCCGCCGATTTGGCTACTCCTGCTTTGGGAGTTGGCAAATACGGGTTTGACATAGACCAGCTTGAAGGATCCGGCCATATAAAATGTGGCACAGCTTCGAGGTATGCACCAACAGCAAACAACGCTGTTGATTTATTAAAAAGTCCATCAGTGTGGACCGGTAAAGACGGGGTAATCAAACTTGATGATTTGCTCACTAACTCCAAACTACAAGATAAAATTCAGCTTGGAATTATAAAAGACAGCTACACTAAACTAGTTCAGACCGGAGAAATTGTAACACCTGGAACTGATGCTGTTGCGCCCAGCGGACAAATATATAATGCTACAACAGGTGAATTGTCTTCTGTGCAAACAGCAATCAGCAGCCTTTCAACTGCTAGTTTGTCAGGACTGACAAACTCACTAGACCGAGGAATAGCTGCTCTTGGGGGATTACTAGCAATTTCTAGCAAGTTCGGCGTTGACAATGCATTAGTGTGGGCAAAAGGTCAGATACCAACTATTAATTCTGCTTCAATAAAAAGTCAAATGGATTCTTTAGCCAAGCAAGGACAATTTGCTGTTAATTTTAGTGATTTTAAATTGCCAGCTGCGGTTGCAGGCGTTATACCAGCTGCTGGGTTCAGCAAAACAATTGATAGAACAACTGTAAATGCAGCATTTACTAAACTTGTCGGCAGTACTAAAATTTCAACTCCTACGTTCAGTCCGCAAGCAGTTGACACATCAGCATTGCAAGCTGCTGGGCAAAAGGCCAAGAGTTTACTGAATGGAAGTATACCCAGCGAGCTGGGCGGATTGTCGGGACTGTCAGGTGCATTGCAAGCTGCTGGGCAAAAGGCCAAGAGTTTACTGAATGGAAGTATACCCAGCGAGCTGGGCGGATTGTCGGGACTGTCAGGTGCATTGAACGCTGGCGCTAACTCATTGGGCGATCCCAATGCGCCACCGTACACAGGCAACGATCCAATTGTTAGAGCAAGATTAGGATTGCCTCCGGTGGCTGTAACTTAAAATACAAGTAAATACAACTATGACAACATTCAGAGGTTTTAACACAATAGGGCAAACAAAGAAATTTACCTTGGTAGATTTTGAGTTGGTCAAGCGTGATCTATTAAATGCACTTAATATAACACAAGGGCAACTGGTTGGACGCCCGGGTTATGGAACCATGATATGGAGTTACATATTTGAAAATCAAACTCAAGATACTGAACGTGCTATACTGGCCGAAATACAAAGAATAGCCAGTTTAGATCCACGGATTTATTTGCAATCCGCCAACATGTATCCGCAACTGCATGGTATATTGATTGAAATTGAACTGATGATGGTGCCGGGACAAACAAGTGAATTTTTAAGCGTCTACTTTGACCAACAAACTGCCACAGCAAACTACTCATAAACATAAACTGGGTGGTTTATTTTCGCCATAAATAATTCACAAGATGGATTATTATGGCAAAAACTACTAGACAAACCGCAGTATTTGGAGTTGAAGATTGGAAACGAATCTATCAAACTTACCGCGAAGCTGACTTCCAAAGTTATGACTTCGAAACTCTGCGCAAGAGTTTTGTTGATTATGTACGATTGTACTATCCAGAAACATTCAATGACTACATTGAATCATCGGAATTTATTGCCATACTAGATGTAATGGCATTTATGGGCCAGTCGTTGGCTTTCCGCACAGACCTAAACACTCGTGAAAATTATTTAGACACTGCTGAACGTCGAGACAGTGTTGTCAAACTTGCCAACTTGGTAAGTTACACCCCCAAACGCAACACTGAAGCAAACGGATATCTCAAAGTATTTTCAATACAAACAACAGAAAATGTAATTGACTACAACGGCATCAACTTGGCCAACATCACTGTCAATTGGGCCGATCCCACAAACTTTGACTGGCAAGAACAATTCAATGCCATTATAAATTCTGCGTTGATAAACACACAACGTGTGGGTCGTCCAGGTAACAGGACAACACTCCAAGGTATTCGCACAGATGAATACACAGTCAACTTGGTTCCGGGATTCCTTCCTGTGATTCCATTCAGTGCAGTTATTGATGGCGTAAACATGCCGTTCGAAGCTGTAAGTGCCACTGCCACCGGATTGCCTGCTGGTGTAGAATATGTTTACGAACCAAGTCCACAGCCAAATGGACAGTTTGGCATGCTGTTCCGCAACGACCAATTGGGTTTTGCGTCTGCTGATACTGGATTCTTCTTTTACTTTAAACAAGGCGTACTGCAAAATCAAGATTTTAATTTAGCCGAACGCATTGCCAACCGTGCAGTCAACGTCAACATTGAAGGTGTCAACAATACAGATCGTTGGTTGTATCAATTAGACAATGTTGGAAATATTGCCCGCGAATGGGATTATGTTGAAAGCGTTTATACAGCCGCGGCAGAGCAACAAGAATCGTTGCGTCCTATATATTCAGTTGCCAGTAGAGCAAATGATCAAATCACATTGAATTTTGGCGACGGTGTATTTTCTGAAATCCCTGTGGGATTTTTCCGGTCCTATGTGCGAGCATCAAATGGGTTGCAGTATATTATCAATCCAGAAGAAATGCAAAATGTAATTCTAAGTATCAGCTATGTTAGCCGTACCGGCCAGTTAGAAACACTGACAGTTACGTGTGGCATAACAGAGCCGGTGAGCAATGCACTTGCTCGTGAAACCATTGATGAAATCAAGCAACGTGCCCCTGCCCGATACTATACACAGAACCGTATGGTCAACGGAGAAGATTACAATAACTTTCCGTTTACTGCTTACAATTCAATTATCAAATCCAAAGCACTCAACCGTGCATCAATAGGCACCAGTCGTTACCTTGACCTGGTTGACAACACAGGCAAATACAGTTCCACCAATACATTTGGTAGCGATGGCGCGCTGTATGAATCAAACGAGTTGCCAACATTTTTGTTCAGTTGGTTGACAACCAATGATATAAGTGATGCACTTTCTAATCGAGTTGAGCCGTTGATAGCAACAGACGCTGCTGTACAATTTTATTATGCAAATTTTCCAAGACCGTTATTGACATCACTGTCAGTTAGCTGGAATCAAAGTACAACATTGGCCAATGAAACAACTGGTTATTTTAAAAACGCTGCTGGACTTCCTGTGTCAGTGGGCACGTATTCCAGCGGCAACATGCAATATGTCCAGCTCGGAAGTTTGATTAAATTTAAATCTCCAACTGGCTATTATTTTGACGCCAACAATAGATTAGTGCTGGGAACTCCCACAAGGGCAGACGAAAAATTAACCATATGGGCTTCTGCTACCGCGGTATATCTTGATGGAACCAATCAAGGCATTGGCAACTTTACCAGCGGTCTTGGTCCTGTAGTTCTCAACAACTATGTTCCTACAAATGCACAATGTGTCGAAGTTATTCCGTTATTTGTAACTGATCTAGGAACAACTGTCAAACAAACTGCACTGACACAAATTGAACTGTACCGCAATTTTGGTCTAGGCTACAACAACTTAACCAACACTTGGTATGTAATTACTGCATCTAATCTTGCAGCAAACGCTACTTGGAGTCAAGACTATGCACAAGACACTTCTGGCGCAAATCTTGATGCCAGTTGGGTTGTACAGTTTGCAACAGACGGTGAATCATATACAGTAACAACACGAGCACTGAACTATTACTTTGGCAGCGTTCTTGAAACACGCTTTTTCTTCTACGGCGACGAGCAAGTGTACGACAGTCGCACAGGAACAGTTATTCGTGACTTTGTGAGAGTGTTGAAAACAAACAGTCGCCCTGACTCAAACCTGCCGCTTGATAGTGACATCACAATGCGTATTATTGCACAACCAGTGCAACCAGATGGTTATGTTGATGATTACCAGGTGTTGGTGTCTTGGCAAGACAAAGATGCCGATGGAGTGCCAGATAATCCAGATTTCTTTAACGAAATTGTTGCTCCGGATGTGGCCGCAACTACCAAATTGGTATTTTTTCAGAAGATTATAGACTTTGATAGTCTTGAACGTTTTGTATTGGTTGCGCCAGGCACTGTCAATGGCCAGTACGCAACATTCAATGACATCACATTAGAAAAAGCTCAATACATTGTTGGACAAGTGTTTTATGCTTATACAGACAAACTATTTTATATTTTAAGTTTGACTACCTTCGGTACAACAGTATTAGTAACAACAACAGAATATCAAACCCGCGTTGGCCGCCAAGATTTATACTACCAGTATCGTCACAATAGTGCATTGACCAATCGCATTGACCCAGGCTCAACAAACATCATTGATTTGTATGTTGTAACGCAGGCCTATTACACTGCTTATAGAAATTATATTCAAGACTCTACCAACACAGTAGTAGAGCCAACACCCCCAACAATTGATGCGCTAAGTACAGAGTATGCAGGATTACAAGATTATAAAATGATTTCTGACAACATGATTGTTAATCCTGTAAATTTTAAACCGTTGTTTGGTGCCAAGGCTGCTGAACAATTACGAGCAACTATAAAAGTTATTCGTGCCAGCAATTCAACTGCATCTATTAGTGAAATTAAGAGCACTGTAGTGGCCAACTTAGATGCGTATTTTGCAATTGAAAATTGGGATTTTGGTGATGTATTTTACTTCTCAGAACTGTCAGCGTACTTGCACCAACAGATGGGCGACATTGTGAGTTCTGTTGTGCTGGTACCGCTAAATCCACAAAAGAGTTTTGGTGATCTATATGAAATTAGATCAGCTCCCAACGAGATATTTGTCAACGCTGCCACAGTGGTTGACATTCAAGTTATTGAAGCATTAACAAGTACCAACCTTAGAACTGCCCCAGGCAGCGGAGTAATTTAATGGCAAAAGTGAGAACGGTAGATTTCTTACCTGAAATATTTCAAACATCTACAAACAAACAGTTTTTAGCTGCTACCTTAGATCAACTGGTTCAGGAACCCCAGTTTAAAAAGACACAAGGGTTTGTTGGCCGCCGCGTTGGACCAGGAGTCAATGCCGACAGTCGATATGTAGTGGAACCCACAACTGCTCGTACCAACTATCAGTTAGAACCCGGTGTTGTTATGTTAAAGACCGATAGTGACACTGTTGAAGATGCCATTACATATCCTGGCATCAATGATGCGCTGGCAACTCAAGGTGCGTTCACCAACAACAGCAGTCGCCTTTACACCAGTGAATACTATACATGGAATCCACAAGTCAACTTTGACAAGTTTGTAAACTTTAGTCAATATTATTGGTTACCTGCAGGCCCGTTGTCTGTCAATGTTGGCGCCACTGCTGTTCCGCTAACCGCCAATTATACCGTCACAAGAGAAAATGGCGTATATACTTTCTCTAATTATACCACGAACAATCCTGCAATCACTCTTGTTCGTGGCGGCAATTATACATTTAATGTAGCACAGAATAAAAAAGAATCAGTAAATTTCCGTGTCACATCAACTGGCATATCTGCATATGTAATTGATTATGCACCAAACCCAGCACTAACATTAGTACGCGGCAACACTTATATTTTTAATTTAAATCTTGATGTAGCATCACCTTTTTGGATCAAGACAGCGCCAAGTCAAGGCACAGGTAATCAATACAACACAGGCGTAACTCGCAATGGTTCACAAACTGGAAATATTACATTTACTGTGCCGCAGGATGCACCAGATAATTTATACTACGCCAGCGAATCACAATTCAATATGCAAGGAACATTTGCAATTGTAGACGGAACGCCTGGCAATGGCCCTGGTTTCTGGATTCAAGCAGAGCCAGGCACCGCCGGAACATTACCGTGGTCGCCAAACATCAGCAGCAGAGATGTACTGGGGGTAACCAACAACGGCGAAGATCTTGGATCAGTCACATTTAATGTTCCGCAATCAACTGCACAAAGTTTTTATTATTCGCTGCCCAGCATTGGCTCAGTTGATTTAATAACTAATTTAAAATTTGAACAAATAAACAATCAATTCTTGACAGAATTCTTTACACAAAATCCAAGTGGTATTGATGGTATAACTAACTTAGATGGCCGAACTGTTGCATTTGTTAGCAATGCTAGTGCTGACCAAGGCGGATGGGATCTGGCCACACAATTTGATCCGTTAATCAACACCGGCGGCGCAGGTGGTGTTGGATCTTTTGACAGTATTCCGTTCGCACAAGCAACACCGTTAACTCAATCACAACGTTATAGTGTATGGAAAATTGAATATGTTACTACCACAGGTGGCCAGCAATACATCAAATTGAACAATGTATTACTTGTTGATAATTTGGACAAATTTAACATAGCATTTGGAACTGAGTATTCAAACACTGATTGGTATAAAAATGCCAATGGTGTGTTTGAACAGATTCCTTTGTTGACAGCAATCAAAGATGTGTTGTATTACCAAGACGGAACTGACCCAGAGATTTTTGGACAGTTACGTATTATTGACCAAGACCAAGCTGACACAATCTTTATTGACGATGTTATTGGGCAACCAACATATACCAGTCCAACGGGGGTAATTTTTACTAACGGGTTGAAAATACAATTCCGTGGCACAACATTTCCTGCCAGTTACGAAAATCAGCAATACTACGTTGACGGTGTAGGAACTGCAATTAAATTATTGCCAGTTGCTGATTTCATCACTCCCGAAACATATACACAAAGTGCCAGTGTTCCTTACGATAGTACTGGCTACGACATTGGCAATTTTGATGCCACAGACAATGCTCCGGAAATTCCGGACTACATAACAATCAATCGTGCCAGTGCTGATTTAAATGCATGGACACGGTCTAACCGTTGGTTCCATATTGAAGTTATCAATGCCAGTGCTGCGTACAACAATACTGTAGCAGTATTGAACAATGAATTTAGAGGCAAGCGTCCGATTTTAGAGTTCAACACCGGAACAAAATTATTTGGATTTGGAACACAAGGTAAACAACCAGTTAACATTGTTGATTTTAATTCAACCGATGCATTCAGTGATATCAACGGCTCAATCGGTTATAGCACCGACGGTTATACACTTATCACTGGTAGCCGCATTATTTTTGCCAATGACTTGGATTTACAAGTTCGTAATAAAATATACAATGTAGAATTCATTGAACCTGACACAGTTAATCCATTGATTAACCAGCCTATTATAAATTTAACGCCGGCATTTGATTCTGCAGTGCTAATTGATCAAACTGTAGTTGCATTAAATGGGCTAAAACAACAAGGCCTAAGTTATTACTTTGATGGTGTTGATTGGATATTGGCACAAGAAAAAACTTCTGCCAACCAAGCACCTTTGTTCGATGTGTTTGATTCTGCTGGTGTAAGTTTTAGCAACCAAACAACATACCCTAGTTCTACTTTTGTTGGCAGTAAACTATTCAGCTATGCAACAGGCACAGGAACAGCAGACCCTGTGTTGGCATTTCCGATTCGTTATTTGAGTCTTGCCAACATTGGCGATATTGTGTTTGATAACAACTTATACGTTGATACATTTAACTATGTAACTGGTACATCTGGTGTTGTTGGCAATGTCAGTGCTGGTTTTGTATACCAGTATGCAGACCGTGTTTTGTATTCGCGCAACATTGGTTGGGAAGTTGCAGTTGCACCAAGTCAAATTCGTCAGCAGTTCCAATTCACATATGACGGCCGGTCTTTACAATTGGACATTGTTGTTTCTGAAAACACAGTAGTTCCTCCAATTTTATTGTATGTGGCAAATGAATTTGTATTGCCAGGCGATTACACAGTTACAAGAAATGCTGCCACAACTGTAATTACGCTTGATAAAATTTATCTTCCCGGCTCAGTAATTGAAGTGCAAGCACTGAGCAATCAAGTCAGCAAAACAGGATTCTACAAAGTTCCTGTTAACTTAGAAAATAATCCGTTCAACGCAAATAGTAGTTCGTTTACACTTGGCACAGTACGAACACATTACGAAAGTATTGCAGAAAATCTAATAGATTTTTCAGGTAAAATAAACGGTTCCAACAATACTCGTGACTTGGGTAATATCAGCCAATATGGCACAACAATATTACAACAAAGTTCTCCAGCAACGCTGGCTGGCTTTTTTATGAGAGAACCTGAGTATAATATATTTAAATCATTAGAGTTTAACGATAGAGAATATAATAAATTTAAAAATAGAATGTTAGAAAATTCTATTCTAAGTGAATGGGGCACATACACAACAAGCCAGATTCTTGATTCTATTATTACAGATATGAGTCTGGGCAAATCAACTGTAAACAGTTTCTTCTACAGCGACATGATTCCAAGCGGAAGTGTTTATACAGAAGTAAATCACACTGTTACTCCAATCACCACAGGTGTGTTTGATACTGTTCAAACATATACGTTTACATCTGCTAACTTTTTAGGTGTGTTGGTTTATCTAAATGGTAACTTGCTGACATTAAACTACAATTACACAGTGGCCACAGATGGACCACGTATCAATGTTTCTGCAACACTAGCGGTTGGAGACATAGTTACAATTCGCGAGTACACCACCACCACCGGAAGTTTTGTTCCCAATACACCTACCAAGCTGGGATTGTACGGAGCTTACAAGCCTGAAATGTTTTTGGATACAAACTATGTTAATCCTACAAACGTAATTCGTGGACACGACGGCAGTATCACTGCTGCATTTGGTGACCTGCGCGACGATGTGTTGTTGGAATTTGAACGTAGAGTGTTTAACAACTTAAAAACTCAAAACAATCCAGTGCCACTTGTTGCAGATAATGTAATACCCGGATACTTCAGAACAACAGATTACACTGCTGCTGAAATTACAAATATACTCAGTGAAAGTTTCTTAACCTGGATTGGCCAAAACAAGATTGACTTTAAAACTCAACAATATATCAGTAGTAACGAGTTCACATACAACTACGACCAAGCAGGCGACAAACAAAAAAATGAGCCATTGCTCGGAGCATGGCGAGGAATTTACAGAGACTTTTATGATACATTGAGTCCATCTACTACACCGTGGGAAATGCTTGGGTTCAGTCAACAGCCTACATGGTGGGCCAACCGGTATGGCCCTGTTCCTTACACAAGTGATAACTTGATATTGTGGGATGACATTCAAGCTGGGTATGTGGCTGACCCACTGGCACCTTATGTGATTGAAAAATACAAGCGTCCAAACTTGTCAACATATTTTATTCCTTCTGGCTCTGAAGGTGCATTGCTGTCACCACTGCAAAGCGTAGTTGGATCATACAATCCCAATGCTTTCCGTAAGAGCTGGATAGTAGGCGATGGCGGCCCCGCTGAAGCTGCATGGTGGACAAGCAGTAGCTATCCATTTGCAGTTATGCGGTTATTGGCACTGACACGTCCTGCAGAATTCTTCAGCTTGTTTGCTGACCGCGACCTTTACAAATACGACACCGACCTTGGCCAATATCTATACAACGGACGTTATAGATTGGATGCCAATGGTGTTCAAGTTTATGGCGGCAATGTTTCGACCAATGGGACAGTGACTCCTGTTAGCAAAGCAAGTTATATCAACTGGATAGTTGATTACAATCAACAGTTGGGTATCAATTCAACTGACGCGTTAGAAGATGCGTTGGCAAGTCTTGATGTGCGCCTATGCTGGAGAACAGCCAGTTTTACAGACAAGCAATATCTCAAAGTATATACCGAGCGTTCTAGCCCTGACAGTCAAAATTCTAGTTTGTTATTGCCAGACGAAAGTTACAACTTGATGTTGTACAAGAACGTGCCGTTTAGTTCAATTGCGTACAGCGCTGTTATTGTGCAAGCAGTTGAAAACGGATATGCTGTGCTTGGATACAGCACCACTGACGCATATTTTAATATATTGGCCAGCCGTGCCAATGGTCAATTGCAAACAGTTTCAGCAGGTGGCAGTGTGGTTCGTGTACCAAAACAGTACTCAACAGATGTTGTGCAAGTGCCGTACGGATTTGTATTCACAAATCAATCGTCATTGGTTGACTTTTTGTTAAGTTACGGGCAATACTTGACCACTCAAGGATTGATTTTCGGCGAAGACAGAGAAAATGGATATCCGCTCGACTGGCAACAAATGGCAAGAGAATTTTTATACTGGGCCAACCAAGGATGGGGACTTAATAGTTTAATCAATTTAAACCCTGCAGCAAATCAATTGATTGCTGAAAAACCAGGTGCAGTAATTGACAATGTCATGATGCAAAACATTGAAAATATAATGTTGGATCAAAACCGCTTGCCGTTTGATGCTAGAAATTTAACTATTGAACGTTTAGAAAATAGATTTAGTGTTACCAGCACCAATGGCCAAGCAATTGCGTATGCCAACTTGCGTTACACAAGTTATGAAAATCTTGTAATTCTTGACAATGTCAGTATCTTTAACGATTTAATTTATAACCCAACAACTGCTGCGAGACAAAATCGTATCAATGTGGTGGCAATGACCACCACTGAGTGGGAAGGAACATTGAATGCCCAGGGCTTTATTCTTAATCAGGACAATGTTCAAAACTGGGTATCAAATCGCAAGTACGCCAAAGGCGAAATTGTAAACTTTAAAAACAATTACTGGTCAGCACAGACAATTGTGCAACCAAAGATAGAATTTGTTTACTCTGACTGGGTCAAGAGCGATTACACAAAAATACAAAAAGGCCTATTGCCCAACATTGCCAACAAAGCAGACCAACTGGCCAATAGTTACAATACACAAACAACCAACTTAGAGCGTGATACTGATTTATTAAGTTTTGGATTGATTGGATTCCAGCCACGGGACTATATGGTTGCGTTGAATCTTGACGACACAAGCCAAGTTAATCTATATCAACAATTCATTGGCACCAAAGGCACAACGCTTGCTGCTGAAATATTCACAGGTGCAAACCTTGGCAAGGAAGTTGCTGATTATCAGATCTACGAAAACTGGGCTATCCGCCGTGGCACATACGGAGCCAATGCAAACCGTAGCTATTTTGAATTGCAACTGAACGAAGCGTTGTTACAAAGTGATCCATCAACAATTCAAGTTGTTGATGTTGGTGAAACAAGTGTAGCAAATCAAACTGTATACTTGAATGATGTATGGAACCAAAGCTACAAATTAACATCAACCAATGTTCTTCCCACAACAACATCTACTATCACGGACACAGCTTTGCCCAGTGCAGGTTATGTAAACATTGATGATGTTGATATCACAGTATTTTCATTAGACGATCCAAGTTCTATTGCAGCAGAGCTCAACAACATTGGCGCAGGAACACGCATTTGGGTAGCCAAAACAAATAGTGTTGACTGGAATGTATACCGTGCAACACAAACACCTGGAAAAATTACTCGTGTCAGTGATAATCTAGACGGAACAAGTTTATTTGCATTCTCAGCAATACACAATTTAACGCGCGGCAATTTGTTGATTGTGCGTTTCTTCAACGAGTCAGTCAACGGAGTATTCCGTGTGCTAACAACACCAACACCGACTACATTGACAGTAGCGTATTCATTCCCCAACACCAATCAAACCACTGCAACCGGGTCTGGGTTAGCGTTTTATCTTGACACAATGCGTGTGTCGCAAGCAAGTGACATTGCTTCATTATCATACGCTGATGACATGATGCCTGGCGCACTGGCCTGGGTTGACAACAACGGCACTGGGTTATGGGAAGTGTTAGAGAAACAAGATGTCTTTGCTGACAACTATTCTTTAACACAGAATCTGCCTGTAGAAAATACTGGTTACGGTACAAGTGTTGCACAAACATATGACAATCTTGCTGCACTAGTAGGCGCACCTGCTTATTACAATGACTCGACCAGCACAGCAACAGGTGCAGTATATCCTTACCAGCGCGGCACTGCTGGGGAATACGTTGAAGATAGTTTGTTGTTCTTAACTGCACCCGGAACGTTGGGTTACGGAAACAATATTGATTTTGGTAATAAAACTTGGGCAGTGGCAGGAGCAAGTCTCAGCTTCGGCGGTGTTGGGTATGCATCAATTATCAACCGGTCTGCTTCGGGCGCGTTTACACAGCCTCAATTGTTGGTTGCACCGGACTATGCTGCTAGTGCAGGAAGTTTTGGCACATCAGTTGCAATAAGCAAAGACGAACGTATTGTTTATGTTGGAGCACCTGCCGAAAATGCAGTTTATGCATACGGGCGTGCTGACTCAGCACCGCAGTCAGTTACATACACATCAGATGGCACAACTCAGCAATATGCATTTTCAGACAATATTATTGTTGATTACACACAACCAGGTCAAATGGTAGTTGTTGTTAACAATACTGCACAAATAGAAGGTGTTGATTATACATTAAGTGCAAATGCAGTATTGTTTACTACTGCTCCGGAATCTAGATTAACAATTGTAATTGCACGTCGCGAAGCCACTCAGCTTGATCATCAAGTTTATTACAGCGTAACGCAAGATTCCACATCTGGGGCAGGTTCACAAGCAAAATTCACAGTTGACCGTACTCGCGGAACATATGCTGTGCAGTTGACTGCACCTGGCTTGGATTATTCCATAGGCGACACTGTTACAATCAATGCTGCCAGCATTGGTGGTGGAACATCACCCGCAAATGATTTGGTTGTCACAGTATCAACTGTGACCGTTGGCGGCATTGTTACATTTACTACTGCTGGGTCTGGCGTTGACAATACAAGTAACTTTGATTTAGCAGAGTATTTGTATACTGCAACCACCACCAACTCGTTTACATTGATAGTCAACGGCTTGGTACAGCGTCCGTACATTGATTATACATTTACCGGAACAACAGTTACATTTGAAGCTGGATCCAATCCAGCTGCTGGTGCTATAATCAATGCATTAGCCAAAACATATTTCAGATACATTGACAAAATTGCTGGTCCAGCAGGCAGCGCCAACTTTGGTTATAGTGTTGCTGCTTCAACCGACGGACGTCAAGTTGTAATTGGTGCTCCAACAACCATTGTTAGCACGTTGGAGTCAGGCAGCACATATGTTTACGATCGTAGTGTGTTGAGATACCAAATTGGTATAAACGAAACTGGCACAACAACTTTTGCATTGCCGTCAGGGTCTGCAGCGCCTGTTAGCGTATTGATCAACAATGTGTTCTTGACCAATGCTGCACAATACATCAACGGTGGATTCAACATAGTTGGCAGCGATGTTGTATTGACCAGTGCTGTTGTATTGACAGTCGGCGACATTGTTGAAATTGAAAGCAACATATTCAATCAAGTGCAGCAAATTGTAACTACATCCACATGGGATACTGTTAATCAAACAGCAGACAACACGCCAATTTATCAAGCACAATTTGGATGGGATGTAGATTTATGCTCAACAAACTGTAGCATTTATTCGGGTGCACCGCAAAATGCCAACGATGACACTGGCGCAGTACAGCGCAACGTTAATCAAGCTCGTGTGTACGGAATAATTTCATCACCTGTTGCAAATCCAAGTTTAACAGCAGGAGATACAATTCGCGTCAACAATTATCAAGTTGCTGTACCAGCAATTCCCAACAACAATGTAGCAGGATTAGTTACAGCAATTGCTGCGTTGAATGACGGAATTGGTATTCCAAACGTCACAGCCGCAGTCAGCGACGATGTGTACTTTACCGCCAACGGACTTGTAAAAACGTTTGACATTGGTGTAACATATTCAAAATACAACAGCTATACGCTAGTGGTATACGCCGACACTGTGTTGCAAACAATAAATGTCAATTACACTTACAACAACACTACTGGCATTGTTACATTTGGTAGCACACCGGCCAGCGGAACTATAATTCGTGTAGTGTCTGGCATATTGACTATCAGTGTTATAAACTCTGCTGCTGCATTGCCAGGAACAAAATTGAACGTATTGCCTGGGCTTACTGGCACAGCGTTTGTCAACATTGGCTTTGTGAACTATTCATATACACAAACTATCACAAGTCCAAATCCAAGCCAATTTGCTCGCTTTGGTGCTAGTCTGACTGTTGACTCAACTGCATCAACTTTGGTTGTTGGCGCGCCAAATGGCAACATGTATCAGCCAGTTACATTTGATGCCAATGCAACTTACTTTGATGACCGTAGCACAATATTCTCAACTACAATCGTACAAAGTGGCGTAGCGTACACATTTGATTATTTGCCAAGTGCAACAGACACAGTGACCGACCCTGGCAAGTTTGTGTTTGGCCAACAATTGTACAACAACAAAACCAACGAGCTGGACAACTACGGAACAGGACTCAGTTACGTAACAAGCAAACTGTTGGTTGGCGCTCCTGGTAACGATCTAGAAGACAGCCAATTTGCTAATTTTGGTCAAGTTGTTATATTTGACAACCCTGAACGCAAACAAGCATGGGCAGTGAAACATCAGCAAACACCCGTGGTAGATGTTGCTTTGCTGAATTCTGTTTACATGTATGATAAATTAGAATCACAAGTTACTAGTTATTTGGATTTCTTCAATCCATTGCAAGGCAAGATACTTGGTGTTGCCCGTGAAAACATTGATTACATTGGTGCAGTGGATCCTGCAAATTACAGCAATGGCCCGATTCATAATGTTGGCAATCCGTGGAGTGCTTTAAGAGTTGGTCAAATTTGGTGGGACACCAACTCAGTTCGTTTCATTGATCCAAATCAAGACGATATTGTTTACGCAAGCCGTCGATGGGGACAGACATTCCCGGGCAGCCGTATTGACGTTTATCAGTGGATCGAAAGTGATGTAACACCTTCTAACTATACAGGCCCAGGAACTCCATTGAGCTTCTTGAGTTTTACTACTCGTGCTGAATTAAATTCTGAAAATATTTTTGCTACTCGTTATTATTTCTGGGTAAGAAATATTTCTACAGTCAATACTGCAGCAGGCAAAAAACTCAGCACCACTGCAATTGCCAACTATATTGAATATCCACGTGCCAGTGGTATTGCATATCTTGCACCATTGGATGCAAGCACCGTTGCAATATACAATGTGCTTGATTTGGTAAGTGCTCAAGACACAATTTTGCATATCGAATACGATCGTTTGGTAAATGACGACAATGTACACCAAGAATACGAATTAATTGCTGCCGGGCGCAGCAACAGTTTCCTAAGCGATAGTTTATACTTAAAACTACAAGACAGTTTCTCTGGTATCAACCTGTTGGGCGCCAATGTGCCAGATGCTGAATTGAGTCCAGCAATGCGCTATGGTGTTGAATTCCGCCCACGTCAAAGCATGTTTGTTGATCGTTTCTTGGCATTGGAAAATTATCTTGGACGAGCCAACACAGTTGTGGCACAGTATCCTGTTAGCGAAACAAAGAACTTTACAATACTCAACAGCAGAGAGCCTGAGCCGTCGGCCAGCTCAGGTGCGTGGAACAAGCGTATTGCCAACCTAGATGAATTGAGTTATCAAAATTTAAGTATTGTGCCTTATGGATACAAATATTTGGTAGTGTCTGATTCAACCAATTCTGGGTTTTGGACAATATACGACGTTGTTGCAGGATCACTATTTGGATCAAGAAAGTTAACTTTGATTCGTGTGCAAAACTACGACACACGTCGTTACTGGAGTTACATTGACTGGTACTTGATTGGCTATAATAAAAATCTAAACCCTGTGGCCACAGTATCAAACTACGCCGGACTGTCTGCACTAACGTTAAACACTGCACCAGTGGGTGCCAGCGTTAAAGTAACCAACGCACTGGGAACAGGCAAATTTGAAATTTATCAACGTACCGATCTTGGATGGGATCGTGTAGGCTTAGAGGATGGCACAATTGAATTCAGCAAGTCATTATGGAATTATGCTGCTGGCAATTTTGGGTTTGACGTAGAAGTATTTGATGCACAATATTTTGATCAAGAGCCGGTGATTGAAACTCGCAAGATTATTCAAGCAATTAACGAACAGTTGTTTGTTGATGAATTGTTGATTGAACGTAACCGTGCGTTGACACTGGTGTTTGAATATATAATGAGCGAATTTGCAGCACCCGAATGGTTAATCAAAACCAGTTTGATTGATGTAGATCACAAGATCCGCAATTTGTTACCGTACCAGTTTTACAACCAAGACAATCAAGATTTTGTATTGAACTATATACAAGAAGTTAAACCTTACCACACACAAATTCGTGAGTTTAATTTGTCTTACAACGGCAACGATGCTTTCCCTGGGTCAGTAACCGACTTTGACATACCATCATACTGGGATTCAACATTAACTGTTCCGGAATTTATTAGCCCAGTATTGTTGCCATACACACAGTCAACGGCGGTCAGCAATACAAACTTTAATGCTGACACATTGTCCAACTCAACAGTGTGGGCACAAACGCCATGGGACGAATGGTACGCCAATCACACATTGAGTATTCAAAGCGTTGTTATTACAAGCGGCGGCACTGGTTACACAGTTGCGCCAACAATCACAGTGACTGGCAACAGTGTTGAACAAGCAGAAATGACTGCTATAATCAACGGCGCAGGCCAGGTCACCGGAGTTACAATTGACAATTATGGCAGCAGCTACACAACCACTGCTACAATAACATTTACTGGTGGCAACGGTACAGGCGCAGCTGCCGCAGTAACAATGGGCAATGAGTTGGTTCGCCAAGTCACTACCAGAATCAAGTACGACAGATACGAATACTCGTCTGATATTGTTGAATGGCAAGCTGACGCAAACTACGACAATGGCACACAAGTGCGTTATTTAAATCGTGTGTGGCAAGCTGATGCCGATGACAGCCCAGGAATTCAAAGTAGTACCTTTGATCCAGATCAGTGGACAATAGTTAGCCCTGCTTTGCTGAGCGGCGTTGATCGTACAATGGGATTTTATACTCCTACTGTCAACGAGCCCGGATTAAGTTTACCATTGCTGATTGACGGAGTTGAATACCCAGGCGTACAAATGTTCGGAGTAGGATATGACCAATACCCAGGCTTTGACTTGGCACCGTTTGACACAACACCTTTTGATAATTTAACATATGGTCCGGAAGGAAAACCCACTTACGATCAAACTATATTGGATGCTATTTACGAAAGCCCATATAACGATCCGTATTTGGGAACGCTGGCCACCAGCATCAACGCAGATGGCGGAGAATATATTGACACATATTCAAGTTATGCTCCAGAAGAACTAGTGCCCGGCAGCGAGTTTGACACGCTGGATATGCGCGTTTACACAACACCAGGTGCAGACTGGGCGCGTGATGGACATGGTTTCCGCATTGAACTACAAAAATACAAGGTAACAACACTTCAGGAAACATTTAGTTTTGCTGGATTAGAAACAACCCCTGCTACAATGTTTGTAGTAAATCAAACAACTGGGTTGGTGTTGTATCGTAACGTAGATTACACAGCCAATTGGGCAAATCAAACTATAACAATAACCAGCAATGATGTAAATGTAGGTCAAGTGATATCACTGTCGCTATATGAAATTGGTGGCGGAAACCAGTTACTCAAGCGTTCGTTCAACGGCGACGAAGTTGGAAACTTGTTGGTAGTTCCTGTTCAATTTTCGTTGATTGAAGAGTTTGTTATATTTGTCAATGGCAGTTTAACTATCAATTACACCTATGCCAGCAATGGCACCACAAGCACATTGTTGACATTTGGAGAAACTTATACTGCAGCTGATTATTTGATGATCGGGGCCATTGGATTAACAACTGTTGATAATGCTACAGTAGATTATAGCTGGGCACTTCCGGTTACTCAAAATATTACAGGTGTCACCAATCAATACAGTTACACAGTAAATTACAACATGGAGTATACCAACCCAGACAATGTCTACGTCAGCGTTGGTGGCCGTCGTGTTAGAACTGCTGCTGGCGCACAATACTTGGCCGACGGCACAAGTGAATATTTGTTACCGCAGCGGTTGGGATTTAGTCAAGCCTTGATTGCCGATAACGAAGTTCGTGTATACATGAACGATGTTCCGTTGATTCTTAATATTGATTACCTGGTAGAGCCGTATGATACAGAAACGCCTCGTTCTGTAATATTTGCTACAACACCATCAGATGGCGAAAAGATTTTAATTTGTGTAACAACCAATGCACAAGCAGTGATAAACGGAGACCAACTGTTGTTTAACCAGTACGGTGGCCTTGTGCCAGTCACTGGTGAAATTATTTCCGTAATAAGTTGGAATGACACTCGTCAGCAAGATTTGTTGACACAAGTGTATGTTGGTCCGGTGGGCGGCACACAAACGCTGACAGAACCATTTGATAGTTTGAACTTTGATGTTGGCATAGTGATCAACGAAGCTGGAACATTTGATTACAGTGCAACACAAGCAGTATCACTCAACAACTTATTCTTGGACCATACAAACACAGATCCAGATCGATTGTTTGTCACATTGAACGGTCGCTTGATATTCAACAATGTTGATTACACAATTGTCAACAACGAAATTGTACTAGCAGGTGGATACACATTGTCGGCTACGGATACTGTGATGATTACCGAGTTTACTTTAAGTATTGCTCCGGCAGCAATGGCATTCCGCATATTCCAAGACATGCGCAAAGTCCAAGCAACTTATCGAATTACTTCAGCAACCACAACATACTTGACTCAGGCATTGAGTGCCACTGACGATACAATTCATGTTTACAACGCTGCTGCACTTAATCAACCAAATTTAACTAGCAATATTTGGGGACTGTTGACTATAGATGGCGAACGAATTATGTACCGTACTCGTGACACCAATGCCAATACTGTAAGTGGATTACGTCGCGGCACAGCAGGAACAGGCGCAGCCAGCCATGCCATAAACACAGACGTTTACAACATCAGTCGTGGTAATCTATTAGAATCACAATATCAAAACTATATTGTGTCCACCGTACCTTATCCATTGGTGTCGGGTATAAATCTTGGCAATGGTGTAACAACATCATTTGTTGCTTCGCTGATAGATGTGTCAGGTGCTGATAGTACTGTTGATATTGAAGCAATCGAAGTGTATGTAGGCGGCACGTTGCAAACAGCCGGATACACAGTTACTAACGAAAATCCGGTAACTGTGTTGTTTGACACTGCGCCAGCAGACGGGGCCGAGATTACTATCTTGGTTCAACGTGGTGTCACATGGTATGCACCCGGTGCCGGAACACCAAGCAACGGAGTTGCATTGCAAGATACTGACACAGATGCCGCAAGGTTTTTACGGGGCGAATAATCAAGGTAAATAAAGTATGAATCAAAATACAACACCGCAACAGCCAGCAGTACCGGCCAAAAAACCCCAGGAAACTGGGACTATTTCTGTTGAAGGACATATTCGTATTTTTGACCCAAAAACCAAGGAAGTTATAGTGGAGAAGCGAGCATGATATTTCAGCCAGGCCTAGCCAAAATTGAAGGATTTGTTAAAATCCATGTCCCTGCTACCGGCGAAGTATTAGTGGACAAAAAGAACGCAATCCATTACGAAAATATATCGTATGCAATGGCTCAAACACTCAGCAACAGAACATCTGCTCAAGGTGGCGGCCAGATATATTCAATGGCGTTTGGCAACGGTGGATCAAGTGTAGATCCCACAGGTATTATTACATATTTGCCGCCAAACACAGTTGGTCAAAATGCTAATTTATACAACGAAACATATTCCAAAGTAGTAGATGATAATTCTTCTGCCAACACTGATACTGCCAATAACAAAATGCAAGTATTACATACATCTGGCAAGGTATACACGGATATTTTAGTAACATGTTTGTTGGACTACGGCGAGCCGAATGGACAACAAGCGTTTGATAACAGCACAAATTTCAATGGTGAATATGTGTTTGACGAGCTAGGGCTCAAAACATGGAACGGCAGTGCAACAGACCTGCGCTTGATTACCCATGTAATCTTTCACCCAGTGCAAAAGAGTTTGAACAGACAGATACAGATTGATTACACAATTCGTATCCAAACTTTAACGAACCTTAGTGCAGCATAAATAAAATTAACGGAGTAAGCTACAAATGGCATATACAATTAACTTAACAGACGGTACAATCTTTGCTACAGTTGCAGATGGTACAATCAACACTTCCAGTTCAATGATACTGGTTGGTAAAAACTACGCTGGGTACGGTGAATTCTTAAACGAAAACTGTATCCACCTGTTGGAAAATTCGTCCAACCCCACAGCGCCAGGAGCACCATTAACTGGTCAACTTTGGTGGGACAGTAGTCTTGGTTTGATGAAAGCCTACAACGGCGCGCAGTGGAAAACGATTTCGTCTACTACTGCCCAAGCAACTGCTCCTACAAACAACGTAACAGGCGATTTGTGGTTTGACACAGTTAATGCACAGCTTAAAGTATGGACAGGCAGTGCATTTTTGCTAGTTGGGCCGGCATTTACATCCGGACAAGGTACAACTGGCGCAATTGCTGATTCTATAACTGACAACGTGGCAGTAGCACACGTTGTAATTAAATTGTTTGTTGAAGATAATATTGTTGGTATTGTCAGCAAGGATGCTGCATTTACTCCGGCTAGCACTATTGCAGGATACACAACAGTACGTCCCGGTATCACACTGAGCACACTGGTTGGTGCGCAAGTTCCGTTGTTCCAGGGTACAGCAAGTGTTGCTCAAACACTTGAAGGGTATGATCCGTCCGACTTTATGTTAAAGAACGTTGCGGAAACAACAACAGGTACATTTGCTGTTTTGAACAATACCGGTTTATCGGTTGGTTCCAATCAAGATGCCCGAATCGGGGTTGCAGGAACAGCAGTAACACTGTATAATCAAACTAACAACGGCAACATAACATTCAATGTCAACAAAGGCGGTGTACCAACTACTGCTATGACAATCAATGGTGCCACTGGCAGTATCAGTGGCACAAACATTAGTGCTCAGTACGCCGACGTTGCAGAACGTTTTGCAGCTGACGCTGAACTAGAAGCAGGTACTGTTGTTGAACTTGGAGGTGCCAACGAAATCACTCGAGTTACAGATGAACTAAGCGAAAAAGTGTTTGGTGTCATAAGTACACGAGCTGCTTACCTGATGAACAGTCTTGCTGGTACCGACACAACTCACCCTGCTGTTGCAATGACAGGACGTGTCCCGGTCAACACTATGGGGTTGGTGCGCAAAGGAGATAGACTTGTTTCGGCCGGAAATGGATTGGCAAGAGCTGCCCAGCCCGGAGAAGCAACAGCGTTTAATGTTATTGGTCGTTCATTAAATGATAAATTAACAGAAGAACAAGGCATTGTAGAAGCGATTGTTAAAATCAATTGATTCTACAAGATTAAAATCACCCAGCGAGAAGTTTTCGCGTTGATGTTGATCAACTAATACAAAGGGATTAAAAACAAAATGGCATATACAGCAGGTAGTATCATCGCGGCAACAGACTATAATGGGTTTGTTAGCACAAACGGAGCAAACGTAAACGGAATTTGGTCAACTGGTGCAGACACAGCAGGATACGGGGAAACAGCACTGACCACAGTTTCGGTCGCAGCAACCATCACAGCAACACAGTGGGCCACATTGAATAGTAAAATTACTTCAATGGCAAGTCATCAAGGCACCACTATCACAAGTAGAGCAAATCCAACAACTGGAACTACTGTTGCAATTTTAGCAGATCTAAACACAGACATCACTAGTCTTATTGCCAAGCGTGGTAATGCAGCAGCAAGTGGTGCCCAAACTACAACATTTAGTGGCGCAGCAAGCAAAACAACAAACACTGGATCCGCTAACGCAGCCTGGACAATCACATTTACACATACTGTAACATTTGCTACTGCCAATGCTGCACGTTATTTCTTCAACGCAGGTGGACGCATCAAATGGGAATCAAGCAAAACTTCAACCGGTAATGACGGTGATGCAGAATGGAATGACTTGGCTACTACATTGGTTGGCGATATTTATATCACCGGCGGCGCTGCACTAAATCCACAAGTTATCGCAGCATCAAGTTATACAGGAACTACTAAAGTTGGCGGCACTGGCACACCAAATACACTGGCCACTGGCACAGGATGGTTCAATTTTACAACCGGCGATACACAAGTATATCGTCAATATGCTGATACTGCTCCGTATGCCGGACAGTATATTAGCATAAATGCCAAAACAGCCGGAAGCGGCACACAATTGGTGTTGACTACAACTTGGGTTGACCCAGGCGGCGATCCAGCACCAGGCGGTAACAACGTGATCACAGGTGGTACTGCTTCTGCGTCACCATTCGTATCGTTTGGTACAGCACCTGCAACAGTAGTTACGTTATTTGTACCGAGTGCCACTTACTTGACAAGTGCATCTTGGGGCACTCCGACTATTGCAGCATCAGTTGCTTAATTAAACTGTAATTTTTTACCAAAAGGGCCTTCGGGCCCTTTACTTTTGTCTATCTTTCCTGTATAATAATCTATATGAATACTGATCAATTAATTGAAACTAGCCGTGCTCGTTTTGACCATGTGGCTGCACGTCGTTTGCTCAAAGAAAAATATCAAGCCAAAATGCTGTTTGCGCACAGCGGAGGAATGTGGACTGCTGGTCCAACATTGTTGGTGTTGCTTGCTACTGTACCTCCTGGAGACGCAGTGCTGTTGGACTTGTACGAAACTCCTGTTAGAGTCAATCCAGAAGAACTACGGGGTATCGCAATGCAAAGATGGCAAGAACAAATGAACGCATGGCTAGTTGACCATGAAGAAACAAACAAAAAACGATGACTGTTGGTGCATTAATATTTGCGTTCAATAACGAACATACTGATTATGTCGCAATGGCCAACTGGTCTGCCAAAAATATACAACGGCATTTGAATATTCCTGTTTGTGTTGTTACCCGGGAAGAGCCTGCCGGCGGACATTCGTTTGACAAAGTAATACTTGCTGATCCGGCACAGGGCGGTGCAAGATACTTTTCTGATTACAACTCAAATGTAACATGGCACAATACAAATCGCATGGATGCTTACAAATTAAGTCCATGGGATCAAACATTGGTATTGGATGCAGATTATGTTGTTGCTAGCAATCAACTCTCTACAGTATTAGCAAGTGATCAAGACTTTTTATGCCACCGCTGGGCAACTGATGTCACCGGACTACAAACATTTGATGATTTAAATTATTTTGGAAGTCATAGGATGCCTATGTGGTGGGCAACTGTTATGATGTTTCGTCGTTGTAGTAAAACGCAACTGCTATTTGAATCAATGGAAATGATACGCAACAATTGGACTCACTACAGAAATTTATATAAAAATAACACACCCACGTACAGGAATGATCATTCTCTTAGTATTGCATTAAATACTCTGAACGGACACACCTTACAAGTCAACGAGATTGCCGGCACGTTGGCAAGTATTACCCCAGAACACAAATTGACACAACTTTCACAAGACTCCTACAGGGTAGACTTTTTAACTCCTGACAAAAAACCACGGTGGATCATATTGAACCAAGACTTTCATGCCATGGGCAAACAACAACTGGGAGCAATCGTTGCCAATCCTTGCTGAACGTGGGTATTTGATCCCAGCCATCAACACAGACACAGTGGACTATGTGGCCTGTGCAGAACAGTTGGCCGCAAGCATACGAGCATGGCATCCTGACGCCAACATAACTATCCTAACAAAAGAAATGTTGCCGTACGGTGACAAAGGTGGCTTTGCAAATGACTGGCAAGTGTTCAGAGCAAGTCCTTATAGGCAAACTATTAAACTGGAAGCAGACATGATTGTTGCCAGTCCAGTAGACCATTTGTGGACCATGTTTGAACATCGTGACGTAGTTGTGAGTCAAGGATGTAGAGACTTTTATGACCAGCCCAGCGCACATCGTCGTTATCGTAAACTGTTTGATGCCAACAACTTGCCAGACGTGTACAATGCTATAACGTATTGGCGGTTGAGTAAAACAGCTCAAGAGTTTTTCCAATGGGTAAGAGATATATTTGAGAATTGGGCAGACTTTAAAACACTATTAAAGTTTGCCGAAGAAGAGCCGTCAACCGATGTTGTTTATGCCATGGCTGCAGACATAATGGGCAGAGAACAAGTGACATTGCCAGTTGGGCACGGTCCTACTATTGTTCATATGAAGCAGGGCATTGTTGCCACTCATACTAAAGATTGGACAAAAGAGTTGATATGGGAAAATACCAACCCAGGGTTACGAATACAAACAATAGTACAGTGGGGATTTGTGCATTACAACAACAAAAATTGGAACTACTATGATTGAATATGACTACAGCTGGAGTGACTTTGTTGGCAACATTGGCGTTGTTATTTTACTAACCACCTATTACCTAAATGTAGCAGGCAAGATAGACAGCAAAGGCTGGCAGTACAACTTGGCCAACTTGATTGTTGCAATACTTTTGGGAATTAATTTATACTACAAACCCAACATCAGTAGTATAATTATTGAAATTGTATGGTTTATTATAGCCGCATACGGACTGATCAATTATCGCAGGAATTGTGTTGTTAAACAATGAACAAAACTACTGAAAATTTCTGGAAAGCATGGGCGGAACCAGTGCCAGTTCCCGGTGCTGTATTTTTTAGACTGTACTACAATGAGAATGGTTCACCATTATCTTACAGCATGGAAGACTTGCCAGGTAATTACATAGACATAGACGCTACAGCATATCAACACAGTTCAAGAAATGTGCGTGTGGTCGATGGCAAACTGGTACACATAAAACCAAAGAAAATAGTTACCAAACTAGTTCCTGGTATTTCTGGAACACCTTGTTTGCCCGGCAACATCAGTATTGTTGTTGACCAGCAACAACCAAATATTAAATGGAGTTTGAAATCACATGAATCGGATTGATATTGCAGACCTTGACTGCATTTACTTGACATACGACGAGCCGCAGAAAGAAGAATTCTGGGTGAAGATTCGCAACATGGTTCCGTGGGCCAAACGCGTCGACGGAGTTAAAGGAAGCGATGCTGCACACAAAGCAGCAGCCGCCGCAAGCGAAACAGAACGCTTTGTATTGATCGATGGTGACAACATGCCGGATCCAGAGTTCTTTAATCTAACATTAGAACTACCAACTGAACAATGGGAATCGGCTGTGTTTCGTTGGCGAGCACGCAATCATGTCAATGGCTTGATGTACGGCAACGGTGGATTGAGTTCTTGGACAAGAAAGTTTGCCAACGAAATGCAAACACACGAAGCCACAGATGGTCGCGAAGCCACAGAAGTAGAATTTTGTTTTGATCCGTTGTACTGGGCCATGCACGATTGCTATTCAACTACATTTCCAAATGGATCTGCTTTTCATGCCTGGAGAGCCGGCTTTAGAGAAGGTGTCAAGATGTGTTTGAATGTGGGCAAAAAACCCACCTTGGCTGAATTCAAAGACCGCGCACACAAACGCAATCTTGACAACTTAACTGTATGGCACAATGTGGGCCGAGATGCGGAACATGGTGTTTGGAGCATGGCAGGCTCGCGCATGGGCACTTACATGACCATGTTGACAGATTGGGACTATCGTACAGTACAAGACTTTGCTGCACTTGAACAATTGTGGGACACAGTCAAAGATACTGATCCAGAAATTGTATTAAGCAAAGTGGCAGAAGAACTTGGCACACAGTTGGACTTGCCAATGGTGTGGTTTGATGAACCCACTAGCAAATTCTTCAAACACCATTACCGTAGCAACTGGCATAACCGCGGTGTTGCTGTACGAGAGATTGATGTAATACGCAGTCAAGAAGGATGGTAAGTGCAAAATAAAGGCGACGAAGTTAGCAAAGACTTTAAATCAAAGTTTTTAAGCGATGCTGAACTGATCAAAGAACAGTTGGACACTGTTAGTCCCAGCATGTGCTTGGCCAAATGGAAACAAGTCAGTCTACACCTAACTACGGGACTCAATAACAGTTGTTATCATCCTCCATTGCATCGTATTCCTGTAGAAGCAATAGGTCGTAATCCCTCTGCACTGCACAACACTGATTACAAAAAGCAACAGCGTAAACAGATGCTAGAAGGCACACGGCCAGCAGAGTGTAGCTATTGCTGGACAATGGAAGACAACGGTAAACTAAGCGACCGTCATTATAGATCTGGTGAGCCATGGGCCGCCAAAGACTTTGGCAAGATTGTAAATGCCGAGTGGGATGCTGACATTACTCCCAGTTATGTTGAAGTAAACTTCAACAATGCTTGTAATCTTGCTTGCAGTTATTGTAGTCCACAGTTCAGTAGCACATGGCAACAAGAAATAGACCGCCACGGCGCTTACCCTGCATCAACTCCGCATAATGCTCCGGAACACTTTGCAGGAGAACGTAAACCTATTCCGGTTCGTGAAGATAATCCTTATGTGGATGCGTTTTGGGAATGGTGGCCTACGCTGTATCCAGAACTAGAACACTTCCGTATGACCGGTGGCGAACCCTTGATGGACAAAAACACATATAGAGTGTTTGACTATGTGTTGGTCAATCCCAAGCCTGATTTGCACTTGAATGTGACCAGTAACTTTAGTGTAGACGAAAAACTATGGCAAAAGTATCTTGCATATACAAAACAACTGTGCCAAGAAGGTGTAATCGAACACTTTATGCAGTACATCAGTTTAGATGGGTGGGGCGAACAAGCAGAATACATGCGTCACGGACTTGACTTTGATTTGGTATGGGCCAGGGTAAATCAATTCCTAACCGAAGTTCCTTACCGTAACAGCATTACATTCATTGTGACAATGAACAATCTAAGTGTCACAAGTTTGCCAAAACTGATTGCTGGCATACTTGATCTTAGAAAAAAACACAGTAGCACATATCAACGTGTGTGGTTTGATACTCCTGTGTTGCGTCAACCAACTTGGCAAAGTTTGCAACTGTTGCCAGAAAGTTATGTTGCACAGTTGGACAAATTAAAAACTTCAATGCAACAAGACATTGAAACAGAAGCAACCAGATTCCACGGCTTTAAAGATTACGAAATAGCCCGTCTTGATCGTGACATAGCGTGGATGCGCAACGGGCAACAGTTGGACAAGGAATACTTGCAAACAAACAAAGCAGACTTTTATCGTTTCTTCAGTGAAGCGGACCGCAGGCATGACACAGATTTTTTAGCAACATTTCCTGAAATGAAAAGCTGGTGGACCCAGTGCGAATACTATGATCGGCAATCGTAAACTAATAGTTGATGTAAATTGTGACGTACATGACAACATCGACCCGTATGTGGATTACAAGTTTTGCAATTTACATCAGGATGCTGTAATTTCAAATGCTATATATCTAATAGGGCGAGAGCAATTTGTTTTAAATATGCCTTGGCTCAAGGATGTAGCAAACAACAATGACACTGTTAAGATAATATTAAGCAACCCGTTGGAGGGGTCTAACACATTAAAAAAACATTGCAATATGTTTAACATAACGCAATTGGTATTAGATAAAAAAATATTATTGATCGGCGGCGGCGATATGGAAGAGTCGTACCCGTGTTTGCAATACGATAGTTTTCTTCCAAAAATATTAGATTACAATGAAAACATCAATGCTATACAAACATATAACAACAATTATTCAACAAAAAGACCGTACAAGTTTTTATTTTTAAATGGACTATATCGCTATCATAGAAAGTATATGATAGCAGCACTATCCAAATTGCTTGATACAGCTTTATGGTCTAACTTAGACGCCAGCAACGGGCCTATAAAACTGCTAAACAAGCAGTACGAAAATAAAAGATTCAATACTGACTTTTCTGTCAGTGACAACAATGTAAAAAGTAAACTGTTCGGCACTGGAATATGGGGAGAAATATACCTTGATGCTAGACCATACAGCGACACTTACTTTAGCTTGGTAACCGAAACAGTATTTGATTATCCTTATAGTTTCAGAACAGAAAAGATATGGAAACCCGTTGCTATGGGACATCCTTGGATAGCAGTGGCCAATCAAGGCTATTACAGAGATATGCATAATTTAGGATTTAAAACATTTGGTCATGTGATCGATGAAAGTTTTGATTTGATAGAGAATAATCAAGCTCGATTAGAAAGAGTTAGTCAACTTGTCCGGGATTTATGTCAACAAGATCTTGCAAGTTTCCTAAAAGAGTGTTACAATGTATGTAAATACAATCAACAACACCTTACCGAAATGCGAATCAAAGTCCGAGCCGAGTTTCCAGAACGCTTCAAACAGTTTATGACAAAATATATCAATGAATGATTTAGATTTTAAACATCAAATACTGGATACCAAAAGTGCTAGTTTCTGTGCTGCCAAATGGTACAATGCCACTATATGGCTAGGTTCGGGACAAACAACAAGTTGTCATCATCCACCGGCGCATGCAATTGATATAGAAGAGCTAAAGGTTAATCCTGCTGCATTGCATAACACAGCAAAAAAGAAGGATGACCGTAAAAAAATGTTAGCAGGTGAACGTCCGGAAGGTTGTGAATACTGCTGGAAGATCGAAGACATGGCAACCGATGCCATTAGCGATCGTGTGTACAAAAGTAAAATTTACCCTATAGTGGCACTAAATGATGCTTACAACACTCCTTACAATGAAGATATAAATCTTCGCACACTTGAAATTGCGTTTGACCGAACATGCCAATTTGCTTGTAGCTATTGCAATCCTGCTTTCAGTAGCACTTGGGTAAAAGACATCAAGAAAAACGGAGCATACAACAATTTAATCAGTGATGGTCGTAATCACTTTACGCATGCTCATAACAGTGCTCAGTTGTTTAAGATTGCAGAAGTTAATCCGTATGTAGAAGCGTTCCATAAATGGTGGGAATCGGACTTGCATAAAACATTGCAGGAACTGCGGATAACCGGCGGTGAGCCATTGATGTCAGCCGAAACGTGGAAGCTGATTGAGTGGTTCAAAACAAACAAAGGCAAGAGCAAAACTTGTTTAGCAATCAACAGTAACTTAGGTGCCGATGTTGATATTGATCGACTAATTGGAAGTGTAGACGGTGTTGCAATTGATTTGTATACCAGCAATGAAGCAGTGGGTATACAAGCAGAATATATACGTGATGGGTTGGACTACACTGTATGGATGCAGAACGTGGTAAAACTTGTTGAGAGTGGCAAGTTCCGCGGCGTTCACGTGATGTGCACAATCAATGCACTGTGCTTAGACAGTCTTCCTGAATTCCTAGAACAATTGATAGAATTTAAAAAGAAATACGGCAAAGATGGTGTAAAGTTTTCGCTAAATATATTACGATTTCCTAGTTTTCAAAGTCCGTTGATATTGCCAGCTGACATTAAAACACAATACAAAGAAAATTTATCTCAGTGGTTGGCACGCCATGCAGACAGTGATTATATGCACGAGTTTGAAATTAACCATACTTTACGTCTATTAGATTATTTGGATATTGTCAAAACACCTCATAGCGATGCATTTGAAATGCCTACGCTGCACAACGATTTTTATCAATTTTTTAGTCAGTACGATATTCGTAGACATAAAAACTTTGGAGAAACGTTTCCTAATTTAAAAGAATGGTATGACAGCTTACAAATACAACAGCAGTGATTTAGTAAAACCAATTGAGTTAACGGATCGTGAAGAATTTCTATTAAAAGATTCCAAAACGTTCTGTATCTATCCTTGGATACATGTGCATGCATACCCGACTGGCGAAGCATATCCCTGCTGTCATGCCGAAATGAAAGTGGGACAAATTGGAAACTGTAAAACAAATACACTAGCAGAAATTTGGAACAGTCCAGAGCAACGACAACTACGAGTTGATATGCTGACTGAAACACCCAATGCTGCTTGCGGCCGTTGTTACGAACAAGAAGAGTCTGGATTTTTTAGCGGTCGCCGAAGTGCAAACAAACATCACGGCCACCATATTGACCGGGTGAATGCAACCGACAAAACCGGACACACTGACCAGTTTGAAATGACGTACTGGGATCTGCGTTTTAGCAATTTGTGCAATCTAAGTTGCAGAAGTTGCGGGCATATCTTCAGCAGCAGTTGGTACAAAGACCAAACTGAACTAGCAGGCCCAGCTTGGGCAAAAATAAACAAGCCATTGAACTATGCTGGCCGGTTTGCTACTGATGTGTGGGAACAACTGATTGAACATATTGATCATGTAGAGCAAATTTACTTTGCTGGTGGAGAGCCATTGATGATGGAAGAACACTATTTGATTCTAGAAGAACTAGAACGCAGAGGACGATTTGATGTTAGACTAATATACAATACCAATTTCACAAAAACCCGTCTTAAAGATCGCACTGTGTTTGATTACTGGCGCAAATTTGACAGTGTGGCAGTTGGCGCCAGTTTGGATGCGTCCGGGCCGCGCGGAGAGTATATTAGAAAAGGCACTGAATGGGATGTGGTAGAAGAAAACCGCAGGCAAATGATGGAGATATGTCCCAAGGTAGACTTTTATATTAGTCCCACGCTGAGTATTATGAATGCAATGCATTTGCCAGACTTCCATAAAGACTGGGTAGAAAAAGGGTTGTTGAGACCGCAAGACCTCAACGTAAATATACTACAAGATCCTGCGTATTTGCGAGTTGACGTTGCAACAGCTGAATACAAAAAACAGATTCAAACCCGTTACGAAGAACATTTAGAATGGTTACGACCATTGGACCAATTAACTCGTGCTACAGTTGGATTCGAAAGTGCTATTACTTTTATGAACAGCACAGACAACACCCATTTGCTAGATACGTTCTGGCGCAAGACACACGAGCTCGACAGCATACGTTACGAAAAGTTATTAGACGTAATACCAGAATTGAAAGCAATCGCATGAATATACCACATGACACATTTTGTGTACTACCTTGGATCAGTTTAGAGGCTAGCCCCGTTGGCACTGTACGCCCATGCTGTTTGGCAATGGATGAGATTGAAGACGACAACGGCAACAAGTATAAATTAGCAAACACTGGTCTAGTAGAAATACAAAATAGCACAGCAATGCAAACGTTGCGCGAAGATTTTCTCGCTGGCAAAAAACCACAAAATTGCCGTCGTTGCTGGAATGAAGAACGAGCTGGCCGTACCAGCAAACGTATGCATACGCTAGACAGACTCAAACACATGATTGACGAAAATGTGTTATGGTCCACGGACGCAATGCCGCTGATGTTTCTTGACCTCAAACTGGGCAACATTTGCAACTTGAAATGCCGTATATGCGGATCGTGGAGTTCGAGTCAGTTTGCTGCGGAAGAAATCAAGTTTAATAGAAAAGAAGAGACTCGCGGCAGCTTTGCTTATAAAATGCTTAAAGATGGTGCATGGCCTAGAGAAAGCACAGAGTTTTGGGAAGATCTGGACAAGCACTTGGACAACATACGTTATATTGAGTTCACTGGTGGTGAACCTTTCATGATCAAAGAGCATTTCCAACTGTTACAGAGATTGGTCGACACAGGCCGCGCAGGTCAAGTTGAAATACACTACAATACCAATGGCACACAGTATCCAGATGAAGGTGAAGCAATTTGGAAACATTTTAAACATGTTGAGATTGCACTGAGTATCGACGATGTTGGAGAGCGTTTTGAATATCAGCGTAGCAATGCTGTTTGGTCAGAAGTAGTAGAAAATACAGAACGCTTTCGCCAACTACGCAGTCGCAGCAGCAATATTACATTGCAGGCATGCTGTACTATCAATGTGTTCAATGTATACTATCTTGAAACAGTTGCCAATTGGTTAGTGCAACAAAAGTTTGATTTTATATATTGGAATATGATGCACGACGCTTATTACTTCAGTATCAGCACACTGCCAGAAGCAGCCAAAGCGGCAATTACAGAACGTTTGACCACTGCCAAAGTGCCTGCCAAAATATTAAAAGAATTTGTCAGTGCAGCAGAGTTTATGAATCGCGGCAACAGTTTAGATGGACATTTGTTGCGAATGAACTTGCGTGACCTTGACCGCAAACGTCAACAGAACTTGACTGATGTTGAACCTGAATTTGCACAATTGATCAATTATGACTTTGCGGCTTAATTTATTGGTACATCCTACCGACGGCATGTCATTTGATGATAAGCTGTTTAAACCATTGACTATTGAAAAACTACACTATAACAGAAATCATTTTTATAATACAGCATTGATTCAACAACAATTTAAAAATGAAATTGTTAATCCAATATTAGAATATGCAGCCTCTTAAAAAACCCGAAACATTATGTATGGCGCCGTGGACTCACACTTATTTGAGTCCACAAACAGAACGCAGACTTTGTTGTGCCAGCCGCGAGCCTGCACAAAACTTTGAACAGTATATTGACACTGGTGTTGGAACAGGCAAGTATATTCCCGTCACACTGGAACAACATTGGAACAGTGAGCACATGCGAAGTGTACGCCGTCGTATGATGGCAGGAGAAACACTACCTGAGTGTGATGTATGCAACAGCAAATTGCTGAACACTGATGTTTACCGCAGTTATTTCTGGGCAATGTTCAAACATAAGTACAACAGCATTTGGGAAACTACCGGCACAGATGGCAGCACAAGTATGCTGCCGGTAAGTTGGGATTATAGGTTTAGTAACTTGTGTAATTTTAAATGCCGTACTTGCGGGGACATGTTGAGCAGTTCGTGGGAAAGCGAACAACGCCAGCATAATATGATCAACTGGACAAATCCAAAAAACAATTGGATGCAGCCAGAAATTAAAAAGGAGATAACGGCATTTCAAGATCAGCAAGTTGAGGCAGAATTTAGCCAGGCAGTCGAAGAACATCGTATAGAAGAAGTTTACTGGGTAGGCGGTGAACCTCTTATGTATGAACAACACTGGCGCTATATGAACCGCATTGTTGAGCTAGGAGATGGCCCAAAAGTATATGCAAGATACAACACTAATTTATCTCGTATCCGCTATCGTGGTATTGATCTATTTGATAGGATTATACCTAGCCTACGTGATTGGCAAATCTGCGCAAGCCTTGACGGTACAGGCCAAATTGGCGAGTATATTAGGACAGGTCTCAATTTCAATGAGTGGCGCAAAAATTACGATATCGCAGTTAAGGCAAGCACTCACAGACGCCAAGTCAGAATCGACTTTACGCTCACATTGCCCGGAATGTTTGAGATTGGAAACATTGTGCAGCTTGCACAAGAAACCAACACAGACATCTTAGCCAAAGTAATATTTGCTTTTACGCCGGACATTGTGATGAGCCCACTGGCATTGCCCAGGCATTTACTTGATCCTTGGATTGATGAACTGATAACTACATGTTCGGGAGCAATGCAAGATGTACTGATGCAATTGAAAGCCCGGCCTACATTTGAAGAACAATGGCCGGACACCTGGAAACAAGGCATTGCCAATGGCAAGCGCCGCGTATTAAAGTTAGAACAAATTCGCGAAGATAAATTTACAATGGCCAATATACTGGCCGGACGCTCTGAAATATTAAAGTGGTGGAATCAAATTGACTGTTAAAATTGTATTACGCAATCCGTTAAAGCATAGTGATCAAGTTGACTATACAATAGTGCCGGATGACAACGCACTTGCACAAGACTGGATACCTGCATTAAAAACATTGTTGCAAGCTGGTAATTTACTGGAAAAAAACTTTTGTTTTATGGGCTTTCCTAAAACAGCCCGCACACTTGAATACTTGTGTAACGAAACAAATTTAGCTGCGGAAGTTATTAACAACTTTTTTGATGATTATAAGATCGAAGAAGTACTACGCCCAGAGGATTGCGTAGCATTTGATTATGCAGACAATGGACCCAATCATGAAGTGTTCAATCGACTGCACAATCACTTTGAAGTGTTGCAAGGCACAGTAAGCCAGTTGAGCGGTTATTATCATCGTGCTGACTATAAAACAAAGTATGCTATCAGACAGTTGAACAACACCTGTCACGAAATGGAAACGCTGATTCTTAGCCAGCGTAAGTTAGCAACTAGACCATACTGGGTACGTCCGAGTCAAATTACCACATTCTTGGCTGCAACTCGATACGATCTTAAATCAATACATAGATCAGGATTTACTATAAACGGGTATGATCGCGTGATGGGCGGCGTTTACATGCATTGGGCACAGATTGGTAAAACACTGTTTGAAGTATTCCGGGATGAACATGCCCCAGTGCTAACTGACACGGTGTGCGAAGCCATTACTGAATTAAAATATTACAGCGGAGAGTTTGACATAGAATGGGGCAACGACGTAGTGTACAACGGCGACGCTCCGTGGCATACTGCGGAACAAAATCGTTTTCGTGAATGGTTAACGGCCAATGGACGTGATCCGGAAGACCCTGCACTAAGTTTAGGATACTTGCCAATTGGACAAGTATTATTACAACAAAGTTTTGGCACAACTGATTATCAAGCCATTTGGGATATACTAGGATCACATTTAGATATATACAAGATAGAAATAGACGGTGTCGGCAGTACATTTGACTACTGCTGGACAGATACAGACTACAAACAAAAACAAATTGATATGATGCGTCCCGGCTATGACTACAACTCAAGGAATATCACATGAACTGGATTAAAAACTTATTTAACCGTATCCGTTTGGAAATACGTTATCGTAAAAAACTCAAAGAACTTCGTAAACGAGATCCTTTTATCTACAAATGAAATTAAAAAAATATCTAGGTATCAGCGCTGGGTTCCATGATGCTTCTGTAAGCATGGTTGACTCGAATGGTGCTATACTGTTTGCCGGCCATGCTGAACGTTACAGCAAGCGTAAAAATGATGCTCATTTAAACGATGATATAGTTTCAGCGGCATTGGCACACGGTTCGCCCGACGAAGTAGCATACTACGAACGGCCGTGGGTTAAAAAATGGCAACAACTTTATTCGGGGCAATATAATGAAGCAATTAGTTTTGGTAATTTTACTTTGGGTCAGTATTTGCGTAAACATGTATCTAATACTGTTCATCGACAGTCTTTATTACAATGTCCTAAAAAATATATGTCCCACCATCTCAGTCACGCCGCTGCCGGATTTCAAACCAGTCCCCATGCCAAAGCAACAGTGGTTGTAATAGATGCCATTGGTGAATTTGATACTGTAACAATATTGGGCGCAGAGTATGATAAACACGGCCGAGCAGTGTATAATACACTGTGGGTTCAGAATTATCCACACAGCATTGGACTGTTCTACAGTGCAATCACCAAGCGGTTGGGCCTACACCCATTGGACGAAGAATACATAACTATGGGAATGGCCGCTTACGGCAGGCCGGCATGGACTGATCATTTAAAGCATGCGCTGATTGACAACGAGTGGGACATAACATTTAAAGAAAATTTACATTTGGGTTTGCCTGACACATTTCTCAAAGATGCTGACAACTTTGATATTGCTGCCAGCGCACAAGAACTGTGCGAAAATTTGATATACAACATCATGCGGCGTGCCAGCAATTTTGGCTGGAGTAATAACCTTGTGTACATGGGCGGCGTTGCACTAAACTGTAGTGCAAACAGAAACTTGGGAGACTACTTTGATAACATCTGGATCATGCCAAGTCCCGGTGACAGCGGCAGTAGTCTTGGCGCCGCAGCACTGGCATACGGCAGGCGACTCGAGTGGACTGATGCTTTTCTGGGTGATAATATCCCCGGTGACTATCCTGTTAATGCGTTGCTCGATGTACTGATGTCCGACCGTATTGTTGGTGTTGCCAGCGGAAAAGCAGAGTTTGGTCCACGAGCTCTTGGCAACAGAAGTCTGCTAGCAGACCCTCGCGGCCCAGATATAAAAGCTCGTGTAAATGAAATCAAACGGCGGCAACAGTTCAGACCATTTGCTCCTGTTATTTTAGAAGAAATGGCCGGTCAGTATTTTGATATGCCAAAAGGATTTGCTGCTAGTCCGTACATGCAGACCATTGCACATTGTAAAAGCCCTGAGTTGTTTCCTGCTATTGTACATAAAGATGGAACAAGCCGTGTACAAACAGTTCCAAATGATGGTAGCGGTATACGCCAACTTTTAGAAAAATGGTTAGTATTAACTGGGTGCCCAATGTTGCTCAACACCAGTTTAAACATACGCGGCGAGCCAGTGGTAAACGATCGTGCAGATGCTGATCGTTTTGAAAAATGTTACAACGTAAAGGTCAAATCATGAATTTTACAGAGTATCAATTTAAGGAATGCAATGACTAATAAAAGAGTATTCCCAATCGAAACTGACACTAGCTGTTTGTTAAAATGGTCCTGGTCAACTATATTTTTACGACAAGGCACAAGTTCTAGTTGCCATCGAACAGATCAACAGCCCATTGATCCTGATAACTTTGCAAACTTTCATAATCTACCTAACAAGGTCCAGGCCCGAGAAATGATGCTCAACGGAGACTGGCCGCAAGGTGGTTGCCAATACTGTGAAAAAATAGAAACCGCAGGCGGCATGAGTGATCGTCAATATCAGCTACATTCAGGGCACGACCGTGACCTCACACCGCGTGAATTACTAGTGGATCCCACTCTGACAGAAGTTGTTCCTACTATTCTAGAAATATACTTTAATAACACTTGCAACATGGGCTGCTTGTATTGCGGTAGCCATTTTTCTAGCAAGTGGGAAGAAGAAAACAAAAGATTTGGTATTTACGAGAATCCTGCCAAAACTGTTGCATTTGGCTGGGACACTAAACAGTCTGATTTAGATTACGATCGCATGCTGGCTGACTTCTGGAAGTACCTGCACGATAATGATCGTTACTTGCATATTCGTCAATTTCAAATAGCCGGGGGCGAGCCGTTTTTTCAACCTGAACTGGACATTGCTATAGATTTTTGGGATTTGCATATCAATCCAGATCTAACATTTAATTTTATTACAAATTTAAAAGTACCGCATAAGAAGTTTGTTGGTTATATTGATCGTTTTGAAAAAATGGTCAATGAGGGCAAACTACTACGTTTGCAAATAAGTTCAAGTCTAGATGCATGGGGCCAGCAACAAGAGTATGTCCGATGGGGTCTGGATCTTGAAGAATGGAGCAAGAATTTTGAATACTTGCTTGACAAGCCGTGGATACAACAGTGTATCAACTCGGCGATCAACCCACTTACTATAAAAACTATGCCTGAGTTGATTCGTAGGATGAATGCCTGGCAAGATTCAATTCCCGGAGTGTGGGACGAGCATTACAAAACTTATAATACTAAATCTATTGCCTTTAGCTTTATGACAGTTATGGCACCAAATCATATGGATCCTTCGATTTTTGGTGCCGGAGTATACGAAGATGACTTTGCTGCTATCTTAAATGAAATGCGCGAAACTACAGATAGCGAGCGCAGTGCAAAAGAACATATGCAGGGCATTGCACAGCAAATAGCAGCAGCATCCCGCAACGTTGCACTAATTGACGGACTGAAAGATTATCTGACAGAGATTGACCGTCGACGAGACACTGACTGGCGTGTGCTATTCCCGTGGCTGGATCAAGACTGGAAGTAAGGAGCCCATTCGGGCACTACTTCGCACAAAGGCCGGGCACTTGCTCGGTCTTCGTTTTGTATATGTTTTACAAAGTCTGTTGTGGATACATGATCGTAAGCAGTTGTTTCAATCACTGCAATAATTGAATTAACCAACCCAGTGTAATACACATCAATTGGCGAATCAGAGCCAAACTGACTTAGTCCAATGTGTAATCGTTCCAACGCAATGCTCCTTAATTCAGGAGGTAGTGCGCTTTGTCCCAGATAATCTACTCGAAATACAGGACTTATATTGATATAACTACCACGGGTACTAGTCTGATTTGGCCCAAAATTATTATCATATGCCCAATTGATAAAGTCCATAGAGCTCAATACATTCACAGCAGTTAGCACATAGTTAATCACTGTAGATATACTCTGATGAAACATCAACTCTAATGCATTTTTTTCTAACTCAGGCCACGAGCATCCTCTACGTTGATATTCAATAACTTCGTGAGTTCCGTCAACACTAACATTATATATAACCTGCTTGAAATGAGAAAATCTCTCTTTCAACGCAGCAGGGCTACTGCTGGCGTTTGTTAATATTGAAATTACAATATTTTTAGCCAGATCCTGCTGAATCAAATAATCTATTATTTCAAACACTTGTTTTTGCAATACAGTTTCGCCACCGGCAAAATTGATTATTTGCACTGTGTTCAGTATGCTAAAAAAATCAGGGTCAGCTGGATTCAACACTAATTTTTTGTCAGCATTGTTTATTCGTATTTCGTAGGCCATCCGTTGTGTACTGGCGCCAGGGTCGCACATGATACAGCTATAGTTGCAGAAGTTACTGGGATAATAATCCAAACTAATTACCGAAGTCGACTCGTAATCATTTGCTTCTATATCCCGAACCTGCTGTACAATGTCTGTATCTGAAAATTGTGACAAGAATTGAATGTTACTCTGTCTAGGGCTTGTTGCACCACTGCACTCATTGCTGGTACATACCTGGCATCCAGCAAGCTCAAACAATCGTCCGTCTAGCATGTCTTTTCTTAATTGCTTCCATGTCCTGTTGTTTCTAGTATCTTGCACACTACCGTTTACAATATCCCACTGACTTTGATTGTCAGTTGTTATAAGACTACACGGTCTGACACTGTTGGGACTTCCGCTCTGACTGCGTGAAACTACGTTGTTGGTTTGATAAAATGCACCAACGAATGGTGCTAGACAAATATTTTTGCCCAGTTTTTCATATATTTCTTGTTCTGAATTCATTGTAGTTGTTCCTTGCATAACATTATCAAACTAGGATTAAAATTTATTAAGTTTCTGCCTCCGGTTGTTGGATAAGGTATGTTTACATATTTTTTATAAATTTCTACAAGATTCTCAACACTGGCAATATGCAACGAATGCGCGCCATTACCTATTACATCGTGTCTTGTATAATCATTCCATGTGCCCCAGTCTTCTAGTCGATTGATCACGCCACGGAAATTGTAATGATAACACAGATCAACAAAATTTTGCATGTCGGCATAATTGTCTTGTTGTAGTACAAATTTCAGCAGTACCTCTGCTCCTGTTTGTTCCACCAGAGTCTTTAAGAAGTCAAGATTCTTGATCAATTGTGTAAATTGGCCGCCTAATCGAACGCGCTCGTACACTTCTGCGCTGCCGGCGTCGATGCTAACAAAGTACTGAGTAATGTTATTCAGAATTGGCGGAGCAGTAGACAATTGCTTTTCTAATAGTAGCCCGTTGGTAAAAAGCCGTACAGTGTGATTATGTCTAGGAACATAGCGGTGAATCAACGGACGCATAATTGAACTAGCCAATGGATCACCATTGCCGGTCATTGTGATATGGCATGGATGATCAAAATTCTCTAATAAATTTACCAAATGATCAACCTGAGCCGATCTGCGATCAAAGTCAGCACCAGATGTGGACATTACCATATCTGTTCTACAGCTGGGACACTTTAAATTACAACTATCGTCAATATTGATAGAAATATTATACTTGGGTTGAATATTGTCTTCGGTCAAAATGCCACATCGGTCAACTGCGCAATGAGTATACAATCGATCATCAATTTCTTTTTGCAAAGACTGTGCAACAGGATTGTTCCAGACTTGATCAAGACTGCTGAAATCAGATATATTACCCACTGTAATAGGTAACCATGCTTCGCATGCACACACAAAACACCAACCTTGGCGATCAATTACCAAAGTACGACTTGGCGCATTACAATGATTGGTGATGACATGTTTTAAGGTGTCGTTTCGCGAAATTGCACGCAAGCTCAGCACATTGTCAATGGGTATAAGATATTTGCTCACAGATAACTTTCTAATCCGCCTTTGCGTGTCAAGTCTTGTGTGCAACAACTAATACCGCCGTCCCAAAAATAACTATGACGCAGTTCACTGATAATAGGGTTGATACGATGCTTCTTACAAAAGTCAAACACATCTCTATTGTAAGCACTAAAGATAACATTTTCTTCATCCAGAACCAAACAGTTGACGTCAAATACTGTTTCCGCAACAAACCCTGTCCACTTGTTCAAGTAAGTATCCACAAACTTTGTAAATTCTTGTGTAGGAGTTTGCCCTTGCACATACCAAGCACCAGGACTTTGCTCGTACTTGAACTTGCCAACTTCCATGGCAGCCCAGATACTGCTGTCCCATATCTTCAACACTTCCCAGCCCGGAAAGTCTTTTGCGAGATCCAAGTTGACGTCGTGTTTGCTGGACAATATTACTCCGGGTTTTAAAATAGCAAACACAGCATCGCCGTGCCCGTCGGTAATAGCTTCATGTATTCGATACTCTGGTCCAAGGCAGTTGTCAGCGATCCATTGAGTTTGTTCTGGCGTTAAGTAATCACTATTGTCAAAGAACACATCACGGCCCACACGCACAATACAACTGGCACTTGCTTGATTTAAAATACAATCTGAATCCCATTTACCGTTGTGCGGACTAACCACTTGATCAGCATAGTCTTCACAAATTTCATCCAATCCCTCCATTGGCAACACTCGCAGTAATTTTTGTCCAAGACTGATTTGCCAATCACGCGGAGTCAACGGTGGTAACGGCGCACCGCCGTCTTCTGTTTGCCACCACACAAACTGGTCTTTGGGAGGTAAATTTGGACGTCTGACACGAGCACCATATGTTTCAATTGTTTTTTGCAAGTTGTTTAGATCTTCTTCAGTCTCGCTTAAAATTTGTTGCATTTGGTTACGTACTTGAGCATTGTCAATGAAATCAAAGTAATCTGGGCTATATGCACGGCCCACGATAACTTCTTCTAACGGTTGCCAGCTGGTGTATGAATTAATCATTATGTAATCTTTCTAATAGGGTATTTAATCTGTCGGCTTTGGTGTTACAAAATAACTGTTGATTGTGTTCAATATCAATTTGGCAGGATTCAAACCATGAGTGTAGGTCTTGTGACTTTAATTTAATTATTGCTGCTTTGATTGCAAGCCAGCGTTGTGTGTTGTCTTTTATGTCATCGTAACTGTTGTCTATTGCATGGTCAAATGTTCTATATCCCAGTTTTCTTAATGTTGCCAGCGAACCTGCACATCCAATTATAACAAAGGGTTGCCCGTGTTTGATTGGTTTAAATGTTTTTTCAGTAAGGAATGCGCCGCCAGATCCATCAGCATCAAAGTGTGTTTCTAATACAAGATTGCAATATGAATCTGCATAGTGCGCAGTTTCAATTATACAATGATCGTTTTGTTGATCAGCAGTGAGTGTATCACATGTGTACGGCCCGTTGTTCAAAAAGTCTGCAATATCAGCACGGATACTAAGTGTATCTACTTCAATAGGGTTGTCGGTTTCTGGCTCATTCAAGGCTACATCTGTTCTGTAACTCCACAGACAATTTTCCAATAATCCTGCTTTGTGCAAATCAGTCATTGCAGTTGCACGCCACCATTTGTGTGTTCTACTTAACGCAGTAAAGTCATGCGATCGTTTATTTGTGTGTACAGGAGTTGCTGATATTTTTCTGTTGCGATGCCAATACAACAGTTCGTGATCAGGAAAGTATGCAAAATTTTTAATACTGTCAGCTTGGGTATTACCGCTTACTACCTTGTAGCAATTGGTATTGAGATTGTGTTTTATGCACAATGTATCCAGGTGCTCTTTGATATGATATGGGTTATCGCCTTCGTGATAATAAAACAATGCTGTTATCCTGCCAGCTTGCAATTCAGCAAACACATTGTTGGTCATTGACTTGAAATAATCAACAGCAAAGTTAAAAAATCCTATACCAATTGCGTAATAAGATCCCGATGTGTAATTGTTGTTGATGTCCAACAATGTATAGTATACATCGTGTGTGTTGAAATGTTCGTACAATTCCACAGGAACAGTGTTGGGCCAGTGCTGAACAAACTGTCTCCACTCGGGTGTATACGGAGTTGCTTGCCATTTGGCCAAGGCCGGATATGCTTTGCCTTGAACAACGCTGTCTGCTACAAAATTATTCACGCAGGCCATCCAGCATTCCGGTCAACTCGTCCCATAGTATGTGAGAAAAGCCGCCACGATAAAAATGCCTAAAGTTGTGTTCTACCATTGGTAAACATGCACGGTGTACTTCTTGCCGTTCTTTATTGCTTAGATTGTCCAGGTCTTTCAACAATTGAGTAACCTTTTCAACACGCAGTATATCATCAGTTTCAAGATCGTAACTTTCGTCAAACACATTGTCGAATGTTTTAAATCCGTAACTGCGCATGTATTCTAAACTGTGTGCGGGTGCTACTAATACAAACGGCATTTCCAGTGCAATGGCCTTGAATGTTTTTTCTGTTATGTGTGTTCTACGTCCAAAGTACAGTGTTTCGGTTGGCACGTAGACCAAACTGTCTTGTGCTTCGGCAAAGTTTGTAAGCCAGCAACTGGTCATTTGTTGTGATTCCTCACCTACAAACAATCTTGGCAAAGTTGCTTGTTCAAACACTTGCAAAATGTCCGGATATGTGTTATAATATTTGTTAGCTATGGTACTGATATCAACATTTTCGTATTGACAAATCCGTGGCGCACTAATATGATTGTGCTGTAATTGCTGTTTGAATACGTTATACAAAAACAACACACGATGATCTCGCTTGCCGCCCACAATACGATTTGGACTCATGAAAGTTTTTGTAGGACTACGATCTCTTGCTCTGGGAATTAAAAATGATTTATCGTAACCGCGAAACCAATCTTGACACGCCCATCCGTGATAAAAATAATAGTGACTTTTCCAGCCGTACTTTTCGCAAAGCCGTTCAACATATTCGCCTTTTTCACTTACTACAACATGCCCACGCGGTTTACTTCCAATGTCGTTATTGCGTACAACAACATCATTGAACAACAATTTATATTCATCTACCCAGCATGGCTCTTGATCGTGCATCAATACATAGTCGGTTTCTGTAATGTCGTTGCTGCCCAAGTTAAATAAAGAGTCGGGACTAGTACTGCCCGGCGGATCACAAAAAAACAATCTCGTACCTGGCTTATTATTTTCAAGCCAAGGCCAAAAGGTATTATTATAAATCTCGTCTATTCTGATCATGTTTGATATATTTTATTCCGGAACTAAGCCGAATTTGTTTGCTCACGAGCAAGCAGTAGATAGTATTGAGCAAGCACAACAGCAGAGTTGTACACGCTTCTTTTGGTTTGTAAATTACTTATCTGATTATGCAGAATTTGATTTTCTTTGGGAGCCAGTTCCGTGGCAAGCACATCAACGTCATGCATGGCCAAGTCAACATCAAATTGATTCTGGCACTTATCTTGTGCCCAAGAACGGGTATACTGAAACCAACTACTGCACAAATTCTTTGATAAAACGACTGCCGTCAACTGATAACTGGCAGATACCTGCCAATATTGAATCATTTGATTACTCGTGGCATCCGAATCCGCTAGACCCATCCTATGTATATGAATTTGCAACTACGTGGCATAGCGAGGGTGGTCCTGTATATACTGTGCCCGGAGCAACTTCATACAAATATGTTGACACCACAGTGGCCAAATTAAAATCCACTACAGAAAACTGGGCAGTACTGCACACTGTTGACAATTCCAGTGTACATTTGACATGGGCTCCGCATCCCCAGGATCCTCCTTACATATATGTGTTTGGCAATCAGCACTGGCCTGCAAACATAATGCCAACTGTGGAATACCATGTGCCAGGCGCAACAGAACGCAAGTTTCTAGACTATCCTGTTGCAACATTGCCTGCAACTGCGGACAACTGGAAAGTGATTACATCACACAAAGTCAACGTAGATCAATCCTGGTGTCCCGATCCCGGGGACCCTCCTTATATCTATGTGTTTGGAAATCAATGGTATCCTGCTGAAATAATGAGCACGGTGGAATACCATGTACCTGGTGCCACGGAACGCAAGTTTGTTGACATAGCAATAGCAAAGATTTTGCCAGATGAATCTGCATGGACTGTACCAGAAGAAGTAGATGCTGCCAACATTGACTACAGTTGGATTCCAGATCCAGGCTCACCGCCTTACATCTATCACTTTGGCACTGACTATCAAGACAGTGTGGGATTGACATACACAGTTCCGGGCGCAACAGAATTAAAGTTTGCCGGCGACATTCCCACTGTTGAAAAAGAAAAATCTGCTGTTGCTGTGCTAGACATCTTCTTTATGGATCGCAGCAATGCCATGAGCAACAGCAGATTTGAACAGTTAAAAGAACGCTATCCCGACATACAAAAAATAAGATATGTCAACAATGTAATAAGCACAATACAACGTTGTGCAAACAAAACCAAAACCAGCAAGTTTTGGGTCATTGGCAGTGAAAACGATTACACAGACTTTGATTTTGCATGGCATGCACAACCGTGGCAGTCCAGTATGACACATGTGTTTGGCTCACAATGGAACAAATGGAGTGACACATTCCTTGTCAACAAATGGGAATTTGAGCGCAATGCACGTTGGGCCAAAGGCATAGAGGAATTTCCCAACTTGAATTTTGTACAGGATCAACAAGTGTTGGCGCCCGCAGATGCACATGACATATACATCATTGAGCACAACAATTCATCAACACGAGAATACCTGGAACAGCGATATCGTGTGGTTCGTACTGCTCGTTACTTTGACAACTACCTTGATACACTGCGTAGACTGTTGGTAGGAGTTGACGCAGAGCATGTATGGGTGGTCAGTAGTTTGTGTGACTATTCGCAATTTGATTTCTCCTGGCAACCCGAAGCATGGCAACGCAATATGCTGCATGTTTTTCCCAGCAACGATCAAAAGTTTGGTGATACATTCTACGTTCCTGTGTCTGCATTACAAGAAAAGATAAATGAAATTAGATTGTTGGATTGGTTTGAAACTGTGAATTATTGCACAGATCAAACTGTGCCGCGTTGGCCAATGCCGGTTATCCAGCACAATTCCGACAGTCATGTTGATGCTGTGTTGACAAGTGATTTTGCTGCGCCACTGGCATTGTTTACCAATCAACAAGTTGATATTTCTAAACTTCCAACTGTGAGCATATGGTGTAACAATACCAAAACTATTGTTCCGTTAGACAGCGGCGCAGGATCTGTTATTGTTCCAAAGAACGCTATTTCAAGTATCAAAACACAATTGTACGATTATTCGTACATTGACAGAACACGTAAAAATACATTCAAACAAGAGCCCTTGGACATTGTGTTCATCAGCAACGGTGAGCCAGCAGCCGAAGACACGTTTATGCATCTGCAAAACGTTGCAAGCGACTTGTTTATAAAGCAAAAAATACATCGAGTTGACGGCGTAAACGGACGAGTTGCTGCTTATCATGCTGCAGCCAACGCCAGCAACACTCCATGGTTCTTGGCTGTGTTTGCCAAACTGTTTGTGAATGAAAATTTTGACTGGGAGTGGCAACCTGATCGTATGCAACAGGCCAAGCATTATATTTTTCATGCACTAAATCCTGTCAACGGTCTTGAATATGGCCACCAAGCAATGATTGCGTACAACAAACAATTGGCGCTGAGCAATACCGGACGTGGTTTAGACTTTACGCTTGATGATGCACACGAAGTTGTACCTATGTTATCGGGCACTGCGGTGTACAACATGTCGCCATGGGTTGCATGGCGTACTGCATTCCGTGAATCTCTCAAACTAAAAATAAGTTTGCCCGACGTAGAAAACGAATACAGGTTAACGCAATGGTTAAGCACCAACCCTGGCAGTCAACACATTATAAACGAAGAATGGAGCCGTTGGGGAGCCGAGGATGCAGTTGAATACTTTGATGAAGTTAGTGGGGAGTTTGCAGCACTTAAAAAGAGCTACGAGTGGGACTGGTTAGCGTCTTACGCTTTTATTAAACGAAACTTAACACCTGATCAGCAATAACATCTACTTCGCTGTTGGTCAATTCTGGATATATTGGCAATGACAAGCATCGTCTGCTCAATGCACTGCTTGCACCAAGCATGTCCGGTCCGGGGTATTGTCTGTACACACTGAGTTCGTGCAACGGTTGTTCGTAGTGTATTTTTGTTTCGATTCCTGACAACTTTAACTGATGTTGCAACTGGTCACGATTATCAATTTCAATAACAAACTTATGATGTGCATGATTGTGTATGTTGGTATCGTCAATTAGGCAACGCAAGTTGGCATTTTTAAAATGTTGTATATAGTGCTTGCTAATTGCAGTACGACGTGATTGCCATTGTGTCAAATATTGTGTCTTTACCAACAAACATGCACAGTCTAGTTCGCTCATTCTACTGTTGCTGCCCACTATGTTGTGTGCTGGCTTGCCGTTGTTGCGCAATTGTTCAGCAAACATTGCCAAGTCTTGATTGTTGGTGACGATTGCTCCACCGTTGCCGTATGCGGACAAGTTTTTCATTGGATCAAAACTGATGGCAGCACAAGATCCCATACGTGTAAAACTGTTGCTGATCCAGTGCTGCGCAGCATCTTCAATAACAATGACATTACTGTTGACCCATTTGCTCCATTGTTTAACATCTACGGCATCAATTAAACTTGCACCATATAAACCAACCAACACAACAGCTTGATAATCAAGTCCGTGCGGAATCTTAGTTGTATCAAGTATCCCGTATTTGTCAGTATCAACAAAGTGCACGTCCCACCCAGCACGTATAAACGAATTGGCTGTGGCAACATATGTTGTTGCTGGAATTAAAACAAGTGGACGGTCCGGAATGCCTGGGCTGGTAGTCCAGTACTCAGCTATAATTTCTAATGCATGTGTGCCGGAATGACAAGTGATTGCATACTCGGTGTGGTTGGTAGTGGCCAGCCACTGTTCGAACTCTTCCGTGAATTGGCCGCTCATCAGTTGCCCGCTGGACAACACTTGGTCAGTTACCTCTAAGATTTCCTTGCGGAGGTGCTTATACTGTCGTTGGAGACCAGTGAACGGAATTTGATAATGACTCATAGTATCTTTCGAATCCATCTGCAACGTTGACAGTTGGATTAAAGTTTAAATCACGCCGGGCAGCAGTGATGTTCAATGACCCGCGACTTGGAAAATTTAAATCACGATTTTTAACACGTATGGTTCCTGAACCTACAATGTTCACAATTGTTTCGGCAGCTTCCAACAGTGTAACTGATTGACTTCTTGTAAGGTTGTACGTGTTACCAGATGCTTTGTCCGACAATGCTGCTTGCACAATACCAGCAGACAAGTCAGTGACGTATGTAAAGTCCAACTTTTCGTCTGGGCCATTTACAGACAATTCGCCGCCGCGCATAGCAGTAAGCATAAACTTGGCAACCACACGGTCTTCCACATCCAATGGACCGTACACAGCACTGGGACGTATGATTACTGCTTCCATTCCGGTACGACGAGCATAATCCTTGACAAGCCATTCGCCTGCCAGTTTCATAATGCCGTATTGGCCCTCGGGATTACACACAGCAGATTCAACCACATCGTTGTCAAAGTTTCCGTACACCATTGAACTACTGATGTAAACAAACCGCTGTACTTGATGTTTTTTGGCACTCTCAAGAAGATTGAACAAACCCTCCATCATGGTCCTACTGCCCCATGCTGGATCTGAGTTGACTACTTTTTGTCTTGGAAAGCTGGCCAAGTGCACAACAACGTCTGGTGCATGTTTTTCAACAACATAGTTTACTAGTTCTGCACTTTCGATTGATATATTGTAAACAGGGCCAGCAATCTTCTTTGTGCGTTGCGACAGCAAATGATTTATCTCGGCTTGCGGAATAATGCCGTAAGTGGTTTTGTTGTCAATTACAGCAACTGTGTGTGTAAGTTGCTCTAATGTTTGTACAACATTGTGCCCAATAAATCCACAGCCACCTGTTACTAATATATTCATTCAAATTTCAATCTATAAAAAACTTGATCGGCTTTGGTAAGTTTAGCACATATTCTGTATGTAAGATAGTATCCTAGATCCAAAGATCTTAGATCCGGAGTATATTCCCACCACGGCGTTTCTACAGCATGTTCCATAACCCATTGACCCAACTCGCTGTCTTGCCATTTGCTTAGTGACACAGCAGCATACAAGTCAGGATCATCTACATCAACCGACGTAAATGTGTGTACCACAATAGACGAAACTTTGTTATGCACAGCCGAAGTTATCATACTGCCATTGGTGCCTTGATTGACGGCATTGATGTATAGTCCTGCAACTGTATGTCGTCCATTGTGAATTTGTCAATATCAACAACATCAGGATTCAATTCAAGCGTAGGGCCTTGACCAGGTGATCGTGTTAGTTGTTCTTTGACTTGTGTCACATGATTGGAGTAGATATGCGTATCTCCTGTGCTGATAACCAGTTCGCCGACTGTTAACCCACACACCTGTGCAATCAAGTGTGTCAGCAATGCATAACTAGCAATGTTGAAAGGCAGTCCGAGGAACACGTCTACACTGCGCTGATACATATGACACGAGAGTTCTTTGTTTTTGTTGACATAAAATTGACTCATGACATGACACGGTGGCAAGGCCATTTGATCTAGCTCGCCTACATTCCATGCACTAACAATATGTCTACGCCCATTGGGATCTTCTCTCAGTCCTTTAATGAGTTTCGAAATTTGATCTACTCCACCAAAATTACGCCATTGTACACCGTATACTCGACCAAGGTCTCCGTTGAACTGTGCCTTGGGTTTCCAGTACGGAGCAAGTGCATTGGGTGTCCATATAGTAACAACACCTTCCCGTGTGCCGTGCGTTAGTTCAGCAAGTCTACGCTCATCACTTGATCCTTCAAGGAACCACAACAGTTCGCCAACACAGGCACGCCATGCTAGTTTTTTTGTAGTAACAGCAGGAAAAGACTCACGTAGATCAAACCTAAGTTGTCGACCAAACACACTTATAGTACCTGTGCCTGTTCTGTCGTCTTTGGATTCACCGTTTTCTAAAATATCTTCAAGCAAGTCTAAGTATTGTTTCATTTTCTTTTCCAAATTTGGTATACATGATCAGAAAATTCTTCAGTGTTTATACATGCAAACTCTTCATGTAATTTTAACAGATCAATGAAGGTATCACAAGAGTATTCGGCAAAGGTCAACGACAAGTGTACTTCATGTATAAGTTGCCAACTACTGTTGACCAGTGCAACGCCGCCTATGAGCCATGCTTCGTTGTAGTTACCAAGCTGGGTTAGATTGTGTACTTGTACAGCACCATTGGGCAATTGCAGGTTGCTACTGGACACTACAAAATTCAATCTGTTGGGCAACGGCTTTTTTGGTAGGCTTTCCCAAGTGTTTCGTCCCATAACCACAACCTTGTCAGTTGTGAGTTTTTTAAATCTCAGCAAATCGCCCTGGATGTTACTCCAAGGCAATTTGTTTTTATAGCCTATCCCTCCACTGGGAGTACATGCTATTATCAGCTTCATCAATTATAGACCGTTTAGAATTTTATTGGTTTCGGGTTGAACAAGATTGGCAACAGAGACTACATCTACAACAAAATCTACATCACGAATTTGATCGTTTCCTACATCTAAAATTCGAGTCAGCATGGATTCAATTTCGTCCATTTCCAACCCTTGTTTTTTTAATGTAGCTATGTTAAAAGTCTTCTGACGTCCGCCGTGAAATTTAAGCACTACTTTTTTAATGCATTCAAGTGGTACGTCAGTTTTTGTTATATCTGCAATTATGCGTTCCCAGGCGGCGACAAAATCGTCACTTGGTTTTGCCATCTACACAGCTTTGACTTTGCTAGGCCCACGAGTGCGCTTGGCTTTTGGTGCGTCTGCCACTTCCACACGTTCTGCGTTTGCTTTTGCTGTACTTGGACGTTTAACTGTTGGATCCATTCTTTCAGCATCCTTCTTCATCTTGGCAGCTTCGGCAACCATTGCTTTGGCATTTGCTTCCATGGATTGTGCTTGTGCCAACATGTTGGCAGCAATGTCTCGATCACTCAAAGCGCCGCCTTCGCTGGCTTTCAGTGCCGGTGGATCAACATATCCTGGCGCAGACTTTGCAACTTGACTTGCTTTGTATGCTGCCTCAGCTCTGCGTTTGACGTCAGGAGCAACCATACCACGGCTAGCATCACTTTCTGCTAAACGACGAACAGCATCCTCGCCTTGCTTCATTTCGTTCAACATCTTGTTGAGTTCGTCCAGGCGAATTTTTGCTTGTCCAGTTGGCGTAACAAGAACATCCGAAGTGCGAATTTTCTTAATCATTCGTTCTGAATGTAATGTTTCCAAGATTGGCCGACCGTCTGGAAGATAACTGCGATGCAATGCATCTGCAAATTCTTCTGCTGATTGTCCGATCTCACTTTCTAAAACTTTTTGCACAGCATCTTGCCAGTGTGCGTGTAGAGTTTCTGGGTAAATCACCAAACACATGTGATCATCTCCGGGGACTTGACGGTACAATACACAGACCTTTCGGTCGCCATGTTTACCTACGTGTTTCATAAATGCCATTTTACTCTCCTGTGTTACTGGCCTGGGTTTCATCCTGGGCCTTGGCTTGTGCTACTACTAATTCTAAAAAGGCTGTAAGTTTATTATAAACTTCGCCCACTTCTTTCATCTCTGCGGCACGGAATGCACCGCGTGTGCTGGCAAGGTCAATGATGTTTTTCAACAAGCCCAAGTCAGCAATGGTAATTTCTTTATTTTCCATACAGATATTTAATAAAAAAGACAGCAGTGAAAATCTTTTTCACTGCTTATCAAGTCCCAAATTGCTTGTTTAGAGCAAATTGATTACTCAGCAACTGGAGTAATAAAACGTTTCCAACTGTCTTGTGCATCTGTAACGGGCTCTAGTCCTTCAACCTTTGACCAACCAGGCGGAACAGCAACCACACTGAACAATGCAGTGGTTCCAAAAATGTTGTCAGTGTTGTTTTTAAAGTTGCTGGGATTGTAGTTACGAATGCAACCCCAGTATAGATGGTAACCAATTTCTGTCAGAATATTATGAATCTTATCCAAGTGCGGAGACTCTTGTGCTTCGTAGTATACCAACGGCAAGTTTTCTTTGATCTTTGCAAGACATCCTTGGATAACACCAAGTTCGGAACCTTCAGCATCAATTTTAATCACGTTCGGAGCAGGAATATCAACTTCGTCAAGTCGAACAGCTTTTGCTTTGACGCCTGTTTCTTTGTTGATAAGGACTTCGCCGTAGTTTCCCGGCACTTCGGGATCAAACGTTTGAATCAAAATATCACCTGCTACATTGGTAGCTGCTGCTTTGTGCAATGTGACATTCTTAAGACCTTTTGTGTTGAGTTTCAACATGTCATAGTTCAACGGATTTGGTTCAAAGCAATGAACTTCGGCTCTGGCTGCACTGGCAAATGCAGTGGCATGCACACCAATATTGGCACCCACATCATAAATTATTGTAGGTTTGTTTGTTATGTTGCCAATTATATCAAGCAAGAACTCAATTTCAGGCTGTCCGTATTCACCGTACATTCTTAAACTACGTCCGATGATGTTGTCGTTGGTATAGTAAGTGAACTTTTTATGATAGCGTGTTTCGGTTACTTCCTTCAACGGCTTTGTTTTGCCTGTTGAGTCAATCACTGCTAGTACGCTGCTTTTCTTACGTGTTGTTTTTTTAATTGCTGTCATTTTGTTTTCCTAAATTGGATCATACCATTTCTTCAGCAATACCCAGCATCTCGGCAACAATTAAAAATATACCTGCAAGAATAATATTCTGCGGCCAAATAAGAGCAATGCCTGCAGCAATTCGTGTTGCACTCTTGACAAGACTCACATAAAAATGTCCCTTACTTGTGTCTTTAGGTTGTACTTTCATTATTTGTTTCCTTGTTCAGTCTGGTCATTAGTTCAGTTAGTATTTCTGTTATCAACGCATTCAGTGTTATGTCACGTTTGTGAGCCATCAAACACAGTTGCAACAACTCGTCATTGTTTAGATTTAATTCAATATCTTCCATATTGTCCATAGTAATTATCCTCGTGGACGTCCGGGTATACTAATTGTCCCCGGTCCAGCACTTTCAAAATCCATACCTGCTGCCTTGCCTTCAAAGCATTGTCCGTTCCAGTTCATCAGCAACTTGACTGATTTGTTCAGTGCTACACTGATGCTTTTACCTTCATTGAATGACAAGATATCAGCATCCATTGTTTTATTGGTTGCAACTGCTGTGACCTTGCATGTTTTGCTGTAAATAATCATTATGTTCTTCGTTTTACGTCTTTGTATTTAACTCGAATGTATTGATACACCACATCATCAATTTTCAATGGCAAGTCTAGATGTACGCCCACCAGCGGTCCTTCAGTTTGGTTAAGCATGTTGTCACACCCAACTGTGCCAACCCAGGGTGCTTTTTTAAAATATCCTTCAACACGATCGCCTATGTGGTATTTAGGCTTTGGCCTGTTGTTGGCAAAATATTCAACTGCTGAACTCATTCTTCAATTCCAAAAAAATGTTCTCTAATACCAGCCACACTGTCAACGCCACAATCAATTGGGCAAACTTTTCAGCAAATTTTCCGTGGGTCGAAAATCGATCTTCAACAATGTGCATTCCAGCTTGTTCAGCAAGTAGTTTGATTTGTTTGTTCATGGTCGATACTCCAGTTTAATGCATTTCCATCCATGGCGTTTCGCCCACCACATATTGTATACTGCCATGATTATACTTCCACCTGCATATATCTGCAACCAGTTATATAGCCCATCAACAGGACCATCCCAAACATTCACTTCATATGTCCAACCCATTAGTCAACTCCGAGATGTTGTTTGATCTTGCTCACAGTCAGAATATCGTACCCTTCAGAGCAAGGTTTTTCATCACTCCACACATTCACAACACTCACACATTCCTGCACAATCGATTCTGCAAACGCTTGTAAACATAATTGAAAATGAGGGTTAGGCTCAATGTCTAAACTCCAGATTTTATCAGCGAGTAGTTTAATTTGTTCGTTCATACTGTTTCTTTCAGCATTTTATCAGCACGATTCGCAGCATCTAGTCGCTGTTCATCAGTAAGCTCGTCACAACGACTGCTGTGATCTGGTGCTCGCAACCATTGCACAGTGCCGCCACGCGCGCCAGACGTATTCCCCACTGTGCGAAACACAGCCCAAGTACCAAACACCATACTGATGATGGCAATGTGCCCAATCATGTTGTAACCAATTGTAAGCAATTCACCAATGTAAATACCAAACGCCAAACTCCAAAAACATCCCAACAAAATACTAGCAAAGTATTTGATGTGTGCAGGAGTATGCCGCAGTGGATTTATGTTAGGGTTCATGATGTTCCACGAAGAACGACTCACCAACCAAAAGAATTTGAGTATACTAAACATTACTGTGCTCCTTGCGTTGTGTATATTATACAATACAACGGTTTATATGTCAACCAAGTAAAAGTAGTACTTTTTACTTGGTACGCTGTGTTGCCAATATATCAACTCGCTTCCAAAAAGTAATCATTGGCATTTCCATTTTCATTTGATTTACCCACCAGCATACAAACCAAACATTGCCTGGTTCATAGCCCCTATTATTGTTACGCCTATCAGGACTACACTTGTTACCATTGGTTGCTTTTGATCCAATTGCTAATTCCAATGGTTCTCCCGATACTGCACATAGTCCTTTTTGCTTGCTGTACTGTGCCTTTAGAAAGTCTATTAGAACTGCTCTATCAGTCCATGTTGGATCAAGTTCATAATTGCCATCCTGACATCTACGTTGCATGGAGACTGACATCCTAAACCAAAACTTATTGCTGTCCATGTTAACAGCATCCTGTTTAACTTGGGCTATCCAGGTCCATCTATGTCTCAACACTTGTATGAGCTTTTGATGCAGCTTCAAGTTTTGTTTGCGTATCAGTGCCAGTGCAATAACTGGCCCTTGTTGGTTTTTATGTTCACAGTAACGCAACATTGGATCAACTCGCTTGTATGCATGCAACAGCTTTTCATACAGTTGATAGTCTGTCTTGGTAAATGAATTTATCAAGGGTGCATGTTCATTTATGAGTTTATTTGTGTAATAACGTGTTTTGTTGGGTTTACTTTTAAATAACTTACTACGTTCAAGGTAAGTCATTTGCTTTCTTCCTACTACAGCCATATTAGCCTCTTATTTTATTGTTCATGGTTGAAAGTTGTCCCTTCCGATGGTATGCTTGGTTGCTTCAGCCAACGTTGACTGCAATATCAGAATCTCTTTGGCTGCTTCGTCCAGTAGATCAGCAAGTCTATCAGTCTTGCCTTCTGCAACACTCTTGCGGTGTGCAATTTGTCTACG